>ENA-UONQ01001441-UONQ01001441.1-human-gut-metagenome-genome-assembly--contig:-CS26-NODE-1441-length-20465-cov-5.997844_pt1 | contig 20465 bp, 14 predicted proteins | sample MGYA00242460_ERZ724007 | MGnify/ENA metagenome assembly ERZ724007
CGGGCGGTGTTCTCTTTGGAACATGGCCTTCCTTTTTCCTCACCTTCGCCGCAGTAGTCGCCGGTTCCCTGCTGTTGTTCTGGTTGGCCCGGGTGCTGGGCCGGGACTTTGCCGGGCGTTTTGTCAGCCGGAGGCTGTCTGAAAAATATCAGCAGATCCTCCAGACCAAGGCTCCGGTGTTCCTCACTCTGGCGTTCCTTTTCCCCTTTTTCCCAGACGATCTTCTGTGCATCCTGGCCGGCCTGTCCTCGCTCTCATTCCGCCGCTTTGCGGTGATCGTCCTGCTTGCCCGCCCCTGGGGACTGCTCTTTGCCAGCGCCCTGGGCGGCGCCGCCTTTCATGTCTCTCCGTGGGCGATGGTTTTGATCGGTGTAGCGGGGTTAGTCCTGTTTCTTCTGGGGATGAAATATGGGGATCAGATCGAAGCGGCCATCCTGAAGCGCCTGTCCCGGCGGAAAGGCAATGATGCGGCCTGCTGATTGCGGCAGAGGTTCCGGCCTCTTTGGCTCAATGAGAATAGCGACTGTGGACAGCCCCAACAAGGCGGCCGCTTCCGGATTTCTGGCGGCGCTGTCTTGTTGGGGCGTAATCCTGCTTTGAGACAACTGGGATTGTGTTGGGCCGCGGGGCGGCTTGCCTTTTATTTGAACTTCCCCTATACTATAACGATGGATATATTTTGTATGAAACGGAGAATTTGGTGATTCTTGATGAATAAAAAAGATTTGAAAATGCGGCCGGTAGGCAATGAGTATCTGGAACAATATAACGCCCTGCTGCGCTATGTATTCCAGGTGACGGATCAGGAGCTCAGTTCCGTGGGCTGGCAGGAGAAGGAGATCATCCGGGCGAAATTTCCAACCATGCAGAAAGCGGACGTGATCGGCTGGTTTGACGGCGACACCCTGGTTTCCCAGGTGGCGGTCTATCCGATGCGCGTCAAGGTTTTTGGGAAGACCTATTCCATGGGCGGCCTGACGGGAGTGGGGACCTACCCGGAATACTCCAATATGGGCCTGATGCACAAGCTGCTGGAGCAGGCCCTGAAAAACATGAGGGAGAAAAAGCAGTATATCTGCTATCTCTACCCCTATTCGATCCCCTATTACCGGCGAAAGGGCTGGGAACTGATCTCGGACAAGATCTCGTATGAGATCAAGGACTATCAGCTTCCGAAAAACCACCAGGTCGCCGGCAGCGTGCGCCGGGTGAAGGCGGACGGCGAGGAACTGAAGGAGACCTACGCCCGCTTTGCCGAGCATACCCACGGAGCCATCCTCCGGGATGAGCTGGCCTGGAACGAATACTGGCTCTGGGACCGGGACGATATCATGGCGGCAATCTACTATAACGAGAATGAGGAGCCGGACGGGTATATCATCTACTGGATCGAAAATGAAGTGTTCTATATCAAGGACATGATTTTCAATCATGAGGAGGCCCGCACGGGGCTGTGGAACTTTGTTTCCGCCCACTTCTCCATGATCGACCGGGTGGAGGGCAGCACCTATACGGACGAGCCGCTGGCCTTCCTGCTGGAGGACGCCAGCATCAAGGAGTCCATCTCTCCCTACTATATGGCGAGGATTGTGGATTTCCCCGCGTTCGTCGCGGACTATCCCTTCAAGGCGGACGGTACGGAGCGGGAGTGGCGCTTCTCCATGACGGACCCAATCATGGAGTGCAACCAGGGCTCGTTCCTGCTGAAGATATCAAAGGACGGCAGGGGGACGGCTGTGAAGATCTCCGAGCCGTGCGCCGACAGCATCAGCATCCAGACCATGACGACCATGCTGATGGGCTATAAGCGCCCGGACTACCTCGCCAAAATCGGGAGAGTCCACGCCGGCGGGGAGACGATTGACATGCTGGAGGACGCGATTGAGCAGCAGCCGCCCTATATATCCGACTATTTCTAAGGGCCGGAATATCATTTTTTCAGACTACTTCCACAAAGGCAGGTGATCCCCCGCTATGCAGAAAGTTGATTTGCTGGAGGGCTCCATTGTTCGGAGCCTGACCAGTTTAGCCCTGCCCATCATGGCCACGTCTTTGATCCAGATGGCCTACAATATGACGGATATGATATGGATCGGCCGCGTATCAGCCAATGCGGTGGCGGCGGTGGGCGCCGCGGGAATGTATCTGTGGCTCGCCAACGGCCTTGCCATGATCCCGCGCCTGGGCGGGCAGGTCAAAGTGGCGCATGAGCTGGGCGCGCAAAATATAGAACGTGCGGCCTCTTATGGGCAGGCGGCATTCCATCTCGGGGCCTTGCTGGTGGTTCTGTTTACAACGCTTTGTATCACACTCAACGGGCCGCTGATCGCATTTTTCAGGCTGAACACGCCCTCTGTGATCGCGGACGCACGCACCTATCTGGTAATTGTGGCGGCCGGATTTTTCTTCTCATTCTTCAATCAGATTTTTACGGGGATGTTCACCGCTATGGGGGGAAGCGTGGTGGTTCTGCGCTCCACGGCCATCGGGCTGGTGGGGAACATCATTCTGGACCCGCTTATGATCTTTGGGATCGGCCCATTCCCGCAGATGGGCGTGGCCGGAGCCGCCACAGCCACCGTTCTGGCCCAGGCCATCGTAACAGCCATGTTCCTTCTGGCAGCCCGCCGCGAGATGACCGTTTTTCCGCAAATCCATATATTCCAGGCCAGTCAGTGGAGGGCCTGGGCGGAGATTTTGAAAATCGGTTTGCCTGTCTCCATCCAGAGCATGTTTTTCTCCGGCCTCTCCATGATCCTCGCCAGGCTCGTCGCGGGCTGGGGGGACGCCGCTATCGCGGCTCAGAAGGTCGGTTCGCAGATCGAGTCCATCTCCTATACCACGGCGGAGGGATTTGCCACGGCGGTCAACGCATTTATCGCACAAAACTTCGGCGCGGGCCGGATGGAGCGCATCCGTAAGGGGTATTGGACAGCCATCGGTATGATCGTTGTCTGGAGCGGCTTCACCACACTTATGCTGGTGGTCTTTCCTGTTCCGCTGTTCCGGATATTCATTCCGGATGACCACGTGCTGCAGACCGGCGTGAGCTATCTGCGGATCATGGGTTACTCCCAGATCTTGATGTGCCTGGAGATCACCTCCTCCGGCGCGTTCCAGGGACTGGGCCGCCCAATGCCGCCCACGCTGGCCGGTATCATCGGGAACGCCGCCCGCATCCCTCTGGCTGTATTCCTCAGCGCCACGGTACTGGGGCTGGATGGGGTCTGGTGGAGCATCAGCATCTCCAGCATTGCAAAAGGCATCGTCGTGTTCACCTGGTTTGTGGTGATCCTGCGCCGTTATACACACCGGCAGGCGCAGGGAGTTGACGGACTGGAGTGACTGTCCGCAGGCTGATTTTCGGTATTGTGCCAGGATACAATGCCTCGAAAATCCACCGGCAGGAGGTTGTACGGTTGCGGCATATTGCATACCAAGCTTTTTCAAAAAGGAAATTGACCTTGCGCTGCTGGGGATCGAGAAATGGGCGGATGACCGTGCCTATTTCTGCACACCCAGAAAAGCCGGGATCATAGGCAGGGACGGAGTACCCGGAGCACTGTGCCGCCATGAGTTATACCGTTACGCTGGAACTGCCGGACGGCGCTATGACCCTTGCGGACCGCGGCGACGGGGATCGCCCCAGACAGGCGCCCTGCGCCCCGGATCAGCCGAAGACTACTTCGTATGTAGCAGGGATCGGGTTTATCGGCGGTGCGGATGGCCCGGCATCCGCTTTTGTTGGAGAGGAGCAGGGAAAACTTCGGATGGCCTGTTCCTTGCTTCGCTTCGGCGGAGAATGTGGAATAGCGGATGATTTTCCACGAAAAGCAGTTTGAGGACATGACCCTGGAGTGGACTCCGTCAAATGAGGCCAAGCGTTCCATATCTGGAAGATAGAATACGGCTGAGGTGCCTGCGCTGTTAGCGCCGACGTGACTTGATCAAAAGAGAGGTGGAAAAAATCCTAGACCAAAATGAGTAACTAAGTATGGGACAGGGCAGGTTTCTATATATTTTCATCCTCTGGTCAACAATTCAAGACAGCCGCTGTGGAGGTTCCCACAGCGGCTGTTCGTTATGATTGTCAACTCCGTCCCGTTCTGGCATTGGCAAACCGGTCGACTATAAAGTTATATACATAATAGAAAAGGACGCCGAAACAACACCCGATGATGTTGTTTATAATACGGAGGATAATTGCTGATTTTACCCCAAAGATATTTGTAGCCATAAGAAGCGCGCCAAAACAGTTCAGAAGGGTTTTCCAATGATAGGCGGCGCAGAGGCCGAGCAGCAATCCTGAATAGATTCCCAGATACGAGTGGGCGGAAGCCGGAAGCAGTTGGTATACGATCCCAAATAAAACACTCCCAGCCACGACGCCGCCCAGGCGTTGAAATGCCCGTTTGTTTGGGCGCTCGCCATATTGCGATAGGACCGTCAGGCAGGCACAGCCCACCCACATGATCCGGTCTACCTGAAGTAGTTCTCCGACAAGGATTCCAAGCGATAATCCAAGCGTCACCTGAAACTGCCATTTTCCGAGGGGATCAAAGAGGGAAAAGTCTTTCACGATCTGCGAGAACGTTTTGCCGTAATCTTTCTTCCTGTGATTGATGTAGAAAATGATTCCGCACAGCAGGCATCCCAGCAGCATTTCGAATACCCGGAGCACGAGCAGATGTCCGCCAACCGGATTCCCGTATAGGAACATATAGGCAAACAGGTACAGGCCCGCCCCTCCGTATAACGGCTCGTGGCAGGCGGAGATCACGATAAAGCCGATGCTCAAGAAGTTGATCAGAAACCCCCACGCCGGATTTACGGACTGCGCAATGCAAGGGCTGAAGGTCAGCAGCACAAAGACAATAAAGAAGTTTATCAGGGAGCTTTTGAGGCAGTAGCCGAAGTCGACAAACCGGACCGTCAGCAGAATGCAGAAGATTACCACGGCGGCAGAGCTGTTTTTATAAACGGTACTTTATGTTTATTGATTATTTTTACAATGGTTGTTTATATTTTTTAATTTCAAAACAGAATTTTTTTAATTTAAATAAAAACGACTGCAAAGAGAACACAGAGGATATCCTTCACAATCAAGGCCGCAATCAATTTGTGCCGTTCAGACGGATTCGCTGCGTTTCTGATTTTCCCCTTACATACAGAGACATCTAATTGCATCGCCTGATAAAAGTTCATCTGGACCTTCCTTTCTCAGAGCATAATCCTATCATATCCGGCGGGGAAATCAAGAACGTAGCCTTTGTAAAAAAACTGTAAACAGTTCCGGACATGGGACTGTTAAAGCCGATCCGAATTGATGAAAACAGGCGGCGCCTTCCCTTAGCCGGAACAAATCAGAAAATTTGGGGAGTCACTGTCAACGGCGTGGGTGCAAGGGAGCGGGACAGGGTACTTACAGCTTCAGCTTCATCCGGTCCGTCTGAATGCCCCTGCCTGATTAGAACAGAGAGTTGTCGTTGTTCTGATCGGCAGGGGCGTTTTGTGTCCGAAGCCATTTCTGCGCAATGGCTTTGGACTTTTCTGAATAGGAGTCCTATGTTGCCTGCTAAATACAAACGGAGCAAAATGAAAGTGCAAAATATGAAACGGATGCGGCGGCCGGACTGTCGCTCCCTCGCACCGGACATCTCTCGCAGCAACGCATCAGCCATGGAGTACAGGCCAGCTCCGGCCCACTCTTTTAAAAAATGTTTGATCTGCCGGGACCTTCCTCTTAAAGCGGTGGGGAACCGACGCTGGCAGGCTGTTTGAAGTTACGACTGCTTTTCAAATAGAGGATAGTTCTGCGCATCTCCTGAAAAACGGCAGGACCTTATTTTCCTGCTGCATGAATACCTGCCGGAGGCCATTTCCACCAGTTGTACATTTCCGGGCGAATGCGGCGCAGGGTCATTCCGGTCACTGCCCCATCGCACATGGGGAAGTTCCTGTATAGAAAGGAGTATCAGCCGCCGCAGGCGGCTGATTACACACGTACAGCGAAACTCACCAAAAGACTCGAATGACGCCGCAGGTCACGGTGGTGGTAATGATTCCGGCGATGAGGACGCCAAGCGCGATGGCGGGGAGGGCTGTCCGGAGCCGGAGGTCCAGCACATCGGCCACCAGGGCGCCGGTCCAGGCCCCGGTCCCCGGCAGCGGGATTGCCACGAGGATGATCAAGCCTATGGTGCGATACTTTTTCACAATCCGGCCCTTGAGGTGTGCCCGGCGCTCCAGCCAGTCGATTTTCGGCCCGGCCCAGCTGGATTTGCGCAGCCAGCCAAAAATACGGCGGAGCAAAAGAATGAGAAAGGGGATTGGAACGAGATTGCCGAGGATGGCGGCAGCCGCCGCTGCGGCTGGCGGCAGACCGGCGGCTATACCGGCCGGAATTGCACCGCGCAGCTCCAGCACAGGCACCATGGCAATGAGGAATGTCATGAGGAGCTCACCGAAAAAAGTATCGAATAAATCCATAGAATACACCTTTTTGTATGATAAATGTAACGATTGCATTCTACCATAGAGCGACGGATGCAGCAATGTTTATTTTTATCTGTACAAATCGAAACATGTATTTGGGCGGTAAGCAATAGAGGGCAGACGGTACAGCCTTACCCTAAAAGAAGAACGGCCCAAACCGGGAGGGGGGTCGGGAGGAACATCTGGCAAGCCATACATTATATATATTGGGACAGAGCGTATCAAAGTGCATGGATCGCAGACGATCTGCCGGAATGTTACGGTTATATTACAAGAGCTGCAAATCTATTGCAAACAGAAAATTGATCTGATATGATGCGTCTAGAACAAATGAGGAATCGCTCTTGGCTGCCCGGTACAGATACAGGAATGGCTAGCCACGGTATGTGTACCGTGTAAAAAAGAGGCTTCACTCAGGCGTTCTGAACTTCTAAAGCCGAACGCTCACCGAGGTAGTTTTGGGGGGGGCCGCGTTTGCGGAGTGTATCTCTCCAAACGAAAACGGGAGCGGAAGGCGGAAATTTAAAGGAGGTAAACACCCAATGAAGAAGTTCCTTTCTCTGGTACTGGCTCTGGTGATGACCATGTCTCTGGTCACCGTCAGCGCCGGCGCCAAGGACTTCAGTGATGACGGCAGCATCACCTACAAGGAAGCTGTCGACGTCATCAGCGGCATCGGCGTTGTCGACGGTTATTCCGGCGGCGACTTCAAGCCCACTGATGTCCTGACCCGCGGTGCCGCCGCCAAGATCATCTGCAACCTGATCCTGGGGCCCACCACCGCTTCCTACCTGAGCGCTGACACCGCTCCCTTCAAGGATGTGCCCGTGACCAACGTGTTCGCAGGCTACATCACCTACTGCTCTCAGCAGGGCATCATCAACGGCTACGCCGACGGCACCTTCCGTCCCACCGCCACCCTGAGCGGCAATGCGTTCATGAAGATGCTGCTGGGCGCTCTGGGCTATGACAGCGCCATTGAGGGCTACACCGGTGCCAACTGGACCGTGGCCGTCATCAAGCAGGCTGCCGGTATCGGCCTGGACGACGGCAACGACGAGTTCGTCGGCTCCAAGGCCGTGACCCGTGAGGAGGCTGCCCTGTACGCCTTCAACATGCTGCAGGCCACCATGGTCGAGTACGACGCCAAGACCTCTGTTGACATCAACGGCGCTACCGTGACCATCGCCGGCGACAAGGCCAAGGAAGTTGCGCAGGGCTCCTACGACAACAACATGCACAAGCCCAACCTGCAGTTTGCCGAGCGCTACTTCGACAAGCTGGACAAGACTGAGACCACCGACGACTTCGCCCGTCCCGCCACCAAGTGGACTTTCAAGGGCGACAAGATCGGCACCTATGCGGACGCCGCTGATGTGACTTACACCAGCAACGTGAAGCTGGGTGATATCTACAGCGATCTCGACATGAGCGAGAAGGACAAGAACGCCGAGGTCTATTACAACGGCGTCGAGGCCGATGATGTTGCCGTGTCCAAGGGCAACACCGTCAAGGTCTCCAGCTCCAGCGCCAACAACAAGCTGGTGGCTGACGGCAGCACCGTTGAGGTCTTCTACGATGAGGACAACAACGATGTCACCATCTGCATCATCGACACCTATGTGGGCACCATCTCCTCCAAGGAAGAGAAGGTCTCCGATCCCTATGTTGTCGTGAACTCCGAGAGCCTCGTGACCAAGAAGGACGCTTCTACCTCTGTGTCCATCTCCGGCAGCAAGGCCCGCTTTGAGACCAATACCGACAACTTCGAGGAAGACGATGTGGTCCTGTTCACCTACTCCCAGAGCGCGGACGAGATCAAGTCCGTTGTGAAGGCCGAGTCCGTGGAGGGCACCCTCGACAAGTACACCCTGGGCAAGAACCTGACTCTGGCCGATACCGAGTACAAGTACTCCAAGAACATTGCGTTCTCCTTCGGCTCTGAGACCAGCATGACCACCAAGAGCGACTATGTCATCTATCTGGATACCAACGGCATGGTCATCTATGTGGATGAGCAGGAGTTCGACGCCTCTCAGTACGCGTATGTGCTCTACACCCAGAGCAGCAACAGCCGCTTCGGCAAGGATCAGGTTCAGCTGGTCATGTCCGACGGCTCCGTGAAGACGGTGGATACTGACGACGATTACACCTCTCTGGAGGGCACCATCGTCTACTACCGCGCTGACGACAAGGGCGAGTACGCTCTGCGTCAGGCCGCCAATGTTCATAAGAATGGCAACCCCACCATCACCACCACTGCCGATGCCAGCATTGCTACAAATGGCGTTCTGTCCGGCGGCGCTAACACCTTCGAGATGAAGAACACCCGCGCGGCTATCACCACCAAAACCGGCACTACGGTGTATGGCAACAGTGAGACCGTGTTCGTGGTGGCTGAGAGCGATGCCCGCGGCAAGACTGACTATTCCGTCTACAAGGGCATCAAGAACGCTCCCACCATCATGTCTGATGATCCGACCACCTCTCCCACTGTGGAGACCAAGGCTGTTGAGATGGTCTACACCACCAGCGGCTCCAGCGATGTGGTGACCTTCGCCTTCATCGACGCCACCGGCGCCTATGTCACCAACGGCAAGCGCGATGTGGTGTTCCTGGCTGCTGAGTCCGCCACCAAGATGATCACCGATGGCGACAACAACCAGTACTACCTGTACAACGCGGTTGTGGACGACGAGATCACCACCGTGAAGGTCAAGGCCGCTCAGGATGCTGGCTCTGTGGTCGTGGCTGGCAACGACACGGTCAACCAGGTTGTGACCAATGCTGACTACAACAACAAGGGTCTGCTGACCTCCGCTGATGCGATCTCCACATCTGATTACACCACCCTCACCGGCACCGGCGTGTGGAAGCTCTCCGGCTCCTACAGCATCGGCCTGGGCGGCACGACGGCTTCCGCCAGCGTCCGCTACACGGTTGCCTCTGACGCCAAGATGTACTACATCGATACCGATGGTGTTATCACCAAGATCGACGATGTGAAGAACATCAGCTCCGACTCCACTGCTACCTACATCGGCCTCCTCGATGTGACTGACGGCGACATCGCCTACCTGTTCATCCAGGAAGTTGACAACGGCAAGCAGGAGGGCGCCGGTAGCAGCGGCGTGGTCCTGAGCGGGATCAGCGCAAGCTACAGCAGCGGCACCGTCACTGTCACTCTGACCGGCACGAACGCCGGACAGGTCTACCCCGTGACCATCTCCCTGGTCAACGGCGGCACCCTGGTGAAGCTGACGACCGCCAACGTGACTGGCGCCGCGACAACGACGACCGCCACCATCTCTGCCGCTCTGTCTGTGGGCTCCACCTACATGGTGACCTGCGGCGACCAGAGCTTTGTGTTGGGTGTCTGATTACCCGCCAGAAGGGTGATTGTACCCGCGGTTGAAAATTCCCCCGGACTTCGGTCCGGGGGAATTTTTTGTTGCACGAAATTCTGCAATTTCTTCCGGTCAGGAGGGATTGGATAGCGGGAGTTTTCCCGCCACGATTTTCGGGAAAGGGTGAAGAATTTGCAGCAGACCAGTCAATTTCATCTCAACCAGTGGGAGCTGACGGACCGCATCCGGATGGAGGATTTCAACGGGGACAATCAGAAGCTGGAGACAGCCCTGGCCTCCCTGGCAGCCGCGGACGCGGCGGAGCAGCAGGCGAGAACGGCTCAGGATGCCGCCATCCGCCGGGAGGCAGCCGCAGCCGCCGAGGCCGTCCCACTGGTAAAACTTCTGGAAGTGCCTGTCACGCAGGAAGCAGCGCAGGTGGATGTGGATGTATCACAGATCGACTTCACGCAGTACACGGAGGTGTGGATCGTCCCCATCCTCTCCACAGCCTATCACTATATCTATCTGCGCTGCAACAATATTGCGACAGACAGCTATTTCCATCCGGGCACGCACCAAAACTACCTGTGCCGCCTGGAGATGAGCGGCCTCCTGGGTCAAGGCAAAGCAAAGATCCGTCTGGCAACTTATCTCTCCCCCATTGCCTGTATCTGTGAGCATATCTATGATACATCGAACCCGCCCTATTACAGCACCATCCCCTCCATCGCGCCGAAGGACCTGAAGACGCTGAACTTTATGACGGACGCCGGAACCATCAACGGGGAAGGGAAAATCATCCTCTGGGGCTGGAAACTGTAACCCAAAGGAACGCCCCCGGACAAAAGTCCGGGGGACCTTCGACTCTTCCGGTGCTGGCGGCGAAGGAACGGCTCATTCACCAGTTCGTTTCCTCTGCCAACTGGGCCAAAGCCTGTGCAAATCCTCGCAAGCCGTGTGTCCGTGCAGAGAGAAGCTATCAGAGGGCGTGCCGACCGGCTTTGACTATGCCTGACACATAAAAAGGATTCCCGGACAGAAGTCCGGGAATCCTTTTTGTCTTAGTGCATCAGCACGTTGACACAGTTCCTTAGGCAGTGAACGTTGCGTTCTGACCGCCGCAGGAGACCATGTAGATACCGCCGCTGGCAGCGATGCTGGCCAGAGTGCCCACGGACAGGACAGCGGTGGTGCTGGTAGCGCCGGTGGCGCCGGTGACCGTGTAGGTGCCCAGCTCAGTGGTCACACCGGCAACGATCATCTTCAGGGTGACCTTGTAGTTCTGGCCGGCGTTGGTGCCGTTCAGAGTCAGGGTCAGGTTGGGAGCAGAATAGGTCACACCAGTGATGCTGGTCAGCTCCTGTCTGCCGCCGGAAGAGGACTGGTCGTTATCCTCGAAGTACTGCTGGATGAACAGATAGCTGATCTGGCCATCCTCCAGGACGTAGGTCACGACATCCTCGTCGGAGCGGCGGATGTTGCTCACCGCACCCTCGGTAATGGTGCCGTCATCGTCGATGAAGAAGATCTTCGCATCGTCGGCGACCACATAGGTGGACTCAGAGCCGTTGCCGTAGCCGAGCACGACGTTCTCATTGTTCACCTTGTTGATGCCGGTGACGGTGCCGGAGTTGCTCAGAGAATCCAGGCCGGTGATCACACCGTCGTCATAATCGGCGCCAGTGAAGACCACGTTGCTGCTGAAGGAGCCGTTGGAAGTTCTGTTGTTGATCTTCACGCTGGCATCGACCTTGACGCCCTCAACGATCTTGCCATCCACAACTGCGTTGTAGGTGTAGTACTCGTTGTCGGAGTCCTCGATCTTCTTGCTGCCGGACTCGAAGGCGAAGAAGATCACGTCGTTGTTGCCGCCGGTGACCTTGTAGTCAGCCTCGTCCACGCTCAGGTACACGATGGTGGCAACGCCGTTGTTGCGGCAGTAGTAGCTCATGCCGATGGCATTGGTAGCCGGGCTGTTGTCGTTGTCGTCCACGATGGTGGGAGCGTTGTTGATGCCGGTGTAGGCGCGATAGGTAGCATTCTTCCAATTCTCGCGAGCACCGCTGTCATAGGTGCCCACCACGAACACCGTCTTGCTGTCGGCATAGATGTAGTCGGTGCCCTGCTTGGCATCGGAGGCGTTGGTCACGCCCTTGTTAGTCAGGTTGATCCGGGCCACGCCGTTCCGCAGCTCGAAGGAGTCCTCGGCCTTAGCAATGCTGGGATTCTTGGTGTCGAGATCCTTCAGGCGATACTCGCCTTTGGAGGTCTCCTTCACCAGGACAATCTCAGATTTGGGATCACCAATCTGCAGCTCAGAACCATAGCCAGCGAAGTCGTTGGTGTAGTCCTCCTTGGTGTCGACGGTCTTCATCTTGCCGTCATAGGTGATCAGAGCAGCCTTGTCAGAGGCGAAAGCAACGCTGGAACCCTGCAGAGCGCGCAGATAGGCGTAGTCAGCGATGTTGTACTCAGTCTCCTCGACGTAGATGGCATAGCCGTTGGCATCCAGGTACACGACATACTCGCTGTCGATGCCCAGGCTGCTCTCGCCGCCGTCCACAGAATACATCTTGGAGAAGTCATACTTGGTCTCACCCAGGTTGATGGACTTGCCGGAAACCTTTCTGGTCAGAGTGCCCTCAGCGGACTCAGCAGCCTTGACAGACTGGATCTCGTTGTTGGCATAGGTGAAGAGGACGATCTGGTCGTTCTCGAAACCAGTGGTCTCGAACTCGTCGTTGGCACGCAGGCCGGAGGTGGCGCCGTTCTCAGCAGCCAGCTCGGACAGGGTGATGTAAGCATCCTTGGAGTTGGTCTTGGCCACAACCTTGTTGACCTCAGCCACGTAGGTGTTGATAGCCACGATGGTGACATCGTTGGTATCCTCATCCAGATAGGCCTCGACCAGAGTGCCGTTGCCGACGTTGCACTTCGCAACGGGAGAGTTGGTGAACTTCAGCTCGCTGACCTTCAGGTCGTTGCCCTTGGAGACCTTGGCGGACTCGCTGGCCTCAACGCCGTCCACGAAGACGGGAGCAGCCTCATCCTTGTCGGACATGCCCAGGTCAGAGTAGATCTGGCCCAGCTTCACGTCGGCGGTGTAGGTGGCGTCAGCGGTCTTGGCGAAGGTGCCAACCTCAACGCCCTTGAAGCGCCAGGTGTTGGCGGGACGGCCGAAGTCATCGGTGGTGTCGGTGGTCAGGCGCAGGTCGGTGAAGTATCTCTCAGCGAACTGCATCTTGTTGTCGTCGTCGATGTAGCCGTCGGTACGAGAGGTGTTCTCGACTTCCTTGGCCTTGTCGCCGGCGATGGTCACGGTAGCGCCGTTGATGTCGACAGAGGTCTTGGCGTCGTACTCGACCATGGTGGTCTGCAGCATGTTGAAGGCGTACAGGGCGGCCTCCTGACGGGTCACGGCCTTGGAGCCGACGAACTCGTCGTTGCCGTCGTCCAGGCCGATACCGGCGGCCTGCTTGATGACGGCCACGGACCAGTTGGGACCAGTGTAGCCCTCGACAGCGCTGTCATAGCCCAGGGCGCCCAGCAGCATCTTCATGAACGCGTTGCCGCTCAGGGTAGCGGTGGGACGGAAGGTGCCGTCGGAGTAGCCGTTGATGATCTTCTCCTGGGCGCAGTAGGTGATGTAGCCTGCGAAGGTGTTGCTCACGGGCACATCCTTAAAGGGAGCGCTGCTGGCGCTCAGAGCGGAAGCGGTGGTGGGCCCCAGGATCAGGTTGCAGATGATCTTGGCGGCGGCACCGCGGGTCAGGACATCAGTGGGCTTGAAGTCGCCGCCGGAATAACCGTCGACAACGCCGATGCCGCTGATGACGTCGACAGCTTCCTTGTAGGTGATGCTGCCGTCATCACTGAAGTCCTTGGCGCCGGCGCTGACGGTGACCAGAGACATGGTCATCACCAGAGCCAGTACCAGAGAAAGGAACTTCTTCATTGGGTGTTTACCTCCTTTAAATTTCCGCCGTTCCCTCATTTTGGCAAATTGGAGAGATACACTCCTCGCACAACGGCTTGCGGCCCTTGTGGGCCAGCGGTTTTCCGAACAACTTCGGTAGCATTTTGAGTTTTCATGCTACCAAACGGCTGCAAAGCTTGGAAACCCTGGAAAGTCTGGTAGCAAAATTAAAGATTTGGTAGCAGCCAATTATGGAAATTTTTTGATGCATCAGATCAGCCGAGGATTGTGATGACATCCAATGCGCTTTCCGGTACCGCTCTTTCTCTGAATGATTTGGTCTGAAAGGCGGGCCCGCGCTTTCTTGAAACGGATGTCACATCGTTGAAAAATAAAAATACACAGGCATTCCGCCCCTCGCAGAGGTGGATTCCCTTTGTCCGGACTGCGGACTGAAAAGCGAAGGATGATTAAAAATGAGTGACAAATATAATCTGCTAATTTGATACATAAATGAAACCATTGGAATAGACAATGAACAAGAAATCTGATATAATTTTGCGCGGTAAAAGACTATTCTCGCGAGAGGAGCAATTTCATGAAGCGAAAAAAAACCGTGCCGGCAGAGGTGGTTCCAAAACCGGTGAATGATGCGGCGCCTGTGCCGGAGAAAGACCATCCGCTGTATGACCGCCTGTTTGTTGTGGGATTTGCGGTGCTGCTGTTTTTTGCCATGACGGTGCAGACGGTTCCCATGAGCCTGATTCTGGCGGCTGTGGCATTGGCGCTGTCCTTTGGCAGGGGGGGCTATGCACGGTTTCGCGGCCGCCTGGGAATCCCGGTCCTGGGGTTTCTGGCCTTTTTGATCCTCTGCGGGGCCGCCAGCCTGTATACGAGCTTCGGCGCCTACGCTTACGGAGAATATGCCAAGCTGCTGGCGTCCGGAGCCCTGGGCCTGCTGCTGTTGGCACGCGGACGGGAACAGAACGCCGGCGGACTCCTGTTCAGCTTCTCTGCCGTGTGCGGAGTGATTGGGCTTCTATGTATCGATGCCGGGTGCCGGGGACCGCTCTTTCGCGGCTTTGCCTCTTTTATGGAGGGGCTTGGGGATGCAGCTTATCAGAGCCTGGATCAAGCGACCTATACGGGCGCCCGGTTTGACGGCATCTATAACGACGCAAACCTGACCGGCAGCCTGATGGCGCTGGCGGTCTTGGTGGGACTCTACCTGATCCGTACAGGACGGAAACCGTGGGAGCGATTTGCGGCCTGCTTTCTGACCGGACTGTCCGCAGTGGCCTTTTTTACCGCGATGAGCCGTGGTGCCATTCTCTGCTTTGGCGCGACAGTCCTCTGCTATCTGTTGTTTGTGGGAAAAGGGCAGCGGGGCCAGCTGTTCCTGCTCCTGTTTTTCACGGCGTTATCCATGGGCGCATTCGGTCTGCTGTCTATGACGCTGCTCTCCTCCGGCTCTGTTCTTGGGACATTGGCCGCGTTGCCATGCGGACTTGTGCTCTGGGGCCTGTATGAAGGTTTGGGCCAGAAGGCGGCAGAGGTTCTCAATGGACACCCCCGCCTGATCGCGGGGATTGCTACCGGTCTGGTGGTGCTCTGCGCTGCGGGAACGGTGGCCGCTTTTACGCTGACGGAGCCCTTCGTCTGCACGGAGGAAAATGTTCTTTACCGGGGCGCGGACGTCACCTCCGGGGAGACCTATACCATCACCGGCGACTGGGACAACGGCGATGAGATCACTCTGATGGCCTATGGCTCCACCCAGGCGCAGGAGATGGAAAACCGGACGGAGACTTATTACAGCGGACCGCTGTCCGAGGCCTCCTTTACCGTGCCGGAGGGGATTACCCGGGTACTCTTCCAGTTCCGGGGACCGGAGGGGACTCAGATCCGCTCTCTGTCCCTCTCCGACGGTACGAAGATCCCCACATCCTATACGCTGCTGCCGGAAAACCTGGTGAGCCGGTTCCAGAAGAATCTGTTTCAGGACCGCAGCTTCCTGCTGCGGGTGCAGTATCTCAAGGACGGCTGGACCCTGTTTACGCAATCACCGTTGACGGGGCACGGCCTGGGCGCTACGGAGGGTCTGCTGACCTCGGTGCAGCCCTTCTTCTACCAGTCCCTCTATCTGCATAACCATATCCTGCAGGTGATGGACGAGACGGGTCTGCTGGGTCTTGCGGCGTTCCTGGCGCTGATGCTGGGTGCGGCATGGCTGCTGGTGCGGCGGCTGCGGACACAGCAGGATGGTATGGCTGCGGTATTGCTTGCCTGCTGGGTGATGATGAATCTCCACGGGTTGATGGAGATCTCCTTCTCCGTGCGGATGTTCCAGTGTGCCGCGTTTTTCCTGGTCCTTATGAGTGTTGTCTCCTGTGGGGAGCCCGCGGAGGGGAGAAGCGGCGTGCGGATCCTCCGGGTCGTAGGGACCCTGGCCGCCGCACTCTGGCTGGTCGTTTCCTTTGCGATGCTTTTGGGCAGCCAGATGGCACAGGCGCAATTCAGGGACTTCGATACGACGGATATGACCCGGTCGGAATTCCTGGACAGCATGGAAAAGCTGGATCGGATGGACGCCTATACCGATCAGGATTATAAGGTCAACCGGATGGTCAATGCACTGCAGGAGGGGGGCAGCCTCAATCTGGGTGTGGCGTCCCGCTGTGCCCGGGAACTGCGGGAGACCGGGGACTTTGACGCTTGTTATAAAGTCGCCGCTTACTATTATCTGCCCCTGCAGGATCTCTCCGGCTTCTTTGAGATCATGCAGGAGGGACTGGCTCAGGAGCGGTCTAATGCCGATGCGTGGAACAGTGCCTTTGATCTGTACGGACAGGCCTTTGCGCAACTGGACGAGTCGCAGATGGATGCGTTTGTGGCAGGCGTCTTGGCAACCATGGAACAGATGGAGCAGGCCAACGAGTATTTGCTGGTTCCGGTGGCGCTGGATGAGGCCAATCAGGCTCTCGCGGATAGTGTGACCACCGTGGAGACGGAGGACCTGGATGCCTCTGCCGCGTATGCGCTGCTCTCTGCGGTATTTGCCGGGCAGCAGGAATAAGTGGAAAAGAAAACAGAATGGTCCTGAATCCATCGGAACTATCCTGCTTTTACAGAATTATGGCAAAAAGGAAAAAGAATAAGCCGGAAAACTTATCAAAAGTTACCCAAAAACTTGAGCTGCGTCGAAAAATGTGCTAAAATATAAGCTGATTAACTAGGAAAAATGACGAGAAGATGTTTTCTCATTCAGAAGTTTATCTGTGGGTAGCATCTAGAATCTGGGAAGTACCGCCGGACTGGCGTGCGATACGGACCCAGCCGGTCAAATCAAAAGCAGGATGTGTTGTTTATATGGAAAAGATCCCGTTTTCCCCGCCGGATATTACCCAGGCGGAGATCGATGAAGTGGTGGATACCTTGCGGTCCGGCTGGATCACCACCGGTCCCAAGAGCAAACAGTTTGAGCGGGAGATCGCGGCCTATTGCGGAACGGATACCGCGGTGTGTCTCAACTCCGCTACCGCCAGCCTGGAGCTGACGCTGCGTGTACTGGGGATCGGCCCCGGGGACGAGGTGATCGTACCGGCTTATACGTATACAGCCACAGCCAGCCCGGTATGTCATGTAGGCGCCACGCTGGTGATGGTGGACAGCCAGCCGGACTGTTATGAGATGGATTATGCACAGCTTGAAAAAGCCATTACGCCGCGCACCAAGGCCATCATCCCGGTGGATGTGGGGGGGATCCTGTGTGATTACACCCGTATTTTTTCCATCGTGGAAGATCGCCGGGGAGACTTTTCACCGGCATCTCCTCTGCAGGCGCAGCTGGGGCGGATCGCGGTGATCGCGGATGGCGCGCACAGCTTCGGTGCGGTCCGCGGCGGCATCCGCAGCGGTGCATGGGCGGATTTCACCACCTTTTCTTTCCATGCGGTGAAGAATCTCACCACCGCAGAGGGCGGCGCAGTGACCTGGCGCAGGGATCTGGGTCTGGATGATGCGGCGCTCTATCGTCGCTATATGCTGCTGAGCCTTCACGGCCAGGACAAGGATGCCCTGGCTAAGACCAAGGCCGGCGCGTGGGAATATGACATTGTGGCGCCTCTTTACAAGTGCAACATGACGGACATCATGGCCGCCATTGGCCTGGCCCAGCTGCACCGGTATGAGGAACTGCTGGCCAAGCGGTATGCCCTGGTGGAGCAGTATCATGAGCTGCTGGCGAGTACGGCCATTCGCCCCGCCCGGCACCTGACGGAGGATGGCCGCTCCAGCTGCCACCTGTATCTGACGGAGCTGGAGGGGAAGACCCTTTCCCAGCGCAATGCCGTCATTGATGCTCTGGCCCAGCAGGGAATCGCCTCTAATGTCCACTATAAACCACTGCCTCTGCTGACGGCATACCGGGATCTGGGATTCCGGATGGAGGATTATCCCAACGCCTATGGCTTGTATGAGCGGGAGCTGACGCTGCCGCTGTATTCCACACTGACCCAGGCCCAGGCAGAGCGGATCTGCGGGGCACTGCGGGAGATCCTGTAGGAGGAATCATGGCAAATACCCAAACGTTCCAGCGCCTTGCCCCGCCCGGACGGGGTGCAATGGCCGCCAAGCGGCTCTTTGATATCGTCTGTGCGGCCTGCGGGCTGGTGGTCCTCAGTCCGTTGTTCCTGATCACGGCGTTGGCTGTAGGACTGACGTCTCCGGGCGGTATCCTGTTCTGTCAGGAACGGATCGGGCTGGGAGGCAAACCGTTTATCATCTATAAGTTCCGTACCATGCGGAAGGAAAATTCCGGATTGAAGATCACGGCTTCCGGGGATGACCGGATCACACCGGTGGGCCGAATCCTGCGCAAGACCAAGCTGGACGAGTTGCCCCAGCTGTTCAACGTGCTGCGGGGGGATATGAGTTTTGTAGGCCCCCGGCCGGAGGTACAGGAGTATACCGATTTGTACACAGAGGAGCAGAGGCAGGTGTTTCTGGTCCGTCCGGGGATCACGGGGGTGGCATCCATCCGCTATCGTAATGAAAACGACCTGCTTGCCGCCAGCGACGATCCCAACCGTACGTATATTCAGGAGATCCTGCCGGAAAAGCTGCGTCTGGATCTCTCGTACATCCCTCGGGCCGGTGTTGTTCAGGATATCGCCCTGATTTTTGAAACATTGGCGGTTGTGATCCGGGGATAAGCAAAAGAAAGGACAATCGTTGCTCCATGGATATTTGGCTCATCAACCACTACGCGGTGCCTCCGAAATATTATCCCCTGGCCCGGCAGACCTGCTTTGCCAGGTATCTGATGGCCATGGGCCACACGGTGACGATCTTCGCCGCCAGTACCGTTCACAACTCCAACATGAATCTCATTACCGACGGAGCTCCCTGGCGGGATGAGGTAGTGGACGGCGTGCACTATGTCTACATCCGGTGCATGGATTACCAGGGCAACGGGCTCAAGCGGATTTACAACATCTGCGAGTTCGCCTGGAAGCTGCCCGGTGTGTGCCGGAAGTTCCCCAGACCCGATGCCATTGTGGCCACCTCTATGCCCCCCACGTCCTGTGCCATGGGGATTCATCTGGCCCGGAAATACGGCTGCCGGGGCGTGGCGGAGATCGCAGATCTCTGGCCGGAGTCCATTGTGGCCTATGGGATCGCCGGACCCCGGAATCCCGCGGTGCTGGCCCTTCGGCGGCTGGAGAAGTGGATCTATGAAAAGGCGGATGACGTGGTGTTCACCTGCGAGGGCGGATATGACTATATCGTCGAGCAGGGCTGGGAGGGGAGGATCCCCCGTGCCAAGATCCACTATATCAATAACGGCGTGGATCTGGCAGTCTTTGATGAGAACCGGGCGCGCTATACGGTGCAGGACCCGGACCTGGAGGATCCCTCCGTGTTCAAGGTCGTCTACACCGGCTCCATCCGGAAGGTAAATCATCTGGGTCTGCTGCTGGACGCCGCCAAAGAGGTTACAGACCCCAGGGTAAAATTTTTGATCTGGGGAGACGGAGATCAGCGGGCAGCGCTGGAGCAGCGGGTCCGGGAGGAAGAGATCTCAAATGTGGTGTTCAAGGGAAAGGTGGAGAAGAAGTATATCCCCAGCATCGTCAGCCGGGCCGATATCAACTTGATCCATGGCGGAGATCAGGGAAAGGAATTGTTCCGGTTTGGTATTAGCCCCAACAAGATGTTCGACTGCTTTGCGGCCGGGCGGCCCATCCTGATGGATCTCCCTGCAAAATATAATCCAGTGGAGCAATTTCAAGCCGGGATTTGTCTTTCGAGTGTATCGGAGATTCCTGCCGCCATCCGGCAGATTCAGGTGCTTTCGCCCCAGGCCTATGAGAGCCTTTGCGGCAATGCCAGGAAAGCTGCCGCACGGTTTGATTTCCGAGTTTTAACACAGGAACTGATGGAGATTTTGGAAAAAAGGGGATGAGCCGTGTGGAATTTACCTATTCGGCATACAAAAACCTGATACACCTGCTTCAGACGGGCGGATATCGGGTCTGTTCCTATCACAACTGGCAGGATACAGCTCGCTGTGTGATCCTGCGGCATGATATTGACAGCAGCTTGGGCCAAGCGATGGCACTAGCCCGGGTGGAGCGGGAGCTGGGTGTGAGCAGTACTTATTTCGTGCTGCTTACAAGCGATTTCTATAACCCGGCCTCCAA
>ENA-UONQ01001451-UONQ01001451.1-human-gut-metagenome-genome-assembly--contig:-CS26-NODE-1451-length-20365-cov-5.258887_pt1 | contig 20365 bp, 20 predicted proteins | sample MGYA00242460_ERZ724007 | MGnify/ENA metagenome assembly ERZ724007
AGTGTCTCCAGTTCTGCCTGCCACAGTGCCGCGGAAGCATCGCTCGGCATCCGCCGCGTCGTCGCAAAGTCCGCTCCCCTCCGCTTCTGCCCACGGCAAAAGCTCCGGACGCTCCCTTGCTCCTTCTTTCCCCAAAAAATCTTTGATTTTTTGGGGACCCCCATGTTCGGCGACTGGCTCCTCTCTTCCGTTTACTCCAGTGTCTCCAGTTCTGCCTGCCACAGTGCCGCGGAAGCATCGCTCGGCATCCGCCAGTCGCCGCGGGGGGAGAGTGCCGCAGAACCTACCTTGGGGCCGTCCGGCAGACAGCTGCGCTTGAACTGCTGAGAGAAGAAGCGGCGGTAGAAGGTCTTCAGCCACTTCAGGATCACATCCGGGGTGTAGGTCTTCCCCAGGGCATACAGCGCCAGACGGTAGATCTTCCGGGGCGGGAAGCCCCAGCGGAGCATGTAGTACAGGAAGAAGTCGTGGAGCTCATAGGGGCCCACCAGATCCTCGGTCCGCTGGCTGATCTCCCCTTGGACGGCGGGCAGCAGCTCCGGGGAGACAGGGGTGTCCAGAATATCCTCCAGCACGTCATGGAGGGCCTCGTCCTTCTCCGCGTTGTCCCGGGCCAGATAGGCCACCAAATGCCGCACCAGGGTCTTGGGGATGGAGCAGTTGACGGCGTAGTTGCTCATGTGGTCGCCATTGTAGGTGCACCAGCCCAGGGCCAGCTCACTGAGATCTCCCGTGCCGATCACCAGGCCGCCGGTCTGGTTTGCAATGTCCATCAGGACCTGGGTCCGCTCCCGGGCCTGGCCGTTTTCAAAGGTGATGTCATGGTTCTCCATGCTCTGTCCGATGTCGGTGAAATGTCGCCGCACCGCCTGGGAGATGTCGATGATCTTCAGCGTGGCACCCATCCGCTCCGCCAGCAGCTCCGCGTTGGACTTCGTCCGGGCAGTGGTGCCGAAGCAGGGCATGGTGACGGCCACGATGTCGCTGGCGGGCCGGTTCAGCATCCCCATGGCCAGGGCCGTGATCAGCAGGGCCAGGGTGGAGTCCAGCCCGCCGGAGAGGCCCACCACCGCCGTCTTGGCGCCGGTGTGCTCCAGCCGCTTCTTCAGACCCAGGGAGGCGATCCGCAGGATCTCCTCACACCGCTCCGCCCGGCCCGCGGCATCCTCCGGCACGAAAGGAGATGGGGAGACGTACCGGGTGAGCCGGGTCTCCTCCACCGGCAGCGTGAAGCCGCACCGCCAGATCTCCGGCGGCTCCTTGCCGAAGGTGAAGGTGTTGGTCCGGCGGCGGTCATGGATCAGCCGGTCCACATCGATCTCGCTGACGGTGAGTCCGGTGGCGAACCGCCGCTCCGCCAGCAGGGTACCGTTTTCCGCGATCATATTGTGGCCGGTGAACACCACATCGGTGGTGGACTCTCCCTCTCCGGCATCCGCGTACACATAACCGCACATCAGCCGGGCGGACTGGCCTGTCACCAGGGAGCGGCGGTAGTCCGCCTTGCCCACCAGCTCATTGGATGCGGAGAGGTTCAGAATCACGGTGGCGCCCTTCCGGGCCAGCTCCACGGAGGGCGGCGCCGGGGCCCACAGATCCTCGCAGATCTCCACGCCGATCACCAAGTTGGGCATGGTGTCGCAGGCAAAGGTCTGGTTCGTACAGAGACTCACATGCTGCCCGCACAGCTCAATCCCGTGCTCCACGCCGCTGCCGGATGCAAACCACCGCTGCTCATAAAACTCCCCATAATTGGGCAGATAGACCTTGGGAATCAGCCCCAAAATCTCTTCTTTTTGTATAATAGCCGCACAGTTATACAATTTGTTGTCCCATTTGTCCCACACGGGCAGGCCAAGGGCCGTCACGATCTCCAGATTTCTTGTAGCCTCCAGGATGGTCTGAAGGCCCTCCTCGGCGCCCCGGAGCAGCGTGTCCTGCAGGAACAGATCTCCGCAGGTGTAGCCGGTGAGGCACAGTTCCGGAAGAGCCAGCACCTTCACCCCCTGCTTGTCCGCCTCCCGCATCAGGGTAAAAATCTGTTCCGCGTTATAGCGGCAGTCCGCCACCCGGATTTTGGGGGTGCCTGCGGCCACGGAGATAAAACCGTCTCTCATGTTGAAAAGCCTCCTTGAAGGAAAAACCTGTATGTTGGATATTCTACACCCGACGGCCCGGATTTACAAGAAAGGGCCTTGTTTTTTTGGCGGCATTCTGATATTCTGAATGCAATCAAACCTCCCGCGCCCTTTTGCCGGATGGGAATGCCGATGGGCCTGGAGACTGCTCCGCAGGTATTGCGAGGAGCGGTCCCCGGGCTTTTCTTCTCTGCATCCGGGTGGAACAGCGGCACCATCTTTCAAAGGAGGAACGCCATTATGCCGTTTCAGCTGCGCCCCTATTTTCCGCCGGTCTTTTCCACACCCGCACTGGAAAACGCACCGGACGCCGTCTTTCGCCCGGCGCCCCGGGACGGCGTGGCGCCGGAGAATTTCCACGCCATGAGCATCTTTCCGGAATACTTCAAAATCGCAGGGCAGTGGCATCTGGCCCGGGAGAGCCGGATGGACTGCGTGGCCGTGTGGGATCGGGGCCGCATCGACGTCCGGGAATTCCGCCGCCTGCGGCAGGGAGATCTGGTGGCCGTCGGCCGCACAGAACAGGGAGAGGAGGGGATCCTCGTCCACCCGGACGGCTTCCGGGAGCGCCGGGTTGCCAGAGATGTGTTTGCCTTCCGGCAGGGCCGCTCCCGGGAGACCGCCTTTTCCCGGGACTATGACGAGCTCTATGAACTGCTGCGCCACGAACGGGACCACGGCAAGGTAGTCTGGGTGATGGGGCCCGCCTTCGCCTTTGACCACGACGCACGCAACGCCTTCTCCCGGCTCATCGCAGGCGGCTTTGTCCATGCCGTGCTGGCGGGCAACGCGCTGGCCACCCATGATCTGGAGGCAGCCTACCTCAACACTGCTCTGGGGCAGAACATCTACACGCAGGAAAGTCAGCCCAACGGGCACTACAACCATCTGGACACCATCAACCGGGTGCGGCTCCACGGATCGATTCCCGCCTTTCTGAAAGCGGAGCAGATCGAAAACGGCATTCTGCACACCTGCGAACGGCACGGCGTCCCGTACATACTGGCGGGCTCCATCCGGGACGACGGGCCTCTGCCGCCGGTGCTGGCAGACGTCTATGCCGCTCAGGACGCCATGCGGGCAGAGATCCGCTCCGCCACCACGGTGATCTGCATGGCCACTGCCCTTCACACCATCGCCGCCGGAAACATGACCCCCTCCTACCGGGTGCTGGCAGACGGAACCGTGCGGCAGGTGTATTTCTACTGCGTGGATATCTCAGAATTTGCCGTGAACAAACTCAGTGACCGGGGAAGCCTCTCCGCCCGGGGCATCGTCACCAATGTGCAGGACTTCATCGTCCATCTCAGCAAGGAGCTGATCCAGCCGTAAACACACAAAGGACCGCCATGTGGCGGTCCTTTGTGCTGTGTGTGTTTTTAGGAGGGAGAAAACGCATCGGGTTTGGGAGGACCCTTTGCTTGATTATAAAGATATCCGAAAATTTTTTCTAAATTATGTTTTTCTTATGAACAGATTGTGAATGTTTTTTTCTGTTTTCGTAAACAGCGGAAAAATTTAGAAAAACTTGTCTTTTTTTGGAAGATAGGTCTGTTTCTCTCACTTTTTCTCCCCATGAGAAGGAAGCGGGGGCTATCAGGATCTCCGGCCGCCACCAGCTCATCACAGTGGTTGCTGTATGCGCTCTCCGCATGGTCCCTCGCCCGGCAGAGCCGGTGGGGGACCTATTTTTTTGATTTGCCCGGCGAGAGGAAATTCCGACTCCGCCGTGGCTTTGCCGTCGTCGAACCGCTTGTACGGCGCCTGCCCCGTTCTGCGGGGTACAGAAGACATACTACTTGTATTTCTGGCTCTCCGCCACCGCCAGCTCATCACAGCGGTTGTTGTACGCATTCTCCGCGTGGCCCTTGACCCAATGGTAACGGATGGAATGAACCTCTGTCAGGGACAGCAGCCTGTCCCAGAGATCCGGATTCAGGGCGGGCTTCTTGTCAGCTTTTTTCCAGCCCCTAGCCTTCCAGCCTTTGGCCCAGCCCTTCTCCAGCCCATCGATCACATATTTGGAATCGGACCAGAGGTCCACGATGCAGGGCTCCTTCAGCAGGGACAGTGCTTGGATCACGGCGGTGAGCTCCATGCGGTTGTTGGTGGTGGCGGCCTCTCCGCCGGAGAGCTCCCGGCTGTGGGGGCCGTACATCAAAATCGCGCCCCAGCCGCCGGGGCCCGGATTGCCGGAGCAGGCGCCGTCGGTGTAGATGGTGACTGTTTTCATCATGAAATCCTTTTGGAAGATGGTTTTGAATGGGGGAGCCGTCTCCTCGGGAACAGCTCCCCCTGTGTTCTGATAAACATTCCGGCAGAAGCGTTTTCGCCCCGGCTCCGGACGGCCTTATTCCTCGGCCTCGGCGCTGCCCTCCTCATGGTCTGTGAGCGCCAGGGAGATCACGTGATCCCCCTCCTCCTTGAACCGCATGACGATGACGCCCTGAGTGGCCCGGCCCGCGGTGCGGATGCTGTCCACCGGGGTGCGGATCAGGATGCCTGCCTGGGTCACCAACAACAGGTCCTCCGTGCCGTCCACCACCTTGATGCCCACCACGGGGCCGGTCTTGTCCGTCACCATGTAGTTCTTGATGCCGAGGCCGCCCCGGTTGGTGATCCGATAGTCCTCCACCGGCGTCTGCTTGCCGTAGCCGTTTTCCGTGATGGCCAGCACCGCATGATTGACCTTGGCACGGGCGGCGCCCACCACGTAATCGCCCTGGCGCAGGCGGATACCCCGCACACCCACGGCGTCCCGGCCCATGGGCCGCACATCGTTCTCGTCAAAGCAGACTGCCATACCGTCATGGGTGGCGATGAGGATCTTCTGGCTGCCGTCAGTCTCCCGGACAGCGATCAGCTGGTCACCCTCCTCCATCCGCAGGGCACGGATGCCGTTATTCCGCAGATTCTTCAGAGTATTGGCCGGCAGGCGCTTCACCGTGCCGTTCCGGGTAACCATGAAGAGGAAGCGGCCGTCGTCCTCAATGGACCGGGTATGGATCATGGCTTGGATCCGCTCGCCCTGCTCCACCTGAAGGATGTTGACGATGTTGGTCCCCTTGGCAGCCTTGCCGGACTCGGGGATTTGATACCCCTTCTTCCGGTAGACCTTGCCGGTGTCGGTGAAGAAGAGGATATAGTCGTGGGTGGAGGCAGTAAACACATCCACCACGTAGTCCTCCTCCCGGGTGGTGATGCCCTTCTTGCCCATGCCGCCCTTGGACTGGGCGGTGTACTCGCTGGCAGGTGTCCGCTTGATGTAGCCCGCCTGGGTCAGGGTGAAGACACACTGCTCCTCCTCGATCAGGTCCTCGATGTCGATCTCATCCTCCACATCCTGGATCTCCGTGACCCGGTCATCGCCGAATTTGTCGGAGATGGCCTGGAGCTCCTCCTTCAGCACCTTGCGCAGCAGCTCGTCGGAGGAGAGCAGCTGGTTGAAGTAGGCGATCTTTTCCTCCAGCTCCTTGTACTCCGCCTCCAGCTTCTCCCGGTCCAGGCCCTGAAGGGCTTTCAGCCGCATATCCAGAATGGCCTGGGCCTGGACATCGTCCAGACCGAAGCGGGACATCAGGTTCTCCTTGGCGTTGTCGTAGCTGCTGCGGATGATTTTGATAACCTCGTCGATGTTGTCCTGAGCCACCAGCAGACCCTCCAGCAGGTGGGCCCGCTCCTGGGCCTTGCGCAGGTCGTACTTGGTGCGGCGGATAATGACCTCCTCCTGGAAGGCCAGATACTCGTCAATGATGTGGCGCAGGGAGAGGATCTTGGGCTGAGACTGGTTATTCACCAGGGCCAGCATGTTGATGGCAAAGCTGGTCTGCAGCTGGGTCTGGGCGAACAGGCGGTTCAGCACCACCTGGGGATTGGCGTCCCGCTTCAGCTCGATGACGATGCGCATTCCGTCCCGGTCGGACTCGTCCCGGATGTCGGAGATGCCGTCCAGACGCTTGTCTTCCACCTGGTCGGCCATGCTCTTGATGAGCATACGCTTGTTGACCTGGTAGGGGATCTCGGTGATGACAATGCGCGTGCGGTCCTTGCCGAACTCCTCAAACTCATGCCGGGCCCGGATCACCACCCGGCCCCGGCCGGTGGCATAGGCCTGCCGGATGCCGCTGCGACCCATGATGATGCCCCGGGTGGGGAAGTCCGGCCCCTTGACGTACTGCATCAGATCACTGAGCTGAGCCTCCGGATTGTCCAGCACGCAGATGCAGGCGCCGATCACCTCCCGCAGGTTGTGGGGCGGGATATTGGTGGCCATGCCCACCGCGATGCCGCTGGAGCCGTTCACCAGCAGATTGGGAAACCGGGAGGGCAGGACACGGGGCTCCTTGCGGGTCTCGTCGAAGTTGGGGTCCCAGTCCACAGTGTCCTTTTCAATATCCCGCAGCATCTCGTCGGAGAGCCGGGACATCCGGGCCTCCGTGTACCGGTAGGCCGCCGGGGGATCGCCATCCACGGAGCCGAAGTTGCCGTGGCCGTCCACCAGGGGATAGCGCATGGAGAAATCCTGAGCCAGGCGGACCAGAGCGTCATAGACGCTGGCGTCGCCGTGGGGATGGTACCGGCCCAGCACGTCGCCCACGCAGGTGGCGGACTTTTTGAAGGGTTTGTCCACCGTGAGGCCATCCTCGTACATGGCGTAGAGGATCCGGCGATGGACGGGCTTCAGGCCATCCCGCACGTCAGGGAGAGCCCGGCCCACGATGACGCTCATGGCGTACTCAATGTAGGATTTCTCCATCTCGGGGACCAGCGGTGACTCCACGATCTTCTGTTCGGGGTACCGGATCTCCTCAGGATCGTATTGGGGCTTTTTGCTCATGTATCGTATCTCCTTTTTGTAGGGGCCGGCGCCCTCGCCGGCCCGCAAAGGCATATCTGATCGGACGGGCGGCCGAGGGCAGCCGCCCTACGGATCAATAGTCAAGATTGACCGCGTATTGGGCGTTGCGCTCGATAAATTCCTTCCGGGGCTCCACCTTCTCGCCCATCAGGATGGTAAAGGTCTCGTCCGCGGCCACGGCGTCATCCAGCGTGATACGCCGGAGCGTCCGGGTGGTGGGGTCCATGGTGGTCTCCCACAGCTCATGGGGGTTCATCTCACCCAGGCCCTTGAACCGGGAGATGTCGATCTTGGCGTTGGGGTTGTCGCCCCGCATCTCGGCGGCGATCTTCTCCCGCTGGATGTCGTCAAAGGCCACTCGGGTGGTCTTGCCACGGGTCAGCTTATACAGGGGCGGAACGGCGGAGTAGACATAGCCCTCCTCGATCAGGGGCCGCATGAAGCGGAAGAAGAAGGTCAGCAGCAGAGTACGGATATGGGCGCCGTCCACATCGGCATCGGCCATGATGATGACCTTGTGATACCGGAGCCTGTTCAGATCGAACTCATCCCCGATGCCCGCGCCCAGGGCCGTGATGACGGGCTGGAGCTTGTCGTTGCCGTAGACCTTGTCTGCCCGGGCCTTCTCCACGTTCAGCATCTTGCCCCACAGGGGGAGAATGGCCTGGAACCGGGAATCCCGCCCCTGGGTGGCGGAGCCGCCTGCGGAGTCTCCCTCGACGATATAGAGCTCCGTCAGCTCCGGATTGTTCTCATTGCAGTCCCGCAGCTTATCCGGCATGGCGGCGCCGCCGAGAGCCGTCTTGCGGCGGATGGATTCCCGGGCCTTTTTGGCGGCCTCTCTCGCCCGATTGGCAGTGAGAGCCTTATCCAGGATCATCCGGCCCACCTGGGGGTTCTCCTCCAGGAAGATCTCCAGCTTTTCGGAGACGATGTTATTCCCCAGGGTCCGGATCTCACTGTTGCCCAACTTCGACTTGGTCTGGCCCTCAAACTGGGCCTCTGTCAGCTTGACGGAAATGACGCAGGTGAGGCCCTCCCGGCAGTCCTCGCCGGAGACCTTCTCGTCATCCTTCAGCAGCTTGATCTTCCGGCCGTAGGCGTTCAGCACATTGGTGAGAGCCCGCTTGAAGCCCTCCTCGTGCATTCCGCCCTCCGGCGTGTGGACGTTGTTGGCGAAGGAGAGGATCGTCTCGTTATAGCCGTCGTTATACTGCATGGCCACTTCCGCCACGGAGTCCTCTCGGGCTCCGGACATGTAAATCACGTCGTTGTGAAGCACATCCTTGCTCTTGTTCAGCCAGGTAACAAACTCCCGGATGCCGCCCTCGAAGCACATGTTGTCCTCCTGCTCCCGTCCGGGGCGGGCGTCCACAGTGCGGATGCACAGGCCAGCGTTCAGGAACGCCTCCTCCCGCATCCGGGTGTGGAGGGTATCGTAATTGTACTCCGTATCCTCGAACATCTCCGGGTCCGGCTTAAAGGTGACAGTGGTGCCGGTGTGGTCTGTATCTCCCACAATGGTCATGGGCTGGGTCACATTGCCCCTGGAGAACTTCATCTCATAGATATGTCCGTCCCGGTGGACCTGGACCGTCAGCCATTCGGAAAGGGCGTTCACCACACTGGCGCCCACGCCGTGGAGACCGCCGGAGACCTTGTAGCCCCCACCGCCGAACTTGCCGCCGGCGTGGAGGACGGTGTACACCACCTCCAGGGCGGGCTTGCCGGTCTGGGCCTGGATGTCCACGGGGATGCCACGGCCATTGTCCACCACGGTGATGGTGTCCCCCTCGTTGATTCGCACCAGGATGTCGGTGCAGTAGCCGGCCAGTGCCTCGTCGATGGCGTTGTCCACGATCTCATAGACCAGATGGTGCAGGCCGGAGGTGGACGTGGAGCCGATATACATGCCGGGCCGCTTCCGGACGGCTTCCAGGCCTTCCAGCACCTGAATTTCCGATGCGTCGTACTCGTTGGCCGTGTCCACCGCAGTGGAGTTCAACAGTTCATTTTCTGCCATGCAGGTTCTCCTTTCAGGATATTCATATCCGTTCCAAGGCAAGAAGAGCCGGGCCGGAGCCGCCTCCGGCCCGTTTCTCCTTGCCCTGAACCATGTAAGTTGGAATCAAATGCGTAATTTCTTTAAAATGGGATATATCAGCAGAGCCAGGAGGGCGGCGAACAGCGCCACCCAGGCAAAATACAGTAGCAGAAGGAACACGCTGTACACCAGAAGCAGAGGGCTGGACCAGCCGTCTCCGGAAAATACGGACAGGAACAGGTATTTTACCGCCAGAATCCCAAGCTCCAAAGCCAGCAGCGCCGCGGCACACAGGATCAGCGGCAGCCATCTCCGGCGCCCGCTGTAATTTTGCAGCAGGATCAGCTGCACCGTGAACACTGCCACCAGAAAAAGCACCAGAGCTCCTGTCTCCAGGGATGTGAACGAGGATAAAAAGTGGGGAAGGTTTACCAGTGTCGTATATGCCGCCATGGGATCCTCCTCCTGACTCATTCCAGGTTTCCGCTCTCCGCCCGCTTCTGGAGGGTGGTGGAATTCAGCTGGCTGAGGTACACGATCTGCCGGTGATAGGGGTGGTCACACACCACGAAGGACTTGGGGATCTCGCCGGACACATCCAGCACCACCCCCTCTTTCTCCGCGGCCGCCAGATACTCCCGGGTCCGCTTGCCGTAACTGCATTTGTCCAGGTCAAAGATGCCGATGACCCGGCGGTCGGGAAGGATTTCGTTTTGGCCGATATGCAGGTACATCGTTCATGCCCCCTCTGGAACCTGGAGTAAATCGTAAAACCACAGGCGCTGCCGGACTATCTTTTGGAACGTTCCTTCATAATTTTCATAAATGACCACGGACAATTTTTCCTCTGGATCTCCGCTGTAAACGGCGACTGTCTTTCGAAAGTCCCCGGTACTCAGCTTTTCTGTAATGATCCTGATGCCCTCTTCCCGGTCGAAAATATCATAGTACAAAGTGCCGATTTCGCCGAACTGCGCGATGGTGCCGACCTCGGAAAACTGATACTGCCCTTCCTCCAGAAATTCTGACAAAATCTTCTGGACATCCGCGTGTTCCGCCGGAACCAAGCCGTTAATTGTGACTTTATCCCCTTCGCCGATGGCTGCCTGAACAGAAGAACTCGCCTCCAGAGCGGAGAGAATCTTCCGGTCCGTATCCGTAATGGCCAGCTCCGGGATCTCGGACAGCGCATTTTCCCCACTGATGACTTCCTCCACCATGGTGTAATTGGCCGCCCGCATCTCGTGCAAGATCAGTACGCCGAAGCCGACAGCCAGCGCCGCGCCGGAGCACAGCGCCATTCCCCGGCATATCCACTTTTTCCAGCGGAGATCCCCTGTGGTCCGCAACTGGGAAAGGCTCCATCCAAAGAGGAGCGCACATCCATAAGCTGCCCAGAACCCCAGCAGGAAGGACAGCGAAAGGGAGGACTGTGCCAGCAGACAGAGAGCCAGTCCCAATGCGCCCGCCAGCACCGGAAGAGACAGCAGCCAGCAGTTTTTCCGGCAGAGCAGCCCCACCAGCAGCTCCCACAGAAATCCAATGAGCGGGACGCCAAAGACAATGAGGGGCAGCGCATGATACCAAATCCAGTCCATTCTGCCTTTCCCTGCTTTCACTCTGTTTTCTGCTGTCAAAAAGAGAAAATCCACTTCCCGCAGACAGCTGATGTACTGCAGGGCTCCTGCGCTCACGCTTGGTCGCGGTGTTCTTCACCCGATGGCGCCCTGTTTCACATGGAACACCTTCCCACCCAGAAGGACCGGCAGCCGATCATCTTCGCAGCAGGTAATGAACACCTGCCCCCCCGCGATGCGGTTGAGAACGAACTCCTGCCGGCGGGGATCCAGCTCACTGAGAACGTCATCCAGCAGCAGCACCGGGTATTCGCCGGTGGCGTTCTGGTAGATTTCCCGCTCCGCCAGCTTCAGCGCCAGAGCCGCGGTGCGGGTCTGACCCTGGGAAGAGTAGGATTTGGCCTCCCGGCCGTCGATGGTGATGACCAGATCGTCCTTGTGGGGGCCGGAGAGGCACATCCGGGAGGCCCGCTCCGCCCCCTGGTGGGATTCCATGTGGGCCCGGAGCTGCTCCGTGAGAACCTCCACCTCCGCCGCCGGGTCCGTGACGGAGGAAACAGTCTGATAGGTGATCTCCAGGCGCTCCCTTCCGCCGGAGCACTCCCGATGGTGGCGGGCGGCATAGCGGTTCAGCGCCTCCGCGAACTGCCGGCGATAGTGGACCAGCACTGCGCCGAAACGGACCATCCGCTCGTTGAAGTCCGGCAGCAGCTCCAGGAGATCCGGCCGCTCCTCACTGTCCCGCAGAATGCGGGTCTTGTGGTCATAGAGCCGGTGGTACTCCGCCAGAGCGGCCGCGTATCTCGGCCGCAACTGGCAGAGTGCTGTGTCCATGAAGCGCCGCCGGGCGGCGGCCCCCTCCCGGATCAGATACAGGTCGTCCGGGCAGAAGAATACAGTGTGGTACACCTGACTCAAAGCGGCGCTGTTTTTGGCAGGCACCTGATTCACCCACATCTTCCGCCGCCGGTCCCGGTACAGCTCCACCCGAGTACGGAACTCCCGGTCTCGGGCGGAGATCCCGGCTTCCAGCACAGCGGCGGGCGCATCGAAGGCAATCATCTCCCGGTCCGTCCTGGCCCGGGGGGATTTCCCGCAGGAGAGGTAGACGATGGCCTCCAGCAGATTGGTCTTGCCCTGGGCGTTCTCCCCAAAGATCACATTACAGTCCGGGTCAAAGGATACCCGCTGGCCGGAGTAGTTGCGGAAATGCTGCAGCTCCAGCTCAAGAATCCGCATAGGCCACCGTGTAATGGGCGCCCTGGAAGGCCACATCGTCTCCGGGGCGGATCTTTTTGCCCCGCATGGTGCAGATCTCGCCGTTGACGGTGACCTCGCCGCCCTGGATCCGCTCCTTTGCCTCGCCGCCGGAGGACACCAGATTGGCGAATTTCAGCAGGTCCTGGAGCTTGATGAACTCCGTGTGAATCGTGATCGTCTCCATCTGCTCACTCCGCGCTCTTCAGCCGCACCGGCAGGACCATATAGAGGAAGTTTTCCTCCCCCTCCGTGGGGACGATGATGGCGGGGGAGACGCCGGTATTCAGCTCGATCTTCACCGTGTCCGCCGGCGCGTACCGGAGAGCCTCCATCAGATAGCGGTTGTTGAACCCGATCTCCAGCCCGCCGCCGTCACCGGACAAGCGGCAGATATCCTTGGCCTCGCCGTTTCCGGTCTTGGCGGAGAGCAGCACCTTGTCGTGGTCAAACAGGCACCGGACCGGACTCTTCTGCTTTTCGGAGATCACCACACTGACGCGGTCAATGCTCTCGATCAGGGCCTTGGTGTCCGCGATGACGGAGATGGGATTCTTCCGTGGGATGGCATTCTTATAATCCAGGAACTCTCCCTCCAACCGGCGGCAGATCAACTCCGTGTCTCCTACCTCAAATAGAATATGACTTTTGCCCAGGGTCACGGCAGCCAGATCCTCCACGTCGGAACAGATATTTTTCACCTCGCCCAGGGCGCTGCCCGGCGCCACAAAGGAAAAGGCGCCGCCGTCGATCTTTTCCAGCGGCTCCCGCCGGATGGCCAGACGGAATCCGTCCACCGCCACCATAGTCAGGCCCTGGTCCGTGATCTCGAACAGGGCACCGGTATGGATGGGGCGGCTCTCATTGGTGGAGACAGCGAAGGCCGTCTCCTCGATCATGGCACGCAGCAGCTTCTGTTGGATGGAGACGGAAAAATCATCCTCCACCATGGGCAGCTCCGGGTAATCCGCCGCGGAGAGGCCCAGGATATCAAAGTCCGCATCGCCGCAGGAGAGATGAACCAGCTGTTTGTCATCTGCGGTGAAAACCACCACATCGTCGGGCATCCGGCGGATGATGTCGCCGAAGAGGCGGGCGTTTAAAACAATCTCGCCGGGTTCCGTTACATCGGTGGAGACCTTCGTACGGATGCCGGTCTGCAGGTTGTAGCCGGAAATGGTCAGCTGGCTGTCCGCGTGGAGCAGCAGCCCTTCCAGCGCGGGAATGGAGCTCTTCTGGGCCACGGCGCGGCTGGTGACGGCGATGGCGCTTTGCAGAAGGGCTTTTTCACAGGAGAATTTCATGCATGCACTTCCTCTCTAGTCGGGGTTTGAAGATATGGGTCGGAATCGCTCTTTTGAAAAAGAAAGAAATGTATTTTTTAGAAAAAGCAGCCGTAGGGAAAAAAGCTGTGGAAAAGGCGGGGAAAGGCTTGCGCTGTCGGATTTTGAGGCTCCACAGGGGATGTGGAAGGATCCGGGGATTTTTCCACGGACTTTTTTGAAAGACCATTTTCCACAGGGAAGTTTTTCTTTTCCACGGAAGATGTGGAGAAATCTGGTCACCGCTTGGAGTTGATATTCGTCTTGATCTCCTTCACCATTTCGGCAAACGCAGCGTCCTTCTTCATCTTCTTTTCGATTTGCTGGATGGAGTAGAGGACGGTGGAGTGGTCCCGGTTGTCAAAGACCTTGCCGATCTCATCCAGACTGAGGTTCGTCATGGAGCGGATCAGGTACATGGCAATCTGCCGGGCGGAGACCGCGTCCCGCACCCGCTGCTGGCCCCGGATCACGGACTCGTCCAGACTGTAATATTTGGAGATATACTCAAGGATGGCCTCCGGCGTGGGGACATACTCGTTGCTGCGGCGCAGCATGTCCTGGATGGCCCGGGTGACGGTTTCTTCGTCGGTGTCGTTGCCCAGCAGATCCTTGTAGGCCAGGATCTTGTTGATGGTGCCCTCCAGCTGGCGGACGTTGGCGGTGACGTTTTCGGCGATGTAGGCGGAGATTTTGTCCGGCAGCTCCATGCCCAGCAGGGCGGCCTTGTTTTTCACGATGGCAAGACGCGTCTCAAAATCCGGCGGCGCTACGTCCACCAGCAGTCCCCACTCAAATCGGGTGCGGAGGCGGTCCTCCAGCTGGGTCATCTCAGAGGGTGGACGGTCAGAGGTCAGGACGATCTGCCGGCCGGACTCGTACAGGGTGTTGAAGGTATGGAAGAACTCCTCCTGCGTCTGCTTCTTGCCGGCGATGAACTGCACGTCGTCCACCAGCAGCAGGTCCGCCTGACGGTACTTCTCCCGCATCTCCGCAGTCTTACCCTCCCGGATAGCATCCACCAGCTCGTTGGTCAGGTCGTCGCCCTTGACGTAAGCGATCTTGGACCGGGGGTCGTTCCGGCGGATGACGTTGGCGATGGCATAGATCAGATGGGTCTTGCCCAGGCCGGAGTCCCCGTAGATCAGCAGGGGGTTGTAGTTCTGAGCAGGATGCTCCGCCACGGAGACGGAGGCGGCATAAGCCAGCTTGTTGGAAGGGCCCACCACGAAGGTCTCGAATGTGAACTCCGCGGAAGTGAACCGCTCACTCTGGCGGTGCGGGCGGTTATCCTTGAGCTCTGCGTAATCCAGGTCGTCCAGAATCTTCACTTCAAAATCCGTGGAGAAAATGTCGTGAAGGGAGGCCTTGATGTTTTTCATGAACAGGGACTCGATATAGCCTTTTTTAAAGTCGTTGGAACAGTGGAGGATAAACGTATTGCCCTGGATGTCCACAGCCTCCAATTCGTCGAACCAGGTGGCGATGGTGGTCTCCGAGAGCTCGCCCTTCAGCTGGGATAGTACATTGTCCCACACGTCGGCGACGGAATTCAAAAGGAAACACCTCTCTCTAGTAAAAAATAGACATGGCAGTACGCTTTATTATACCAAAGACAGCCGGAAATTACAACACTTATTCTAATAATAAGAACCAAGGAGATCCGCCTGCACAGGCAACAAGATATAGCGGCTTTGGACATCATGGGACACCAGATTTTGAAATTTTCGAGAATCGCAACTGAAAAAAGAAAAAAATACGGAAATTTCGCAAAACTTTTAAGTTTTAGTTGACATATTTTCAAACAGTCTGTATAATATCGGTTGCGCCGCGATCATGCGGTCTTGATCTGTTTACTGCGCCGCCCTTTAGGCGGTGTCGAGTAAGTGCCGCCCTCAAAAGGGCCGCAATTCTGACAGGAGGTGTCTCAACATGGCAACGAAACGTACCTATCAGCCCAAGAAGCTGCACGGCCAGAAGGTCCACGGTTTCCGCAAGAGAATGGCAACCGCCAACGGCCGCAAGGTCCTGGCCCGTCGCCGCGCCAAGGGCCGCGCCCGTCTGTCCTACTGAGAAACGGACCGTGCGGGAGACACTTGAACAACGTCTTCAGGGACGGCGGGAATTCTGTGATTCCTCCGTCCCTCGTTGAGTTTGTGTCAGATGTGTCAAATGGGAGAAGGCAGGTGGCAGCATGAAGCGGGCAGTGACCCTGAAAGAGAATTATGAGTTCCGCCGGCTGTACCAGAAGGGTGCCTCCGCCGTGGGCGGAGGGATGGTGCTTTACTGCCGGAAAAACCGGCTGGGGCACAACCGCCTGGGCGTGACGGTATCCGTCAAGTTGGGTCATGCGGTGGTCCGCAATCGGGCCCGCCGCCGCCTGCGGGAGGTCTACCGGCTCAATTCCGGATGGCTCCGCCAGGGGTACGACATGATTCTGGTAGCCAGGGGACGGACCCTGACTGCCTCCTGGAAGGAGCTGAACGATACCTTCCTGCGTCTTTGCAGGAAGCTGGAGCTGCTGGAGGACCGGTCATGATGAAAAAGGTCCTGCTGGCCCTGGTGAAATTTTACCGGGTGGCCATCTCCCCGTACCGGCCGCCTTGCTGCCGGTATATTCCCACCTGTTCCCAATATGCGCTGGAGGCGATTGAGAAGTACGGCGCCCTCAAGGGCGGCTGGCTGGCGTTCCGGCGTATCCTGCGCTGTAATCCGTTTCACAAGGGAGGATATGATCCGGTCCCATGAGAGGAGGGGACAAGCCCCTCTGCCGGACCCTGTGCTGCTGTCCGGCCGTCTGTCAGCCGGCACTGCGGAATGCGGACAGGCCGAAAGCGGAAATGCTCCGCTCTGCGGGCGCTGAAAGCCCGGGTCCCATTACAATTTGGAGGAAGCATCTATGTTTTCAACCATCGGATACGCAATTTGTATCCCGTTTGCGGCCCTGCTGCGGCTGTTTTACAACCTGACAGGGTCCTACGGCGTGTCCCTGATCCTGTTCACGCTGGTCATCAAGCTGATCCTGCTGCCCTTCCAGATGAAGTCCAAGAAGAGCATGGTGCGGATGAGCCGCATGTCCGGCAAGATGCAGGAGATCCAGAAGAAATACGCCAACAACCAGCTGAAGATGCAGGAGGAGATGCAGAAGTTCTACCAGGAAGAGGGCTTCAATCCCATGAGCGGCTGCCTGTGGAGCTTTCTGCCCCTGCCCATTCTGATGGCCCTGTACTATATCATCCGGGAGCCCATTGTCTACTTCATGAACTTCGGCGGCAAGGACGCCGGTCTGGCGGTAGTGAATGCGGCCAGAAGTCTGATTGAAGGCGCCGGCATTGAGATCGTGGCCAGCCCCGGCTATGAGCAGATCGCCATTTCCAACATCATTAACAGCCAGTTCCCCGACTTCATTGCAGAGCATCCCGGCTGGGTGAACATCGACTACCACTTCCTGGGGATTGACCTGATCCAGACGCCCTGGAGCGCTGTCAGCAGCCTCTCCACGGGCATCACGCTGGCCGCGGTGGGACTGATTCTGATTCCCATCATTTCCGGTGTGTTCAGCTTCCTGCTGAGCAAGGTCAGCATGAGCCAGTCCGCCCAGACTGCGGCTGCCAACGGCTCCACCAAGATGATGATGTGGATGATGCCTCTGATGTCTATCTACATCGCCTTCATCGTGCCCGCCGCCCTGGGCGTGTATTGGGCTGCCCAGAGCGCGTTCTCCATTATCCAGGAGATGGTCCTGGGCAAGTTCTACACCAAGAAGCTGCAGGAAGAGGAGGACGCCCGGCAGGAGATGATCCAGGCGGACCGCCAGAAGCGGATGGAGGAGGCCAAGCTGCTTCAGGAGCAGCAGCGTCAGCAGGCCGCACAGAAGAAGAGCCTGAAGGAAAAGCGGCAGGCGGCGCAGGAGGCCAAGGCCCTGAAGGCCAAAAAGGCGGCCACCAGCACCACGGAAGCGGGCCGTGTGGGAGACCGGCCCTATGCCCGCGGCCGGTCCTACAAGGAGGACCGCTATGATGATCAGTAAGGAGCTTGTTACGCCATGAGACAGTTTATTGATGTAACGGGCAAGACCGAGGATGAGGCCATCCAGAATGCCCTGCGGCAGCTTGGCCTGGACCGGGACGATGTGTCCGTTGAGATTTTGGAGCGAGCAAAGTCCGGTTTCCTGGGTCTGGGCAGCTGCCCGGCCAAGGTCCGGGTGAGCTACGGCCCGGAGGAGGAAGAGGAGGTTCTCGCCCCCGCGCCTGCCCCCAAGGAGAAGCCGCAGGAAGAGCGGCCTAAGCCCCCCAAAGCGGAAAAGCCGCCCAGACAGGAGCGCAAGCCGGCGGAGACGCCGGCGCCCGCCCCGGAGGAGAAGACCCGGCAGTCCGCTCCCGTGCAGACACTGGGCGAAGAAGTGGATGACGAGAAGGCCCAGGCCATCCGTAAGTTCCTCTCCGGCCTGCTGGAGCAGATGGAGAGTGCTGCGGAGATCCACATCTATCTGCTGGAGAAGGGCCGCTACAAGGTGATCCTGGAGGGCAAGAATCTGGGCGCACTGATTGGCCGCCGGGGCGAGACTCTGGACGCCATCCAGCAGCTGACCAGCTATGCGGTGAACCGCAGCGGCAGCGGCCGGGTGCGGGTGCAGCTGGACGCGGAGAATTACCGGGAAAAGCGGGAGCAGAGTCTTCAGCATCTGGCCCGGAAGGTGGCCGCCAAGGTCACCAAGTACCGCCGCAGCGTGACACTGGAACCTATGAATGCCTATGAGCGGCATGTGATCCATACGGCGCTGCAGGATGTGCCCAATGTGACGACCTACTCCACCGGAACGGAGCCCAACCGCCGGGTGATCGTGGCCTACGATCGGGAGAAAAAGTAAATTGGGAAAGGCCGCCTTATAGGGCGGCCTTTTTCTGCGCTTCGGATAAGGGATCAGACCAGGGTCCGGGTGAGAGAGTGCCCTGCCTGGTGCGGCTTCTGTGGGACTCGGCCTTGACATTCTGATGAAAACGTGATACAGTTCTCACGATATCCAAAAGGCAGTGACAGGGAGAAGTATCCCCCATACCCCGGCAAAGAGAGAGGGCGGCTGGTGTGAGCCCTTGCGGGGAGGCGGAAGAACAGGCACCCTGGAGCCGCGGGGCGGAAATGCCCTGCCGGTCCCCGCCGTTACCGGGTGAAGAGTGCGCGTCAGCCAGGCGCGAATTCAGGTGGAACCACGGACTGATTGTTCGCCCTGAGCCGAAAACCGGCTCGGGGCGTTTTTTCTGTCCGGGCCGCCGTAAAGGAGAATGGAACATGAAAAACACCGAGAAGACCATGGAGAAGATCGTGGCCCTGTGTAAGAACCGGGGATTCGTATTCCCCGGCAGTGAGATCTATGGCGGCCTTGCCAACAGCTGGGACTACGGTCCCCTGGGCGTGGAGATGAAGAACAATGTCAAGCGGGCTTGGTGGAAGAAATTCGTCCAGGAGAATCCCTACAACGTGGGACTGGACTCCGCCATTTTGATGAATCCCCAGGTGTGGGTGGCCAGCGGCCACGTATCCACCTTCAACGATCCTCTGATTGACTGCAAGGCCTGCAAGATGCGCCACCGGGCGGACAAGCTGGTGGAGAGCTATGTGCAGGAGCACGGCATGGACGTGAACGTGGAGGCCATGACCCAGGAGGAGCTGGTGGCATTCATCCGGGACAACCAGGTGCCCTGCCCCGGTTGCGGCAAGAGTGACTTCACCGACATCCGCAAATTCAACCTGATGTTCAAGACCCACCAGGGCGTCACGGAGGACACCGCCAACGAGGTGTACCTGCGGCCGGAGACCGCCCAGGGCATTTTTGTCAACTTTCCCGCCATCCAGCGGACCACCCGCCGGAAGTTGCCCTTCGGCGTGTGCCAGATCGGCAAGTCCTTCCGCAACGAGATCACCCCGGGTAACTTCATTTTCCGCATCCGGGAGTTCGAGCAGATGGAGCTGGAGTTCTTCTGTAAGCCGGACACGGATCTGGAGTGGTTCCAGTATTGGCGGACGTACTGCCACGACTGGCTGAAGGGCCTGAACATCAAGGAGGAGAATCTGCGGCTGCGGGATCACGAGCCCGAGGAGCTGAGTTTCTACTCCAAGGCCACTACGGACTTTGAGTATCTGTTCCCCTTCGGCTGGGGGGAACTGTGGGGTGTGGCGGACCGGACCAACTACGACCTGACCCAGCATCAGGAGCACTCCGGCCAGGATCTGACCTATTTCGATCAGGAGAAGAACGAGCACTATATCCCCTATGTGGTGGAGCCCTCCCTGGGCGCGGACCGGATGACCCTGGCCCTGCTGGTGGAAGCCTACGATGAAGAGGTGGTGGATGCAGAAAAGAACGACGTCCGCACCGTCATGCGGTTCCATCCGGCCATCGCGCCTTTCAAGTGCGCGGTGCTGCCCCTTTCTAAGAAGCTCTCCGACAAGGCCCGGGAGATCCAGGCGGAGCTCAGCAAGGACTGGATGGTGGACTTTGACGACACCGGCTCCATCGGCAAGCGGTACCGCCGGGAGGATGAGATCGGCACGCCCTACTGCATCACGGTGGACTTCGACACCGTGGGCGATGCGGATAAGGCTGGTGACAACTGCGTCACCGTCCGGGACCGGGACACCATGGAGCAGGTGCGGCTGCCTATCGACCAGCTGAAGAGCTATCTGGCGGAGAAACTGGCATATTGATGCCTGTGTCGATCCTGCTCCAGAACGCCGCGGCGCGGCGTCCGAGCATTTTGCCGGAGGCAAAATCTCGCCGGAGGGCGGATTCATTCCGCCCGAGGAATGAGATGGGACAGGGGTCCCGCAAAAGCAGTGCTTTTGCGGGAGGGCAGGTGCGGCTGCCCGTCGACCAGCTGAAGAGCTATCTGGCGGAGAAACTGGCATACTGATGCCTGTGTCGATCCTGCTCCAGAACGCCGCGGCGCGGCGTCCGAGCATTTTGCCGGAGGCAAAATCTCGCCGGAGGGCGGATTCATTCCGCCCGAGGAATGAGATGGGACAGGGGTCCCGCAAAAGCAGTGCTTTTGCGGGAGGGCAGGTGCGGCTGCCCGTCGACCAGCTGAAGAGCTATCTGGCGGAGAAACTGGCATACTGATGCCTGTGTCGATCCTGCTCCAGAACGCCGCGGCGCGGCGTCCGAGCATTTT
>ENA-UONQ01001453-UONQ01001453.1-human-gut-metagenome-genome-assembly--contig:-CS26-NODE-1453-length-20327-cov-4.558011_pt1 | contig 20327 bp, 18 predicted proteins | sample MGYA00242460_ERZ724007 | MGnify/ENA metagenome assembly ERZ724007
AAAAGATCACAAATTTTTGGGCGTCGTTTGTTGGCTTTGACCAGCCAAAAAAGCGGCGCCCTTTTTCATTTCCCGACAACAAAAAGGGCGTCTCTGTCGCATCTCCGGCAGGGGCAGCGTGCTGTACCGGCAGGAGCGTGCCGCCCCCGGTGCGCAGGCTGCGCTGCAAAGCGTAATCGACACCGCCAAAATGACTTCGGAATACATGGCGATTCTGGAAACCGCCCCGCGGCTCAAAGCCGGCGGACTGGATGGCGACTACCGCAGCCTCGCTGACTTTGGCGGCACGGTGCTGGCGGGCCACCCCACCGAGCGCGGCGTCCAGTTTGTGACTTGGGAGTGGAACTACGACCGAGAGGGCGTCCATCGCGGGCATTATTTCCAGAACGACTACGATGCCGCCAAACGCGATTTCACCGTGCGCAGCGGGCTTCTTCCAAAAGACGCCCTTTTTGAGCCAGAGCAGCTTGCGCAGATCTACCACGCACTGTCGTTCGTCCGTGAACAGGACGAAACTCTATCCTTCGGACGGGATCAGGAACTGGCGGAGCTCATGGACCAGATCAGCGGACTGCTGCCCCCGAATGCGCCGCGGCAGCGGGATAGCCTTCAAATATAATATCTTAGAAGTGGAGGTCGAAAGCAGCAATGAAAGCCTATGAAAAAATCGGGTGGCTCGATCACGTCCAAGACATTGAGACGGGAGAGGTCATTCAGGAAGGAACGCCTGTGAGTCAGGTGAATATGAACCACATGGACGAAGGCATTTTCACAAACCGTGAAGCGGTCATTCTCCACGAGGCTCAGATCGCCGACGCGCAGAAAGAGATTACCGTCGGCATTTTTAAGCGTAATAATATTCAACTCGTAATTATTAGCAGCGGTGCCAGTGATAATCACATTGAGCTTGGCTTGGCGATGGTGGTATCGGTGTTCACCTTTGCTGCATTCATAATCTTCATCATCAATATCATCTCCGGCAATTTTTGCTTGACTTTCCACCAGATTTCGGTAGAATAAAAATAGTGTGCAGCTAAATTTTTTTATTGAACGCTGAATAGCCGGGATTAGCGCAGTTGGTAGCGCGCTTGCTTTGGGAGAATACGACCAGCCGGATAATTTAACTTAATAACCGGGTGTAGCGCAGTTGGTAGCGCGCCTGCTTTGGGAGCAGGATGCCGCAGGTTCGAATCCTGTCACTCGGACCACCTTTTTCAGAAAAACCGCCTAAAAGGGCGGTTTTTCTGCGTTAAAAGTTTGTTTTTTAGCTTCACTTGGCCATATTCAAACTGTGGTCAGAGAGGTAAAATGGCGGCTTTATCCTTGGAACGGAAGAATGCCGAAAACGGCAAAATCCCTAACCAATCCCTAACAGTGGGTATTATGACATATCGCCGTAATACTGTATTAGAAATTGAGTTTATACACAATGTTTGCTATAATTACATCGACGCAGTTCTATCGTTTATATCCGCAATCTAAGGAGGGACAGTATGAGCAGAAAAAGCCGGGAACGCAGGGAAAAGAATAAGACTGTCCGTCCGGATGATTACTTCTCCAACGGCACATTCGAGATGGCTCGCTTTGGGAAAAACACTATCGTAAGAAACAATCGAACACCAGAGCAACATGCTGCGCAGACGGAATATCTGCGCGCAGAGTACGCTTCCAAATATGAGGATATCGCTCAGAAAGTAAAATCTCTCAAAGAGAAAGTAACCCAGTGCGACCCATATTCACTCCTCATGTATCTGCGAAGTTTGGCAACCATGGGGCAAATGAATATTTTTAGCGAGATTGAATATTCGAGTGATGCCAACGCGATAATCCGTGCGCAGGAGTATGTCCAAAGCATTTTAGTATCTACAGATAACAACTATGTTCCTTCCTCACCAAGCGAGGAAGCGGCGCTCCATGCTCAGATTGTAGCCGATTTCGATGAGTTGTATAAAGATTTCAGATTCTTTTATCATTTCTGGGCGGCTCATATCCAGAAATCGGGGAAGATTGGTGATTCTCGTCTTAATGAAATCGTGGAGTCCCAGTATATGTATTGGGTCCGTGGAAACCGCTATCAAATATTTGAATTGGAACCGCTAAAGTCGTTGCTTCCGCCTCACAACGATGTTTTGTTGGAACTTTTCGGAGTGTCTTCGGCAGAGGTAATTGAGGGATTGGAAAAACTCAGGTATTCCCTTTCCCAGGGATATGCGGATGCCATTATGGAACTTGGCAAAGAATTTGAGCTTTTTGTTGAAGCCGTTGACTCAGGTATCAGCCCTGAAGATGCACGCAAACACGCCGAAGGAAGAACTTCAAAAATCGCAGGTAAACTACACGGGAGCGATTTGATCAATGTTGCGGCCATTACTGGTTGGGACTCTCGGTTTATTGATATGCTGTCCTATGGTATTAATGAGTGTTCCACATTCTGGGGCGAAAGCGAATTCGCCGGTTGGCCAATTGTAGAACTGCCAGTAACCAAAAAACCATTTATTAAAATCGACGGAATATCTTACGCCTTCTTGTACTATGCTCTTTTTGATAATATTTACAGAAATATCCAAAAAGGAATTATGCAGCGAAAGCTGGAATACCTCGAAGACTGGAAGGAGAAGCAGACCCAAGCCAGCGAAGAAATGGTCAAAGAGTTATTCTTGAAATTATTGCCTGGTGCCGAAGCTCATGTTAGCAACTATTATCCTGTTAGGAACTCTTTAAAGCAGACAAATGAGAATGATATTATTATCACCTATCAGAACAATTTGTTTGTGATAGAAGTGAAAGCAGGATCATTTCCATCTACTCCGCCAATTACAGATTTCGAGGCTCACACAAAAGCATACCGGAAATTAGCAGAGGTAGCCGACTCTCAATGTAGCAGAACTGTAGAATACATTGCCAATCACGCTCCTGCTCAGTTTTATGATCACGAAAAGAATCCCACATTCTTGCTTCCGGGGCTTGATACTTTCGATGATGTATTCACTTTTTCCGTGACAGTTGATAATTTTAACGAATTCGCCGCAAAAGCAGAAAAATTGAGTATCATCTCGCTTAAGGAAGAGACAATCGTTATTTCTTACGATGACTTGTTAGCGTATGCGGGTTATTTCGATGAGCCTATCCGTTTCTTACATTATTTGAAACAGAGGAAAGCCGCAATGCGTGTTCCCCAATATCAAATGTACGATGAGTTTGATCACTTGGGTCTATACATTGATAGGAATCTATACGCTTTAGACCCGTCCCAGTATGGCGATGTTAAAAATGTCATTTGGCAAGGCTTCAGGCAAAGCTTGGATGAATACTTTAATTTGCTGTTTGCTAATCCGTCAGCAGCTAAGAAACCTACTCAGAATATGCCTGAACAAATTTCCGAAATCATCGAATATCTGGGGTACGATGTTTCTCCAGAAAAAATCCGTCTTGCGCATTATCTGATGGATTTGGCGTCGGTTGCAAAGGAAGATTTAGCTGGGCAAATTAAATATGCATTGAAACGCCAAAGAGAGTTGAAGCGCGCTGTACCATTGGCAGCATTTGGGGACATCAAATATTGTACCTTTATTTCTATGCCTGGCATAATCCAATATCCGATTCAGGAACAGCTCGATTACGCTTATGCAGCGGCATCCAGGAACGAAGAAATTCCTGTTATGTGGATTTCATTGGAGTATGATAACAAAAAAAGATTAGTTTCCGCAAAAGGTAAGAAGTGTTTCTTCTCAGATTTGGAGGGGGACGATATTGAACGTATCCGCCATATGGGACGAGAGAAAGCGCGGGACTGGGTTTTGCAATACAAAATGACCCACGGGAAAATAGGCCGAAACGACTACTGTCCGTGTGGAAGTGGAAAGAAGTACAAATTCTGTTGTATCGAAATCCAGTAATACAAAATAACGGAAGCCCAAGGGATGGTGGCTTGTCCCTTGGGCTTCGTTTCTTTTAGCCTACCTTCTCGAACGGGATTACCTTGCACCGGCTTTCCTCCGGCGGGTCGGGAGGTTCCGGGGTAGTGGTTGCCGTAGCCGATTCCATAAAGCCGCCGATTTTCTCAGCCGCACCTCTCTGCATATCGTTGGTGATGTGCGTGTAGGTGTCTAGCGTGAAGCCCGCGCTGAAGTGGCCCAACATACTGGACAGGGTTTTCACATCCACGCCGCTGGAGATTGCCATCGTTGCGAATGTGTGTCTGAGGTCATGGAAGCGCACATGCTCCTCGATGCCCGCGTTTTTCAGCAGTTTCCGGTTGATCCTTGACACGGCGTCCGGACTCCAGTAGCCGCCTGTCCGGGGCGACGGGAACAGGATAGGGTTGTCAGGGTGCTGTTCATGCTCCTGCACCAGCAGGTCCACCGCCTGCTGCGACAGCGCCACCTTGCGGACAGAGTTTTTCGTTTTCGGCTCTGTTACATCCAGCTCGCCCTCCATGCGGGTGACCTGCTTGTTCACTGTCAGGATGCGCTCTTTTACATTCAAGTCCTCCCACTGGAGCGCCAGCAGTTCTCCTCGGCGCAGGCCGCTGGACAACTCCAGATAGAACATGGGCAGGACACCGTACTTCTCCGCTTCCTGAAGATATCTGCCGATTTTCTCCGGCGGGAGGATGGTCATCTCTTTCTTGTCCTTGGGCGGGATGCGGCAGTTCTCGCAGGGATTGTACGGGATGAGCCGCTCTTTCACCGCCTGCTTCAGCGCCGCCTGCAGTACCGCATGGACACGCCGCACGAAGGTGTTGGACAAGGCTTTGTCGTTCTGCTTCGACCCACGCTGCATCCTGCCGTTTTCTTTCAGGTCGTTATACATTCTTTGGATGTGGATGGACGAGAGCTGCTTGAGCTTGATCGCGCCGATGGCCGGAATGATGTGGTGTTCAATGATCCCCTCATAGCCCTTGGCGGTGTTGTAGCGGATGTTTGGCTTGCTGTAAGTCTCAAACCACAGTCTGCACCACTCCGCTGCGGTGTAGTCGCCCGTGTGATTGAGTGGCACGCCGCGATTCTCCCGAATGGCTTTCGCCAGCTTTTCTTTGCACTCCGCCTGAGTCTTGGCGGACACGCTTTTCTGGATGGCTCGGCCGGTGACCGGGTCGATGCCCTGGGTATATCTGCCCTCCCAACGGCCGCTGGGCTTTTTGCGGATACTGCCCTCGCCGTTGGCTCGTTTCTTTGCCATTTATGATCCCTCCTTTTTAATACAAACACATACCACAGAGTTTTTGGAATAGCTACTAAAATATTTCAGATTTTTTCGCAGCCTGTTCGTCGATCCATTCCATGAATTTGTCACGGGGAACGATGATGCGGCTTCCCAGTGTGATGGTGGGGAAATCCCTGCGGTGGGCTACCTCGTAGGCATGAGCCAAGCCGATACCCAGCACATGGGATACATCTTCCACGGTCAGCATCAGCGGGAGTTCATCAAACGAATTGTATTTGGATTTTCTCATTCAGTTCCTTTCTACCTTTCGTCTGGAAAGGTTTTATTCTTTGTTTTGCGGCCCAGTTTTTGAGCCGCTTACATCGTCATGTCAGGCCACTGCTCCTCATGGTCGTCCGGTTTATGACCCAAGGCCATGCGCTTCTCCTGCAGCTTTTTCAGCCGCTTGCGGTCGATCTGAATACCTTCGGGGCGGGATTTTGGAACGGAGTTGTCCCGGAACACCCGGCTCATGTGGTGGAGCAGCCTGGTCACCGCCAGCATCGCAGAGGGAGGACGGTTTTCTTCCAGATGGTTCAGGAGATACTGTGCATACTGGTTGTTCTGTTCGGCGGATCGGGTCAGCCAGTGGACGGCTCGCTCCTCGTCATAGGGAGCTTCCTTTCCGGTAAGGTACAGCTTGCCCAGCATATACTGGGCGTAGGGATTTCCTCCCTCCGCCGACTCGGCGAACCACTCTATGGCGTGCTCAGTATCCTTTTCGATAACTTCGCCTTTGAGACACTCTTTGGCCAGCCGATACATGGCGTAGCTGCTGCCGTTGACTGCGGCGGTGTACAGCCAATTCATTCCCAGACGTATATCCCGTACCTCCACATCATCGGAGAGGTACAGCTTGGCCAGAGAGTACTGCGCCACCAGATGTCCCTGATCCGCCGCCTGCTCGAACCAGTACCGTGCTTCCACCGAGTCCGGGATCAGCAACGGTCCGTCCTGCCAGAGCTTTCCCATCAAGTACTGGGCATACATATCGCCGTTCTCTGCCAGTTTGTCCATTTCAGAGACAGCGTCGCTCCGTTCCTCCATGGTCAGGCTCTCGTCCCGGATGATATCCCGCAGCGTCCAGTAGGCGTAGGAGGCGTTTCGGTATTCCTCCGGTTCGTCCTGCTGATTGAGGCCCTTCTCCTCGAAAGTAATCTCACCCAACCGCAGGCGCTCCGCTTCCTGAATGACCGCGTTCTTGATCTGCCGGAACTCTTTTTGCTGTAAGAGCGGGATGCGTTCTTGGGGCTTGTCGTGATAGTAGCTGTCCACCTTGCCCTGGAGCATCAGCCACTGGTCATAGCACTTGCTCACGCCGGGGAGCCGCTCCATCTCATCAACAATTTCATCCACCAATTTCTTCAGCCGCTTTGGGAGGTAGCCGTAGGACTTCTTGCCCTTGACCGTTTCAAGCTGCGCCGCCAGCTCCAGCAATGCCCGCCGCGCTTCCCGTACCAGCTCGTCTCTGGACTCAGACTTCTGTTCGTAGAGGTGCAGCATTTCGTTGCGGAAGATATCATTGGTCAGCTTGGACTTGATCTGACGGATACCTTCCTTGGAGAGGTAGGCCTGTCCCGGCTTTGCGGACCAGGCCATCATGTGGATGTGCGGGTGCTCGCCCTCGTCGTGGAAGGCCGCGTACCAACGGAAGTCACCGGGCGGGATCTTCATTGCCGCCGCGATGTCGTTGCGGTGGGCTCGAATGAGATTTCGCCACGCCGCGGCGTTGTCGAAGCCGAGCCGGGCAGCATCCTCACGCTTGAGGGAGATGATGTGCGTCCACACGTTTCCGGTGTAGCGCTCCAGCTCCGCCATGGCTTTCTCCAGCGAAACAGCGTCGTCATCTCCGAACAGGCCGTGGGTACCAATGCGCTCAGCACGAGGCCGGGTGGCAATGTACTTCATATACTGGTCTGACTCATGGATGGCATCCCAGTTGGACTCGAGAGCCAGTGTGATGAACGCAGAGGCGTTGACTTTCGTGGGCTTCGTCAGGTAGTCCTCGTACTCATAGAGCGTCTTGCTGTCCGGGAAGTCTTTCACCAGCTTTACGATGAGCTGCTCCTGCTTTCGGGTGGGCGGGCGGTCATCCGGGATGAGCTCCACCCGCTCCCGGGTCGCGATGTAGCGCAGGTATCCGGAGGCCCCGCCGGTGCTTTTGATATAGGGACTCTTGAGGATCAGTCTTGCCATTCGTCATCATCCCAGTCCGGCTCCTGGCGGGAGCGCGCATACTTCTCCAGAGAGATGATACCGTTTGTGGCTTTCACATTCCGGACACTCTGCGCGCGCCTACGCTTCAAGTCCTCCCTGTCCATCTCGAACGCTTCCGCGACGATACCGTTGGTCATGTCCTGCTCCACGCATCTGGTAAAATCTCTGCGGGCGATCTAGTCCTCCAGTCTGCTCAGCCTGCCGTCGATGGCAGACATGATCGCCATGGCAAGAGCGTTGTGTTGTCCTGCATTCCCAGATAGTCCACATAGAAGTTCACGGCTTTCTCGATGAACTCATTTTTGCTCTGGCAGTTGTCGGCGGCGTACCACTGTTCAATCCTTCTTCTGGTTTCCGGCTGCATCCGGAATGCAATACGATCTCTGGTCTCTTTACTCATTCAATTCCTCCTTTTTGCTGTAAGACATCCTTGAAAAGCCCTGCAACACGGGGCTTTTCGGGAAAGCTGACGCCATTGCCGCTTTTTTCGCCTCTCAAAGACGCCAGCTTCAAGCTCCCGAAACTGCCTGCACTGCGGGCAGAAGTGGCGGCTGCGGCGGCACTTGCGACGCCATGCCTTTATCCTGCTTTTTCTTTCGTCCTGCAAAAGTCTGCCGAAAATGGCTCACACCCGGCTTCAATCCTCTGGCTGGGACTGGGACTCGCTTCCTCCCGGAAAGGCGCACACAAGGCGTTCTGGCGGCCCTGGGCGTTGGACTTTTCGAGGAGCTGCGCCGCACGATAGCGGGCGGCAGCCTCCTCTGCCTGCCGGAACTGCCGCTCATAGAACGCTTCGAGCACACCCGGGATAGGACGAATGGTGTAGAGCAGATTTCCGTTCAGCGGTTTTCCATCTTTGCTCTGCACGAGTGTCGGCTCGGTGTAGATGAGACCTTTCTCCTCCAGCTGCCGCACATACTTCGCCACCGTGTTTTCACTCATGCCGATCGCCTTGCCGATAGTCTTATAGCTGGGATAGCACTGGTAGGTTTCACGGTTCTCACACCGGAGCAGATAGGCGTAGAGGGATATCTCCCGGTAATCCAGACCGATGCTGAATATCTCGTTGGGCACCATAAAATAGTTTTTCTCTGCGCTGCGCTTGGGCCATTTCTTGTAACTCAATTCATACCTCCTGTGTTGTCGTAGACTTCTGTGGCGTTCACACAGGGAGCGTGCGGAAAATTTTCATTGCTTTTCCGCTGCCCGTTTGCTATACTTTGGTTAGTTGATTTGTGCGTGCCTGTGTGTGCGCCGAGCCGCCGGACTGTTGCCGCAGTCACGGCGGTTTTTGTTTTGCGGTCGTACTGGTGTGCATCCCTCCTCTGCTGTGCAGCTGAGTCTTTTACTTTCATCTGTGAGCTATCTTTTTCGCCTCCTCCGTGTTAGAATGATTTATATAGCCGTGCCGTTGGAAACGGCACATAGCAAAAGACCGTGCTCCCGGGAGCACGGTCAGAGATGGAATGACCTTCCGAGCGAGTTGCCGTATGGCGAAGAGCGCTCATGCTCTCATAGGGTGCTCTGTCTAAGGCCATGTGGGTTCGTCAGCGCGGAGGCCGTGCCGTACCGAACCGAAGGAAACTCCACCCGGGTGAAATTGTCCTTCTACTATTACTTAGAGAAAAATCGCAAAATCGGAAGGTCGGAAATTGTAAACTTTTTGTGAACGCAGAAAGGGCGGTGAGCTCATGTCCTTCAAGGATACCCAGTCTTACAAAGAGCTTCAGGCGGATTGGCGCTGGATACGCTCCATGGACCCGGAAGCTGCCGCTGCCGCAGACCAGTGGGTGAAGGAGCATCCAGAGGAGTGGAAAGAGCTGGAGCATATGCTCTACTACAGCGAGGCCAACTTCCACAAGCGCGTTGCACCGGATACTCTGGAAGATGCGGATATCAAACAGCCCCGATCTTACAATCCGGAAGCGTTCTTGCCGGAGGAAGTGCGCAACGCGATCTACGATGATATGCGCTGGTTTGACCGGGCGAAGTATCTGCCAGAGGGATCTGATGAAGACCCGCTCATGTATGTGCGCAAGGAAATTGACGAGGGACTGCGTGAGCTGACTGAACTACAGCGGGAGGTTCTGTTCCGCACCGTCATCAACGGCGAGTCCACCGAGTCCGTCGCACAGGACAAGCAGTGCTCGTCCAGAAACATCCGGGATATCCGCGCCCGTGCGCTTCGACAGATACGGGCTAAAATCAAAAGACATGAAGGCTACGGCAGGCCCGACGTTGCCATCATTATTTTGCTGTTTATGCTGCTTGTTGGTGTTCCGCTTGTTTGCTGGGGAGAACAGCTTTGGACCGCATATCCCTGGCTGGAGCCTGTGGCTGCAGTGCTTAGCGCATTGGTTGTGGCTGTCATGTTCCAAGATTCCTTTCGCAGAGAAGCAGAAAGCCTGCTGCGCCAGCACTGGGCCAGCCTGAATGGATCGCAGATAAAAGAATAGGCGTTGCGAAAGAAGGAGCTGAGACTTTTGGTGGTCTCAGCTCCTTCTGGTTGTTAGGTATTGTCGATTAGCTTTTACCGTTATTTTGTCGACGCTTTTTATCGCTTGCTTTATCGGTTATCGCTTGTTTTATTGCACTTTAGGCTCTATCGCTACTGTTGATTCTTTATAAGGTAGCAATATCAAACAACAAAAACCTTGCAAACCATTTCTTGGAGGTATTGCTCCCAGGCTTTTGCACTTTCCACGCTCCAATCATCGACACTGTCAAAATACTTGTTAATGACATACTCTGAGTCATGATAGATTGCCTTCTTCGCTGTATAAGATTTATTCTTGGCCCTGTCATTCTCTCCGTTGGTAAGGAGTGTCAGATTGCTGAGCGTATGTATATTTTCGCTTGTGAAACCAGGGACTGCGGCGCTCGGAGATTGCGAAGCAATATGTTCTATCGTTACATTATCATAGTTGATAACGGTTCCCTTTTGTGGTGCTGGTGCTCCAACCGCACCATTTCGGTACCATTCGATATGCTCGTTCAAGGTGCTGAACAAATAACGCAAAGGTTTATTGCCACCGTTTGTTCGATACTTGAGGTTCGAAAGCCCGACCTTAAATACAGCATCAGTACATTCGGTTTCAATATACTCTTTGAGTGTCGTGCGCAAACCTGTCAGTCGGTAGTTCTCAGGATCTCTTCTGATTTTTACCGCCTCCTGCATATACAACTCACTCAATTTCTGATGGCCCAAGTTGCACACGCTTTTATGTCTGAACATGAACTTTTCAAGCATATGAACCAAGTCTGCAAAAGTTTTCTGCTTGAGTTGCACCGCGGCCAACAAGAGCGGGTACACAATATCGAAATCCAAGAAGCGAATCAGTATATCAAGCCGCTTACGATCCCAATCCGTCAGCGGTTGTCCGACCTCATAAGGCCAGATGCCTGCTATCAATTTGCGGTATGTGCGGATTTCTCTCAGGATTTGGTTTACAGTATCTACAATTTTTGTAGCAGTCGCTTCGTCTGAAACATCATCTACATCAACGATGTCCGGAAAAAACTGCTTCAGGAAGTCATCGTAGAGAGATGTCCTGCCAACTCTGCTACCACAGGCGGAAGCATAGTAATACCGTAAAAATTGCTCTATCTGCTTCGGCTCATCTTGCAAAATCTCATCCCACGCATCCTGGACAGTACTCTGCTTGATGGAGAAATGCTTTTCCAACACTTCAAGCGTTTTGGATTTCAGCAAATCACCCTCAGTCAGGCCAGCACCGCGATCATTCAAAACTTGGAAGAGTTTATATGCTGATTCTCTCGTCTTGGAGTCAATGAAAATAATCGTGCAATTATTATGTACAATATTTTCGATTTTGGCCAACGCATCTATCTTAGCATCTACAGTAGCTTCAGCATCAATAATACCAGCAACAAATTTCTCAAGTTTTTTAAATGCACGGTTGATTCTTCTGTGTGAATCTCTCCGTTCTGTGCATTCCCGCGCCTCAATCAGATCCTCAAAATACTGCTTGTCCGCTTTGGATAACACAAGCTTTTGCACGGTGATTGGCTCTCGATTGATTTCATCGTCATAACGGAGATACTTCTGCCGCAGCTTATTGATTCTGTTGTCAATCAATGTGCCATTGGACACATCTTTCAACTTTTCATATTTCCGAATCAATGCAATGATCAACAGGAGGGTCGTAGTTATTCTCTGCTGACCATCGATTAGCTCACGCTGCTGACGATTGGAACCTGGAATTCTTTTCTCAACAGCTACAATGCCACCGAAAAAGTGCTCGATGGTATTCTCCGGGGTATCATGAAGATAGATGCCCTTAACATCTTTTATGAAATCATCGACCTGCTCGTCTTCCCAGGAATAGTATCGCTGATACTTCGGAACCTCGAACAGGAAATTCTTTTCAAAAAGCATTCCGATAGTTGTGTAACTGGGATCAATAGTGTTCCTCAATCAATTCACCTCCGAATCTTGCTTTTCGTATAATTGCATGGCAATATTGAAGGCTTCCAAAAACTCTTCACGTGAAGTAGGCTTTTCCTCCAAAGGGAACTCACGAATTAAATGATACCCTTGCTGAGAATAAAAGTTAAGTGTTTGGATTCCTTCGTCAGAAAGCATGGTTGAATCATCACTCAAATATTGTAGCATGATTTCTTCGAGCTTTGGACTTTGAATATCTATTCCAAGCCGTTTTGCCTCGGTTGCAACTAACAGGCCAGCAATGTGCGCTCTGCTTTCCATATAAACTTTGGGGTATTTGTCTACCAATTGTGCTTTTAAATCTGATGTATCATCATCCAACTGTACAGCCGCCATTCCTATCAAAGCGCAACAATAGTAAACATCAAATTGAATGAACTTATTCTTCTCTTTTGATCCGTGTGAACCTTCTGATGCAATAATATTGCTAAAGAAGTCCTGTGCACTCTTAGCCATAGTAAAATGCATTACGATTCACCTCCTGTGGTCTCGCGTTGATAGGAATCAAAGAATGCAATCCCCTTATGTATTGCAATCTCCTCCGTATCTTTGGACGCAACAATGGTAAGATACTGCGTATCAGTATTTTTGTAAAACCTATCGGCAAAGCATTTAACTTCAGCAGACTGTACAAAAGCAATCATTTGGTTAAACACAACGGGGATAATATCGGCAACTGCTTGACGCTTATCGAAATCCATTTTTCCTGTTGGCGAGTCAATAACGAAAGGGAACTCCAATTCCGCTTCTTCAAACAAAGTTCCCAAGAAGCAATATCCAATACTTAAAGTTTGTCCGTCACTGGCTCCTTCTCGGTCTTTAAGCTTAATGTAACCATCAATACTCTCAATTTCGATATAATCATCTTTAATCACGCGGCTAATTTTATCATTCGCTTTTTTTATAATCTCTTCTTTTAACGCCGCTGTAGCCTGAGTTTTAATTTCATTAACCAAATCTTGCACAACATTCTTCTTTCGAAGTGCCGCATTGGTCTTTGTTGTCGAAGCTATTTTAACCTCATACTCTGCATCTGCACGACGAGCTTTATGAAGGTTGTTTTCTTCGGTCAATGTTTCGTCATCTTCGTCCTTGGATTCAATTATTTTTAATTGAGTTTGAGCAGAAGAAATCTGCCCAATAAGAACTTCAATCTCGCTCTGCAGCTGCTCAACCTGAGGTCCACCTGCCTTAATAAGCTTGTCCTCAACATCAGCAAATCGAGCATTCAAACGAGTTTTTTGTTCCTGTAGCTTTCCAAGTTCTTCAAATGCCGCAACAAGACGCTCATCGTACGTACTGCCCATCAATACACTTTTGATATTATTCAAAACTGCTTGATGATCACTACCCAAATATCGTTCCGCGTTCTTGAGTATCGCATCTCGTTCTTTTTCTCCAATGCATCTATCGCAAACGCATTTTTCTGCATAAGCAAGTTCCGTGAAGAAGTCTTTCGAGCTGCTTTTGGGAAGTTTCAATTTCTTCATCGCATCACCAAACTCATACATGCGATTACATAAACCTTCGCTGACCAAATACGGAGTCTTCACCAAAGAAACAATTTCGGTAATTTTCACGTCAACGTTTCCGCGATTCTTTTCTTGCTCAGCAATTACCTCATTTTTCTCTTTATTGAGTGCTTCATAGTTTTTGTCGAGTTCCTGCCGCTGCTTTTCTTTTTCAATCTTTTCTTGACTAAAACGTGCGATATCACCGTTGAGTTGCTTTTGCTTCTTTTCCAAAGAAGCAATGTGATCACGCACCTTTTTCTGTCTGGAACGCAAATTGCTCAAAGATCCACGCGTACCTGTGCTTCCACCTTCAGCGTTTTGAATTTCCGTGAGAATATTCATATTCATAGCAAGGATCTCGTCAAGTTCATCTAAGCGGTACAGATAACGGATAGTTTCATCTGCTTCATTTGATGTGCGATCCATGGACTTTTTTGCCTGTTCACCATCAAAAACAAATCGACTCACAAACTCCGGAGTAAAAATGCCTTTAATCGCCGTGGGCAAGAGAAGCCCTGTTTCTCGTCCTTTGGGAGGGGCCTGAGTTTCTATTTTGGCAATACCGTTCACATAATCAAGTGACAAAAAGTATTTGTATTGCTTTTCATCAAACTTTACAGTAATACTAAACTCGCCCTTATCGCCGGTAGTTGTCGTTGGAGCAAAAGACTTGACATAGTCTACAGGCCAATTTTTTGCACTGCCATCCAACAAACCCTTGATAAGAGTCATTGTAGTAGTCTTACCGGTTCCATTTGCCATCATCACAAAATTGTTCTTAATGACGCCGCCGGTGTCATTCCGGAAAGAAATCTGTAGCGAAGAGATTTTTCGAATATTCTTATATTCGAGTTCAAGAATTGACATCTTCATCAGTCATCATCCTCCGTTTCATCCGGAAGTAAAGACAGGATCCGCTTCAAATCACTTTCTTTGGAGTTATCGTCGAATTTATTCTTTATAAACTGTTTGAACGCATTTTTGAAATCGGACGGGTAATCTGAACTATCAATTACTCTATCAATAGTTGCTTCTATTGTTTTATTCCTCATCCTCGGTCCTCCTCGTTCTGGAAAGGCCGGTCAGCCATTCCTTCCGTTCCTGATCCGCATTATTGTCGTTCTCCACGGCATCCTCAAGTATAAAATCTATCACGATTGCCTTTTTGTTCGGGTTCTTTTTGTCCAATCTCAACGCTCTGCCAATTCTTTGAGTCGTAACTAACTTAGAACGATCCGATGCAAACAGGAAGATATTGGTCACGCTGCTAATATCGATGCCTTCGGAGATTTTCTTGCACGTAAGCAGACATTCGATTCGACCTTCTGCAAAATCGTCAAGTCTTGACTTTTCATCATCGGCATAATAGGTATGATATCGATCTGTATACTTAACGAGAACATCTTGGAGCAATTCACCATAATCTTTCGTTTGCACAAAAATAATGCACTTTCTCAATAAATTGGGGTTTTTAGCAACCAGAGCTTCAAACTCGTCGATTTTATTGATAGCTGTTTTGTTGACCATAGAAAGCTGTGTAAACATATCTTTCTCATCAACAGATTCTCCAGCCTCCTTCTTGGCATTAAAGGCCGCTATAATCTTCTTTTTCTTTGCTCTCTCTTCATCCGTCAAAATGTAGGGTAATGGTATATATTCAAACTCGCAAAGAATACCCTTTTTGATAGCGTCTTCAAGAGAAAAAGTGAAAATGATATCTCCGATCTCAGACTGCAAAAAATCATTACCTACATCATCGTATTCTCGCTCGGGTGTTGCGCTCAGGCCAAGACGATATCTATATGGTGAAATGCGTCCGGTAAGGTTCTCCACAAAGGAACTCGATCCCGCGCCATGAACCTCGTCGAATACAAATAGCGTATCGTTTTTATAGTCACCGGGAGCACGGCTAAACAGATTCAAAAGCTTAGATAAGTTTCCCGCATCTCGGGAAATGAGCAGGATTGCGTTGTCCGGATGCATAATAAACTTACTAATTTCTTTGTGAGATTCATAATGGTAATAGATTTGCTTATTCTTATATTTCTCTCGCATTTGTTTGGCCCACTGATCAAGCAAGTCATTGCCAAACATTGTAATAATGACCCGATGTATTCTGCCTTCTTCAAACAACTGGTTAATGATCCTCAATGCAGTAACAGTCTTTCCGGTTCCGGTAGCCATTGCCAGAATGCCATGCTCTTTTTCCAGAAAGGTCTTTACTGCTATGTCCTGATGAACCCATTTACTCGAACCTGCCGGCAAAGAATACGGCCTATCCGGGGAACGCAATTCAAATATTTTGTTTTTAACTGCTTGTGGAATGGTAAACATTTTGAGATTGCGGTCTTTTCGATTCCAGATTTTCTCGAAACGAGCGGTATCCGCATCGACATACTCCTGTGTACCAGCCCACGTTTTGAAGACTTTTATGCTTTCATAATTCTGGAATCCATGCTTGCTGTCGTTGATAGAGCCAGAGAAGGATAGCGCATCGTTGCCCTTATAAAAAATGCCAAATTTATCGTGAAAGTCTCCTTCCTCCAACTTTTCACAAGGAATTGCAAAACGCATATCAATAATTCCATCATACAGCATCCAGGAAAATGTATTTATAATATCTGCTTCCATTTCTTGTTTGAGTATCTCAACATTTTCGAGGAGAGCTGCTTCGAGGCGCAGGAATGCGCTACCATCTTGGTTCTCAGCTCCAATAATTGCGTCCGTGTCCTCCGTGGAAAGAATGGGACTTGTAATTAAGCGCATTTTTCCTCCGCGAGAGGCGAAGTCGGATAATCCTGCGACGTTGTATGTGAGCCACCCTGTTGTGAAGTAGCCGACGCCTCGGTCAAAGCGTTCAGCCCACTTTAGACACGGCGTGTACAATTCATCTATCAGGTTATCTTCTGAGGTATCTAAACAGACTTTGACCTTTGGATAATCCATATAAACCTCCTTTAGATGTTGTCATCCAGATGGCACAGATGATTATAGAAATCTTTGCTGTACCGTTTTTCGTCTTCGAGAAGCTTTGCTCCTCGATCCAAATGAGCCTTTACCAAACCGGGGAAATAGTCATCCTCGCGAATCACTTTGCCCTCGTTGTTAATAATGAGAGATTTAAACAGCAAATCGTGATCACCGAAAATGACCTGCCGGCTCAGTTCCAAGCCATTATTATCAGTCTTGAAGTCATTGGCTTGAAGTTGTCCCTTTCTGACCGACAGTGCGATTGCCAGTTTAGATAGGATAAATGGCTGCAATCTCAATGACTGACCTAACGAGTTGAATATCTCCTGGGTCTTTTGTGACGTATGAAGCTTATTAGTCATTGTGCTTGCCTCCGAAATAAGTGTTTGCCAGGATTTCAGTATTTCCGTTTGCTGTGTGGTTCAAGACAAATGTATTGGAAATGATGTCCGATATGCTCTCGCGATACTCACCAACAATCTCCTCATCGGTAGACAAGATGATAATCTGACCATTGAGTTTTTTGAAGAACTGACTCAGGATCTTTCCTCGATGTTCCTTATCGATTCTCGCAAACGGTGTGTCTACGATGTAAGGCACATTGATTTTGTTGAGTTGCGAAAGCGCTTGATATAGTGCCATAATAAAGATTTGCTTTTCTCCCGCAGAAAGCTGTTGCTTTACCTCAACCGGCAGTTCAAATTCGGCTTCATCGACAATAAGCTTTTGTTGCAGGACTTCGTAAGCATACAGACCGATCTGAGCAATAAGATACTCAACACCGTTCTTACCAATGATTTTATGTATTTCATCAGCTTTAAAGTGTTTGTTTTTATAGGGAAGAACATTTAGGCTATCATCGATATGGATTCCATCAATCAAATCAGATTTATTGATCAGACTTGCGAAGAATTGGCTAAATCCCGTCTCGACTAAACGAATACTCTTATCGTAAAGCGTCTTTTGGAGTTCATCAAATGCCAGTAGTGCACGCGCTGAAATATCGTTAATGGACTGCTTTTTCAAGAGTGCCTCATAATCACTTTTAGCCTTGGCAAGCTTAGATGCAGATATCGCTTTCTGGGCGCGTAGTTCTTGCAATTCTTTATCTACTTCCAGAAGCTGTTGCGTGCATTTGGACTTCTGCTCATTCAAATCGCTTTTCATCTGCAAGTATCCATCATAGTTTTCGATACTGCTCCGCTCCATTTTCTTTCGGATGCGTTTTACGCATTTTAAAGAAGCCTTAATGTCATCAGTCGCTTCTTTGACACGGTTGGTGTCATAAGCCAGGAGACTGTTGATTTTTGCAGTTAGTTCAAATCTGTCGAAGTCAGACAAATTGAGAATGGGCGTTATCTGTGAAGTGTGGCTGGCATAGCTGGCAATCTCGTAGATAACCTTTTCAGAAATATCGTCGGCTAATTCTATATTTGCCCGGCTCAACACGCCGGAGATGATCGACTTGATTTCCGGGGTATCAATTGTGCTTTTTACATTTGCATCGACCTGTGCCTTGTGTTCCAGTGCAATTTGGGCCTTTAGTTCTTCCAGTTGAGTTCTAAGGATAATAAATGGGAGCACATTATTGGCCAATTCTTTGAGCCATTTATGGTGTCCCTCGCGGCGAACATCCTCTTTTGCAATCTGATCTTGCATAGAGCGCCATTCTTTTTTAGAAATACCGCCACCCTTGGCGTATGCCTTTTCAAGAGACGCAAGCCTCTGATCAATAATCAAAATCTCATTGGAAATCTCTCGATATTCATCCTCAGCGCATTCTACTCTCTGTGCAATCAGATTGTCTGCTTCAAGGCATCTATCGTATTCCGCTGAAAGCGTCATGGCCCCCTTTGCCTTGCTACGAGAAATTCTACGGAAGTTTTCCCGAATAATCTCCATCGTATCAAGGCTACAGAGCTTTAAGAACGCATCCTTGAAGTCGGAGTTTTTGCTGCTGTTGAACACGAAATCACTGATTTTTTCGCCGTCAAAGAAGTAGAAGCGGAAGAGATTGGGGGGCAGTGTCTGTAAAAGATAGCTCTCAAAATCACTCTTTTCTGTCTCAGAAAGTGTCTCGCCGTCTTTGTACACAGTAAAGGTTTCTGCTATTTTCTTGCCTGCTACCCTCCATGATCTGACAAACGTGTATGTGTGATCGTACTTTCCGTCATCCATCAGCAAGTCAATGACAACTTCTGCCTCACCAATTTTTTGCAGTTTTTCATTGGCATTGATAATTTTCTCTATCTCGGCAAAGTACTTTGCGTTATTGGATTCAAAGCCATATGCAACGCAGCCGTAGAGACATATTTTGATAGCGTTAAACAGTGTCGTTTTACCTGCACCATTTTTGCCGCCGATCAGTACCATTCTTTTAGTAATGTCTGATACATCAAAATCGAAGGCATTTTCGTTGACATATGGACCTATGTTTTTTACTTGTATGCGCTTAATCTTCATGGTTCAATGCTCCCTCGACAGAATTATAGTGCAACCAGCCTTGTCCAATAATGCTGTCAAATGCCTTTTGCATTTTGTTGTTCTTCGTAATGTGCTTATTGGTATCTACAGAAACAATCAGCTTCGTAATCAATTCAACCGGGATATCATACTTATCTGCAACATCCCTGATCGCTTGGATCGCTTCATCATCAAATCGCGGAGTTTTATAATCATCCCATGGAAGCTTTTTGCCTTTGACCTTATGGTAGGTTTCAACGAGTGCTCGACATGTAAGGTCGCCTTCCTCGTCCCACATCTTGTCAATTGCTTTCAGTTCAGCTTCTGTAATCAGCTCCATGCCTGTCCTGTTTTCGAGGTTGAGGAGTTTTTCGAGAATGAGGCATCGCGCTTCAAGCGTAAACGGTCCCATTCCAAAGCTTCCGTCTGACTTCTTATAGACAGAACCGTTGCGGCGCTTAGAATCTCGATATTGACTATTCTCTCGCATTCTGAGCAATTCGTTTCTGAATTCTCTAAGCGGAATTAGTTCTGTAGCACCTTTGTTGATGAAGTTCTGTAGCGATTTATCCTCTTTCACCATGGTGCAGCACCAGCAACCAAATCTGGAGTTGCCGGTTACCGGAATTTTCTCGCGGTCGACCTCACCCAAAACACTCTTTTCTTCACCAAGGTTTTCGCCCTGGTAAAGGCTGAACAAATACTTCATGTCACTTCCCCAAGGACTTCTGCAATCGCCTTTTAAGAGGAATTCCCAGACCAAATCGTTAGGGATTTCAGTGATAGGATTGTAGACATAAGCATTGGGAATGTCATTATGCATATTCAGCAGTTTGCCTTCGATTTCCCGTGCGGTAATGGTCTTCATTCGAGTTAGACTTTCGCCCTTGCGGACGCCGAGAAGAATGATGATTTCGCCGCTCTCCTTGATTCGCTCGTTGACAAACTTATTCATCGGCATGATTTTCAGCCTGTCTGTACACCATCTGAATCCGGGAGGCTCTGGGGTGGGATAGCCCAGGCCAATGACCCGGCTCCAGAATGTCTGTTCCGGCTCCGGGTAGATCACACTGGCTTTGATGTTGAGACGATCTTTTCCCGCTGCTCGGTTGATGTTATCCGAGGATGAGTGCATGTAATTCTTTACGATGGGATTTTCAACCATCGTGTCGGATGTAATGACATGAACGGTTTTGTCAAGCTTAGCGCCAGCATCCTTTAACCGCTTCATGGCTTCATATACAAGACTGACCAGCAAAGTAGAATCTTTGCCACCGCTGTAGCCAATAAGCCACGGACGGCTGTCGTGCTTGTAGACGATCATAATTTCTTTGATGATATCTTCAAATACTTGAAACTTACCTGTATATGGCATTGTGAATTCCCATCCTTACTTTTTTCTGTTATGAGGATCCGGAATATCTCGCCAGTCAATTCCGAGATAATCTAAAACTTTTCCCCAGCCATACGGTGTTCCGTTTTCATCAAGG
>ENA-UONQ01001463-UONQ01001463.1-human-gut-metagenome-genome-assembly--contig:-CS26-NODE-1463-length-20155-cov-6.505871_pt1 | contig 20155 bp, 15 predicted proteins | sample MGYA00242460_ERZ724007 | MGnify/ENA metagenome assembly ERZ724007
TTGACCTTGATGGTCATGTAGCCGTCCTCCAGCATCCGCTTGACGGTGATGGTGTTGCCGTCCTTGGTGATGTCGGCGGCGTAGGTCACCTGGGGCAGGTGCAGCTTCTCAGCGATCTGGGGGCCCACCTGGGCGGTGTCGCCGTCGATGGCCTGCCGGCCGCACATGACGATGTCGTCCTCCTCCACACCGATGGTGGAGATGGCGGCGGCCAGGATCTGGGAGGTGGCGTATGTATCGGAACCGCCGAACTCGCGGGCGGATACCAGGACACCCTCGTCAGCGCCCATGGCCATCAGCTCCCGCAGCATGCCGGCTGCCGGGGGCGGACCCATGGTGACGACCATGACCTTGCAGCCGGTGGCATCCTTCAGCTTCAGGGCAGCCTCCACGGCGTTCATGTCATCGGGGTTGGTGATGGTCTGCATGGAGGCACGGTTCAGGGTGCCATCCGGGTTCACCGCCACCTTGCCGGAGGTATCGGGGACCTGCTTGACGCAAACAATGATCTTCATAATTCGTTCTTCCTCCTCTTACAGGCCGATATTGCCGGAGATGACCACACGCTGGATTTCGCTGGTGCCCTCATAGATCTCGGTGATCTTGGCGTCGCGCATCATGCGCTCCAGGGGATAGTCCTTGGTGTAGCCGTAGCCGCCGAACATCTGCAGCGCCTTGGTGGTGGTCAGCATGGCGTGCTCAGAGCAGAACAGCTTGGCCATGGCCGCCTCCTTGGTGAAGCGCTTGCCCTCGCCCTTCAGCACGGCGGCCTGATAGGTCAGCAGGCGGCCCGCCTCGGAGCGCATCGCCATGTCGGCGAAGGTGAACTGGGTGTTCTGGAACTTGCTGATGGGCTTGCCGAACTGGACACGGCCCTTGGTGTAGGCCATGGCCTCTTCCATGGCGCCCTCGGCAATGCCCAGAGCCTGGGCCGCGATGCCGATGCGGCCGCCGTCCAGGGTCTGCATGGCGATCTTGAAGCCCTTGCCCTCCTGGCCCAGCAGGTTCTCCTTGGGAACGATGCAGTCGGTGAACACGATCTCGGCGGTGGGGGAGCCGTGCAGGCCCATCTTCTCTTCGTGCTTGCCCACGGAGAAGCCGGGGAAGCTGCTCTCCACGATGAAGGCGGAGATGCCGCGGGTGCCCTTGGACTTGTCGGTCATGGCGAAGACCACGAACACGTCGGCCACGTAGCCGTTGGTGATGAAGATCTTGGAGCCGTTGAGGACATAGTGGTCGCCGTCCAGCTTGGCCTCGGTCTGGCCCTTGGCGGCGTCGGAACCGGCGTCGGATTCGGTCAGGCAGAAGGCGCCGACCTTGTGGCCCTTGGTCAGCATGGGCAGGTACTTGGCCTTCTGGGCCTCGGTGCCGTGGGTGATGATGGGATCGCAGCACAGGCCGTTGTGGGTGGCCACGATGTCGCCGGTGGAGGCGCACTGCTTGGACAGCTCCTCGATGCAGATGGCACTGGCCAGGGGGTCAGCGCCAGCGCCGCCATACTCCTTGGGGACGCACATGCCCATCACGCCCAGGTTGAACAGCTTCTCGATGTTCTCCCGGGGATACTGGCTGGTCTTGTCGGTCTCGGCAGCGATGGGCTTCACTTCATTCTCGGTGAATTCCGCCATCATCTTCCGGACCAGCTGGTGCTCACGGCTGAGATTGAAATCCATGATGTCTTCTCCTTATATTCAAATTTGGAAAACGCAACGATGTATGAAATATTCCGGCAGGTTTGCTTATGAAATTCTGTTTTGCACGAATTCACTTCGGGCAAAACACCTCTGCCCGCCGGATCGACATGTTCGCTGTGCGAACGTGAGGGGGAAACCGGCGATGCGCCGCCAGCGGCAGAGCAAGCGAGCCGGTTTCGAGGCAGCGGCGCGCTTGGCGGCCCGTCAGGGGCCGGGGATCGCAATGCCGCAACAGTGGGACCTTAGTTCTGGATGCCGGCGATCTCCTTGGCCATCTGCTTCTTGGCCTGGAGGTTGCCCTGGCGGGCGATCATGATGCGCTGGGCCTGGGGAGAGCCCGCGCCGTGCATGGACTCTGTCCGGTAGCCAACGGCGGCCGCGCCCAGGCACAGGTTCTCGATGAACCGCAGGATCCGCTGACGGTCCTCTGTGCTCACACCCTCCCGGGTGGCGAAGAACTTGTTGCAGATCTCCCCGATAGTCTCGCCGTTCCGGCCCACCACCGTGTCGGAGTGGAAGTCCTTCTGGGACGGCATCGTCACCACCAGGCCGCCCGCGATGTCCTCCGCCAGGCGGACGATCTCATAGGGGAACCGAGTCACATTCTGCTTGCACACGTTGGCCAGCAGCAGGTCGATCTGATAGTTGCCCGCCTTCGTCCGGAAGCCCTGAGAGGAGCAGGCGATGCCGCAGCAGTACAGCGTCTCGTTCAGGTGGATCATCTCGATCAGCTTGTCCTTCACCGCGCTGGCCTTCTCCACGCCGTTGTACTCCGCTGCCAGCGCCGCAGCACCGATCAGCGTGTCGCCCACGCCCACCTTGCAGCCGCCGTAGCTCTGCCGGTGGTAGCCCGCGAACCGCTCCACCATCATGCCGGCGAACTCATACTCGCCGTTGAGGAAGATGTACTCGTTGGGGATGAACACGTGGTCCAGCACCACCAGGGCCTCCTGGCCGCCGAACTTCGCGTTGCCCACGTCGATGGACGCGTCCTCCTCCAGCTTCCGGGTATCGCAGCTCTGACGGCCGTAGATCATGTACATGCCCTCGGCGTCTGTCGGGCAGGCGAAGCTCACCGCCCAGTCCTTGTCCGCCTCGCCCATGGAGATGGTGGGCATGAAGATGTGCCAGTGGCTGTTGATGGAGCCGGTCTGGTGGCACTTGGCGCCGCAGACCACGATGCCGTCAGCGCGGCGCTCCACCACATGCACGTACATGTCCGGGTCCGCCTGCTGGCTGGGGGCCTTGGACCGGTCGCCCTTGGGGTCGGTCATGGCGCCGTCCACCGTCAGGTCGTTGTCCTGGACGAAGGTCAGGAACTTCTTGAAGTTTTCGTGATAGCGGGTGCCGTACTTCTCGTCGATCTCATAGGTGGTGGAGAACACGGCGTTGAACGCATCCATACCCACACACCGCTGGAAGCAGGAAGCGGTCTTCTGGCCCAGCAGGCGCTGCATCTTCACCTTGTTAATGAGGTCCTCCGTGGACTGGTGCAGGTGGGTGAAGCGGTTGATGGTGTGGCCCGTCAGGCTGGACTTCACCGTCATCAGATCGGCATACTGGGGGTCCTGGGCCAGAGCGTAGGTCATGGCCACGCAGTTGATGCTTGGCCGGATCATGGGGTGGTCCACCCAGTTCTCAATCTTCTCCCCGAACATATACACCCGGGTATTCAGTTTGCGCAGGCTCTCTACATACTCCTGTGCGGTCATCAATGCCATTTCTTTTTTTCCTCCTCAAAAAAATGGGGGTCTTTTACATTTCAATGTGTTCCAGGTGAGCTTCGCCTGCCCGGAACTCCATGGCCCGCGCCACTGGGCGCGGCTCCCTCGCCGTGTGAGGGAGAGGGGGAACCCGGCTCGCTTGATCCGCCGCTGGCGGCGCTTCGCCGGCTTCGAGGCAGCGGCGCGATTTGCGGCCCGGTCAGGGCTGGAAATCGCATTGCCGCGACGGTGGAAATTCTCAGGCCTCCGCCAGTCCCATCAGCTCATCTTTGAAGATGCGCTCGTCCATAAGCTTCAGGTCCTCAGCGATCTTCGGCATGAACTCCATCTGATCCAGCACCTGGGTCTGGAGGTCGATGCCCGGCGCGATCTCGATCAGAGTCACGCCCTCGGGCCGCAGCTCGAACACAGCCCGCTCGGTGATGTACAGAACAGGCTGCTTCACCTGCACGGCATACTTGCCGGAGAAGGTGATGTGCTCCACCTGGTTGACGAACTTCTTCTTGGCGCCCTCCTGGACGATCACCAGCTTGCCGTCCTCGCAGGCAGTCTTCAGGCCCTTGGCGGTGAAGGTGCCGCAATAGACCACCTTCTTGGCATTCTGCGTAATGTCGATGAAGCCGCCGGCGCCAGCCAGACGGGTGCCGAACTTGGACACGTTCAGGTCGCCGTTGGGTGCCGTCTCCGCCAGGCCCAGGAAGGCCACATCCAGGCCGCCGCCCTGGTAGAAGTCAAACTGGACGTTGTGGGGGATGATGGCCATGGAGTTGGCTGCGGCGCCGAACTGGGTGCCGCCCATGGGCACGCCGGCGATGGAGCCGGCCTCCACAGTCAGGGTCATCTTGTCGGAGATGCCCTCCTCCGCCGCCACGTTGGCAATTTTTTCCGGCGCGCCGGTGCCCAGGTTCACAATGGCATCCTGGGGCAGCTCCATGGCGGCCCGGCGGGCGATGATCTTCTTGGCGTCCAGCGGGATGGGTGGGATGGCGTCCACGGGAATGCGGAACTCGCCGGTCAGGCTGCCGTCATAGGGCATTCCCAGGCACTGCTCGTTATCCTCAATGGATCCTACCACAATAGAATCCACATAGATACCGGGAATTGCCACCAGTTTCGGATCCAGGCTGCCGCCTTGGACGATTTTTTCCACCTGGACGATGACCCGGCCGCCGGAGTTCTTGCAGGCCTGAGCCATGGCGGTGACGTCGATGGGGCCGATCTCCCGGTGAACGGTGCAGTTGCCGTACTCGTCGGCGTAGCTGGCACGCAGGAACACCACATTGATGGGGAACGCCTTGTAGAGCAACCGCTCCTGGCCCTCGATCTCGACGACCTTCACCAGGTCCTCCTTGGTGACATCGTTGAGTTTGCCGCCGCCGTTGCGGGGGTCGGCAAAGGTGTACAGGCCCACGTGGGTGATGGTGCCGATGTTGTGGGCCGCGATGTCCCGGTACATGTGGGAGATGACGCCCTGGGGCAGGTTATACGCCTCGATCTTGTTGCTCAGGGCCAGATCGCCCAGCTTGGGGGCCCGGTCCCAGTGGCCGCCGATGACCCGCTTGACCATGCCCTCGTGGCCGTAGTGGTCGCCGCCGGTGCCGTCCCGGTGGCCCTGGCCCGCCGCGAAGAACAGCGTCAGATCTCTGGGATGGCCCGTCTCCAGGAACCGCTTCTCCAATGCCTTGGACAGCGCCTCAGGGCAGGCGCAGCTGACAAAGCCGCCGGTGGCGATGGTATCGCCGTCGTTCACCAGCAGCGCCGCCTCCTCGGCGGTAAGCACGCGAACTTTTTTCATGCCTGACTTCCCTCTTTATATGTAATGAAATGGACGGCCTCTTGCCGGTCTGCGCTCACTTGTTCTGGAAGTGCTTCTCCTTGCGCTTCTCCAGGAAGGCGCCCATGCCCTCCTTCTGGTCCTCGGTGGCAAAGCACATGGCGAACAGCTCGTTCTCCAGGGCGATGCCGTTGTCGATGTCCATCTGCATCCCGCGGTCGATGCAGGCCTTGGAATACTTCACAGCGATGGGGGCGTTGGCGGTGAAGGACTTGGCCATCTCCACAGCCTTGTTCAGCAGCTCCTCGGCGGCATAGACCTCATTCACCAGGCCGATGCGCTTGGCCTCCTCAGCACCGATCTGCTTGCCGGAGAAGATCAACTCCTTGGCCTTGGCCACGCCCACACGGCGGGGCAGACGCTGGGTGCCGGAGAAGCCGGGGGTGATGCCCAGGCCCACCTCGGGCTGGCCGAACTTGGCGCCGCCCTTGCCCTCAGCGTTGGGGCCGGCGGCCAGAATGATGTCGCAGGACATGGCCAGCTCACAGCCGCCGCCCAGAGCGAAGCCGTTCACTGCGGCGATGGTGGGGATCTCCAGCTTCTCGATCCGGCGGAACAGGGCGCTGCCCCGCTGGCCCCACTTGCGGCCGGCGGCCACGTCCATGGTGCTCTGCTCGCCGATGTCGGCGCCGGCCACGAAGGAGCGGCCCTCGCCGGTGATGATGAAGGCGCCCAGCTCGGCATCCTTCTCCACCTCGCTGATGAGCTGTTCCAGCTCAGAGATCACGGTGGAGTTCAGCGCATTCAGCGCCTCGGGGCGGTTGATGGTGGCGATCCCGATATTGCCGTTCTTTTCATAGCGAATGGTCTGATACATATTTGGAATGTCCTCCTTAATCATATTTTGCTCAGCAAACTGTTGGAGAGTAATCATCCAACAATTTAGTTATAGCAAAAATCATGCCATTTTTCCAGGTGTAATTCTCTCATTTTCGGTTCGTTTTTTTGTGTAGGTTGCTAAAATCCAAGTGGTAAATCGCTTGCTTTTCCCGGTGCCGTCAGCCGTTTCCATACGGGATTATTCATTTTTGAATAACAAATTTATCAGTGTCTTCCAGCATTTTCCGCAGTTTGTTTGTGAAATACAGCAGTCTGTCTGTCGAATTTTCGTGAAATTTCACGAGCCAAAAATATTTCCCGCCTCTTCCTATTCATTTTTGAATATGCTATACTCATTTTTGAATAGAGCAACCGGCATTCAGTCCGGCACAGGAGGTCTGCGCCTATGGCGATTCCGTCTTTTTCTGCTTTCCACGACGAGGGGATCAATCTGGAGGGACTTCTGGAGATCCTCAGCCCGGAAAACAACTTGGTCCTGGCGGACGACATGATGGTCTCGGACGGCAACGGCATCATTCTGCGGGTCAGCGAGACCTATGAGAAAAACTTCGGTTTTGCCCATGACTCCATCGTTGGCAAGTCCGCCTTTGATCTGGAGGCGGACGGCACCTTCACCCCCTGCATTACGGCGGAGGTCATCCGGCGACGGAAGAAGATCAGCGCCACACAGACCATCAACCACACCCACAAAAACGTGATGACCGTGGGCATTCCCCTGTTTGACGCCAACGGGGAGCTGAAATACGCCGTCTGCTTCAACACCGTGTCCATGGAGCAGATCAACTCCATCCAACGGAACTACCGCCGGATGCAGGACTCCCTGCAGCACTACTCCCAGGAGATTGCCGAGCTGCGGACCCGGGCCACCTCCACCAATCTGCTGTTCAAAAGCGCCCCCATGCAGCGGCTGTGGACGCTGATGCAGAACACTGCCAACACCCGGGCCAACATTCTCATCACCGGAGAGACCGGCGTGGGTAAAAGCGCCATCGCCAAGGCCATTCACAAGATGAGCAACCGTGCAAACGGGCCCTTTATCGAGGTAAACTGCGCGGTGCTCCATGAAAATCTCATTGAGTCAGAGCTGTTCGGCTATGAGAAGGGCGCCTTCACCGGGGCCTCCTCCTCCGGCAAGATCGGCAAGATCGAGCTGGCCAACCACGGCACGCTGTTCCTGGATGAGATCGGCGAGCTGCCCGCCCATATCCAGTCCAAGCTCCTGCAGCTGATTCAGGAGAAGACCATTGAGCGCCTCTCCGGCACCCAGAAGATCGAGCTGGACTTCCGGCTGATCGTTGCCACCAACCGCAATCTGGAGGAGGCGGTGCAGCGCGGTCTGTTCCGGTCCGATCTCTTCTACCGGCTGAACGTCATCCGCATCCACATCCCCCCCCTGCGGCAGCGGAAGGAGGACATCGTCCCCATGGCCCACCAGTTCCTGGCCCGCTTCTGCGGGGAGTACAACAAGTCCCTCACCTGCAGCCCCCGCTTTCTGGCTTTTCTGGAGCAGTACGATTGGCCCGGCAACGTGCGCCAGCTGGAGAACCTGATGGAGCGGCTGGTAATCACTGCCCAGGACCCCATTCTGGACATTCCTGCCCTGCCGCTGGAGTACACCGCCGACGCGTCGGCCCCTGCGGAGCTGCTTCCCGGCGGCACGCTGGCAGAGCGGATGGACGCCTACGAGGCCCAAATCATCCGGGATTCCTACCAGCGGTGCGGCACCACAGTGGCCGTGGCCCGGGAGCTGGGCATCTCCCAGGCCACAGCAGCCCGCAAGATTGCCAAATACGTGACCGCCCGGGCGTGAGAGGAGGTTCCGGTCCATGAGTTTGATCCATCTCAGCACAGAGCTTCGGCAGGAGCTGAAGCTCACCCCCCAGCTCCTGCAGTCCATGGAGCTTCTGCAGATGAACTCCCAGGAGCTGCTGGACTATCTGAACCAGGTCAGCGAAGAAAACCCTCTGGTGGAGCAGACTGATCTGTCCTCCCTCCACAAAGCCTATGAGGCCCTGCGGCAGAAGGTCCACTGGATCAATGGCGGCCTGCCGGAGGACGGCCACGGCGCCATGCCGGACCGGGGCGCCGCGGACCGGGAGACGGAGAGCCTCTCCGCCTTCCTTTGCGACCAGCTGGAGCGCCGGCGCCTGCCCAAGCCCCTGCTGGCCCTGACCCGGTATCTGGCAGAGCTGGTGGACGAGGAGGGCCGCCTCAGCCAGGAGGACCTGGACGGCGTGGCAGATCTGAAGATCCCCCAGGCCCTGACCCAGCAAGCGCTGGAGACCCTCCAGAGCCTGGACCCCGCCGGCGTGGGCGCCCGGTCCCTGTCGGAGTGCCTGCTGCTGCAACTGGCCCGGCAGGATGCTCCCTCCCCCCTGGATATGGAGATCGTCCGCCGCTTCCTGCCGGACTTGGGCAAGAAGCATTACAGCCTCATTGCCCGGGAACTCCATACCACGCCAGAGGAGGTCCGGGCGGCGGAAAAGCGGATCTCTGCCCTGGATCCCTGCCCCGGCCGCTCCTTCCAGCCGGCGGAGCCCACACTCTATGTCCGGCCGGATCTGTTCATCGCGGAACTGGACGGAAAGCTCCAGGTGATCCTGAACGATTACTACCTTCCCCGGGTGTCCATCAGCCAGTACTATGTGCGGCTTCTGAAGGAATCCGACGAGCCGGAGACCCGGGCCTATCTCCAGCAAAAGATGCAGCAGGCCAAGTGGCTGCTGAACAGCCTGGAGCGCCGGGGCAGCACCCTCCGCCAGTGCGCGGAGGCGATCCTGGAGACCCAGCGGGCCTTTTTTGCCGGCCAGACCACAGAGCTGGTCCCCATGACCATGGTGACACTGGCGGAGCGACTCCACCTCCATCCCTCCACCGTCTCCCGGGCCACTCGGGAGAAATACCTCCAGTGCCGGCAGGGGACGTACCCCCTCCGCTATTTCTTCAGCCGCGCTCTGGGGGAGCAGGGTCCCTCCCAGCAGACGGTGAAGCTGCGGCTGCTGGAGCTGATCCGGCAGGAAGACCACAGCCGCCCGCTCAGTGACCAGAAGCTGGCGGAGCTGCTGGCGGAGCAGGGCATCCGCATCGCCCGCCGCACGGTGGCCAAGTATCGGACGGAGCTCCGCCTGGGCTCCGCCGCCGCCCGAAAACGGGACTGAGGGCCTACTGGCCCGCAGAGGCCCGCAGGATAGAAACGGAGTTTCGTCCGGGGCTTCCGTGTTTTTCCGATTTACAGGATCCGAAGGACCTCTTCATATCCCGGCACCGCATCCGCCGCGCCGGGCCGGGACACAGCCAGGGCGCTGGCCGCCGCGGCCAGGGACAGTGCCTCTTCCAGTGTGCCGCCCTCCAGCGCCCGGCGCAGGAAGTAGCCGGTGAAGGTGTCTCCCGCCGCAGTGGTGTCCACCACCGCCGTTTTCCGGGCTGGGCCCCAGGCCCGCCAGCCCCCTCGCGCTGCAGCAGCGCCCTGTTCTCCCAAGGTCAGCACCACAGTGGTCTCCGGGTACCGCGCCGCCAGCGTGTCCAGAATCGCCTCCGGCGCCTCCGTTCCCGCCAGAAAGGCGCCCTCCACCTCGTTCACCAACAGCCAGGACAGCGCCTCCAGCGGCAGGCCCACCAGCTTCTCATTGGCGGGAGCCGCATTCATGGCCGTCCGCATCCCCCGGCGGGCCGCCTGGTGGATGATTTCCTCCACGCAGCTGGTCTCATTCTGCAGCAGCACCGTGTCCCCGGCTGAGAACTGATCCAGCACCGCCGTCACAAAGTCCGGGGTCAGGCGGCCGTTGGCCCCGTCGTGGAGCAGGATGCTGTTCTGGCCGGTGCTGTCCACTTGGATGATGGCGTGGCCGGTACTGCCTGCGGACTCCTCCACAAACCGGGTGTGGACGCCTGCCCGGTCCAGCGTCTCCTTCAGAAAATGCCCCTCCGGCCCGATGAGGCCCGCGTGCCAGGTCTCCACCCCGGCCCGAGCCAGAGCCACGGACTGGTTCAGCCCCTTGCCGCCGCACTGGATCTGCAGGGACTGGGCGCTCATGGTCTCTCCGGGCTGGACGAAGTGGTCCACCCGGTAGACGTAGTCGATATTCAGGGACCCGAAGTTGACAACGCGCATATCCTTCTCCTCCCTCATGCCATAAAGGTGGTGAGCAGCTCTTCCAGGGCGCGGCGGCTGTCCACATCCACGCAGATGGAGACGCCGGGAGCCTCGATGGGATGCTCCCGCAGATCCGCCACCACCATGCCCCGGCAGAAGCTGCCGCCGCACTCCACCCGGGCGGGGATGGTCCGCACCGTCACCACACTGGGATCCACCGCCGCCAGCATGGCCAGCGGGTCGTGGACCGGGCAGTGGTCCAGACAGTTGTTTTGCAGTCGGTTGAACCGGAAGTAGAAGGGCAGTGCCTGCTTCAGATAGTCCACAATGGGCCGGTTCTCCGGCGCGGCGTACTTGTCCAGGATCGCCACATGGTCCGTGGTCAGCCGCACCTTCTGGGTCACATCCAGCCCCACCATAGTCAGGTCAAAGCCCGCCTGGAACACCCGGTCCGCCGCCTCCGGGTCCCCTGCGATGTTGGCCTCCGCTACCGGGGACACGTTTCCCGGCGCGTGGAACGTGCCGCCCATGAACACCACCCGTTTCAACAGCCGGGGCAGATCCGGCTCTATCTCCAGAGCCTTTGCCAGATTCGTCATTCGGGCCAGCGTCACCAAGGTCAGCTCGCCGGGGTGCTCCCGGGCCATTCGGGCGATGAACGCCCAGGCCGGTTCCTCCAGCGGCTGCTGGGGCGAAGGCGGCAGCTCCACCCCGCCGATGCCGTTGGGCCCGTGGATGTGGGGATCCGGCCCCTTCCAGTTCCCCGCCAGCGGCTCCGTGGCTCCAACCGCCACCGGCACCTCATAAGGCACACCGGCCAGTCGGATCAGCCGCAGACTGTTTTCCGCCGCCTGCCGGGCTGTGGTGTTGCCGAAGCCGGTGGTGACGCCCATCACCCGGACGTCCGGCCGCTTCAGGGCAAACAGAATGGCGATGGAATCATCAATGCCGGTGTCGGCGTCGATCAGGATCTGCTTCAGCATATTCCTTCCTCCCTGTTTATGTAGTCTCTCCGCCGTCTTTGGCGGCGGCAATCCGGACCCCCAGACCGTTGACCTCCACACTCTCGTCCGCCGGGACCAGCAGGTAGCGCCGTCCGTCGATGATCCGGGCCTCCACCAGATAGCTCCGCTCCGGGTCCACCTGGATAGTGGCGTCGGCGGTCTTGACCGCGAAGTGCTTGGCGTCGATCAGGTTGGCCGGGGTCAGCGCCCCCTCGCCAAAGGACTGGCCGCAGGCGGTTTGGAACGCCTCCACCCGCTCCTCCGGCACGCCGCAGTTCCGCAGCACGCCGCTCACCTCGCCTGCGGTGACAGCCAGCGGCTCCGGGTCCCGGCTCTCCTTGTGTTCCTGGATCCGCTGGCGCAGGTAGTCGTGGACAGACTGCACCACCTCCATGCTGCACGCCCCCTCCAGAGTGCCGCACAGGGCGGACTGAAAGGTCTCCCGCTGCTCGGCGGCGGACATGGGCGGCTCTGTGCGGAACACTGCGTCAATGAACTCCTGATGGAGCTCGTCCGGCTTCCGGCTGTAAAACAGGGCGTTGTAAAGGTTGGCCGTCCGGTCATCAAAGGCCGGGAACAAAAAGCCAAGCTCCGGCTGGCCCACGATCTGCTTCTCCATAGAGATGTGGAACTCGTTCTCCCCATGGAAGTATCCCAGCTCCGGCGTCCCATCCTTCACCGGGCAGACGCAGCAGACGAAGTAGCGGAACACCTCTTCGCAGGCATCCCGGTCCACCTCGCCGTCCTTGCCCCGGTGGGGCACATCATAGGCGTCGGCCCCCAGCAGGATCAGATAGTTGTTCTCCCCCATGTCCAGGGAGCCGGTGACCTGCTGGTAAAAGGCATCCCGGGCCTCCGCGTCCTTCAGCTCGGACGTCCGCAGGGCGGAGAGCAGGCGGTGCTCCTCGCTGTCCGCCACCTGCTGGGTGGAAAACACGATGTCAATCAGGTTCCGGCCCAGGGTGCCGGACAGGGCCTTTTTCAGCAGGCCCAGGTATTTTTCCGCCTCCTCCTGGGGCATGAGGCCTAGGGACTGGTCGATATAGGCGATGATCTCGCGGCTGCTGTTCACATAGCAGCCGTAAACACGGCTGATGGCGCTCTTCTCCGGCCGGAACCGGCGGCGCAGCTCACCCAGCTCTCTTTGGTTCATGGGGGACACCTCGCTCGTTCAAATTGATCCCAGCGGGACCGCAGTCCTGCCGGGTCTCTATCTTAGCACATCTCCGCCGTCTTGTCACGCCGAAAGGGGCGGACAGGAAAAACGGCGGGAACCGCAGTCCCCGCCGTTTCACGTTTCAAATGCGCTCCAAAGGATGTCCGCTTACTGGGCAGCCATCTTCCGGGCCCTGGCCTCAGCCTTGTTCCGGAACACGTCGATGGTGACCGCCAGAATGATGACGGCGCCGATGACGATGTACTGAATGTCGTTGGAGGCGCCCATCAGGTTCAGGCCGTTGCGGATGACCGCCATCAGCAGGGCGCCGATCAGGGTGCCCCAGATGGTGCCCTTGCCGCCGGTGAAGGAGGCGCCACCGATGATGCAGGCCGCGATGGCATCAGTATCATAGGTGGAGCCGGCATTGCCGTTGGCAGAAGCCAGACGACCCACGGACACCACGCCCGCCATGCCGGCCATGAAGCCGGACAGGGAGTAGACGAAGGTCAGCACGTTCTTGGAGGGGATACCGGAGAGGCGCGCCGCCTCGGGGTTGCCGCCCACGCAGTAGATCTGGCGGCCCAGGGCGGACCGGGTCAGGAACACGTGGAAGATGCCGAACACGATCAGCACCAGGATGAAGCTGAAGGGGATGCCGGGGAAGGTCTCGGTCTTGAAAAGGGAGCCGCCGCCGATCCACATCAGGTTGTCCACGCCGGTGTTGGTAAAGGCAATGGATTTCGACCCTGTAATCACCAGGGCCAGGCCCCACAGCACGTTCTTCATGCCCAAGGTGGACACGAAGGGATGGGGCAGGTCCAAACGGGTCAGCAGAATGCCGTTGACAAAGCCGGCAAACGTGCTCACCGCCAGGCCGGCGATGATCAGCAGCGGCATGCTGGTGATGCCGAAGTTCTGGACCAGCACGCCGATGGTGCAGGTGCACAGCACGCAGTTGGAACCCACGGACAGGTCGATGCCGGCGGTAATCAGGGCGCACAGCATGCCGGAGGCGATCAGGCAGTTGATGGAAGCCTGCTTGAAGATGTTCATGATATTGCTGATCCGCGGGAATTTATCGGGCATCATCACGCAGAAAATGAGAACCAGCAGCGCCAGCGCCATCAGGGTGCCGAGCTTTTGCAAAAGCTCTTTTCCGGAATTCTTCTTTTTCATATCAGTCTAATTCTCCTCCCCAGGCCGCTTTCATGATATCCTCAGAGTTGAAGTGCGGGGTATCACGGTCGATATTGGCCATGACCCGGCCGCCCCGCATGACCACCACGTGGTCACTCATGGCCAGGATCTCCGGAAGCTCGGAGGAGACCATGATCACACACTTGCCGGCCTTGACCAGGTCATTCATGACATGGTAGACCTCGATCTTGGCGCCCACGTCGATGCCGCGGGTGGGCTCGTCGAAAATGAAGATGTCCGCGTCGGTGTTGACCCACTTGCCGATAACCACCTTCTGCTGGTTGCCGCCGGAGAGCTGGGCCGTCACCTCGTCCAGGGACGGAGTCTTGATCCGCAGGGACTCCACATTGTCCTGGCCGGACTTCTCAATCTTCCCCTTGTTCAGGAAGGGTCCGTTGGAGAAGCCCTTCATATTGGCCAGAATGAGGTTGGTCCGCACGTCCAGGGACAGCACCAGACCCTGGCCCTTGCGGTCCTCGGTCAGGAAGGCAATCTTCTTCTTGATGGCGTCCTTGGGCGTCCGGATATGTACCTTCTCCCCCTTGACGTAGATCTCGCCGCTGTCCAACCTGTCGGCGCCGAAGATGGCCCGCATGGTCTCCGTCCGCCCGGCGCCCACCAGGCCAGCAAAGCCGGTGATCTGGCCGCCGTAGGCCTTGAAGCTCACGTCATGGAGGACGCCGGCCTCGTTGAGGTTCCTGGCCTCCAGCCACACGTCGCCCTTGACGCCGAACTCTTTGGGATACAGGTTGTCCAGCGTCCGGCCCACCATGGCGTTGATCAGGGAGTCCTCCGTCATGTCACCGATGTCCTGGGTGACGATATGTTCGCCGTCCCGCATGACGGTGACCCGGTCGCAGAGCTCGAACAGCTCTTCCAATTTATGAGAGACGAACAGGATGGCCACGCCCTTGGCCTTCAGGCCCCGGACCGTCTCCATCAGCTGGTTGATCTCCTCCTTGCCCAGGGAGGAAGTCGGCTCGTCCATGATAATCAGCTTGGCGTCCAGCGACACAGCCTTGGCGATCTCCACCATCTGCTGCTGGCCGGTACCCAGCTTGCCGCATTCCATTTTAACATCAATTTCGGGATGGCCCAGCGTGGTCAGGGCCTGCTTGGCTTCCTCGTACATTCTGGGGTAGTCCAGAAGGCCGTTTTTCTTGACGGCGCGTCCCATGAAAACGTTATCCGTGACAGACAGCTGCTTGACGATGTTCAGCTCCTGGTATACGCAGGCAATGCCCGCCTCGCGGGACTGGACGGGGTTGTGGAAGACGACCTTCTGGCCGTCCACGTAGATCTCCCCCTCCTCAGGAGTGTGAACGCCGGTGAGCACCTTAATCAAGGTGGACTTGCCGGCGCCATTTTCGCCGATCAGGCCGTGGATCTCTCCCGGCCGGATGCCAATAGACATATTTTTCAATGCGACGACACCAGGAAAACGTTTGGTAATGTTCTTCAACTCGACAACATACTCGCTCATGGGATTACCTCGTTTCTGTTTCCTGATTTCAGCGGTCCCCGCCGCCCGCGGGGAGGTGCGGAACGGGAATATGGCGGCAGGACCACTGCCGCCATATTCCATTCATTCAGATGTGAGATCTGAGGGGCACAGGCTGATCAGCCCTGCATGGCAGCCAGGCTATCCAGGTACTCCTGGCCGTTCTCAGCGGTGACCACGGTGACGGGAGCGTTGATGACCTCTTCCACGGTCTCGCCGTTGATGGCCTTCAGCGCGGCCTCCACGGCCTGGTAGCCCATCTCATAGGGCTGCTGGGCAACGGTGGCCTTCACCATCTCGCCGGCCAGGATCAGATCCACGGCGGAGGCGTTGCCGTCGAAGCCGACGATAATCATGTCGTCCACGCCGGCGGACTTGCAGGCGTTCATGGCGCCGATAGCGGTATCGTCATTGTGGCAGAGCACGATGTCGATCTGGTCGGGATAAGCGTTCAGCAGGTCCTCCATGGTCTTGGTAGCGCCGTCGGTGGTGTTCTGGCCGGACAGAGCGTCCAGAACGGTGACGCCGGCCTCGTCGCAGGCGGCCTGATAGCCCTCGCGGCGCATATTGGAGGTGTTGTCGCCCTCCTGGCCATAGATGATGACGGCGTTGGCGCCCTCACCTGCCTGTTCAGCGGCCCACAGGCCGCCTTCCTTCGCGGCGTCTACGTTGGAGGTGCCCACGAAGCTGGTCTGACCCTCGATGCCCACATTGGTATCGACGGACAGAACGGGGATGCTGCCGATGGCGCTGGCAAGCGCACCGGAAGCGGCGCCGGCGTCATTGGGAGCGACGATGATGGCATCGCAGCCTGCGCCGATCTGCTGCTCAATCATAGAAACCTGCTGCTCGATCTCGCTCTCAGCGCCGGGGCCCACCACGTTGACGGTAACGCCCAGGTCAGCGGCAGCGGCATCGCAGCCGGCCTTCACATAGCCCCAGTACTCGGAGGCCAGGGTCTTCAGGACCACAGCGATCTCCACATCGCTGGCAGTGGCGGTATCGCCGCCGTTCTCCTCGGTAGCAGTGTCATCGGTGCTGGTGTCTTCGTTGGCGGTATCTCCGCCGCCGCAGGCCACCAGAGACAGGGACATCACCAGTGCGAGGAGAAGTGCAAAAAACTTTTTCATCTTACTTCTTTTCTCCTTCTTAATTGGTTTCCTCTCACATTCAGGCAGAAATGGATCTGAACTGCGGGAGTAAGAAGATTTTAACATGGTGTGCTTATACAGTCAACGTGTTAACGTAAAAAACAGCTATTATTACAATTTTGCGGAACTTTTTTGCACAATATGCAGAAAATTTTTTATCAGCTAATCATTTACTTGACAGCGTCGGCTTTTTATCAGGCGCCCGGCGGCGTCCAGTTTGCGCAAATTTTTCGCAAATCTGCCGCACAGCCTCTCTATCCCCCAAAAACCGCTCCCCTGGGTGTCGCCGCAGGCGCGCCCGTCCTACATTATATAATATAAAGAGGTGCGGACATGCCTGTTCCGCACAAAAAACGCCCTCCCGGCTTGGGAGGGCGTTCGGACCATGTATTCTCAGACGGAGATGATTTTCCAGGCGCACCAGAGCAGGAGCAGCGCCATAACGGCGTTGACAAATTTGTAATACCGGCTGTACAGCGGGTACAGCAGCGCGCCCAGCGTGGCCCAGATCAGGTTTCCGGTGGCGGCGCAGGCAGCCATGATGACAGAGAAGCACAGCACGGCTGGCACCGTATACCCATGGGGCAGGATATAACCGGAATAGGCGGCGATCCCCAGCATCAGGATGTGGACGTTCAGGAATTGCAGCAGGAAGCCGTTCACATAGGACAGCGGCTTGCCGGAGGGGCCGTCCTCCTTCTTGGCGCCGGGGCTGCGCATCAGCGTGCGGTAGGCCAGATAGAGGATATAGGCCGCGCCCACATACTTGGCCACGGGGACAATCTGCGGCACCAGCTCTCCCAGCCAGGCACAGCCGAAGCCGCACAGCAGCATAACGGTGATCAATCCCGCCCAGATCCCAAAAATCAGCGGCCAGCACTTCCGGATGCCGTACCGGCTGGTGCTGCTGAACAGCAGAATGTTGTTGGGCCCCGGGGAAAAGGTGGTTGCACAGGCATACGCCGCCAGTTGTAAATAGACTGCTGTCATGGGAACTGCCCCTTTCTCTTTATCAGATACTGTCCCGCCGCGGCGTCAGCTGAAGACGCCGGCCTTGCACAGCTCGATGAACTGCTTGGCCACCCGGGCGCTGCGTCCGCCGGAGCGGACCGCGAATGCCTCGCTGCGGACTGCCAGCTGTCTGGGGTCCAGCTCCACCCCGTACTGCTTGGCCAGCTCCTCCACGATGTGGAGATACCGCTCCCGGTCGGGGCTGCCGAAGGTGATGGTCAGCCCAAACCGGGCGGACAGGCTCATCAGCTCCTGGCGGGTGTCGCTCTCGTGGATGTCGTCGCCCTCCCGGTCGGTGAGGGTCTCCTTAATCAGGTGGCGGCGGTTGCTGGTGGCGTAGACGGCGATGTTGCCGGCCCGGCCGCCCACGCTGCCCTCCAGGATCGCCTTGAGGGCGGCGAAGTTGTCGTCATTGGCGGTGAAGCTCAGATCATCGATGAAGAGGATGAACTTCAGCGGATTGGACGCCAGGGCGTCCATCAGGTCCGGGATCTGATAGAGCTGGTTCTTCTTGACCTCCACCAGCCGCAGCCCCTGGTCCGCGAAGGCGTTGGCGATGGCCTTGATGGCGCTGGACTTGCCGGTGCCCGCGTCACCATACAGCAGCACGTTGTTGGCGGGCTTTCCCTCCAGCAGGGCCCGGGTGTTGGCGATGACCTTCTCCCGCTCCCGCTCATAGCCGGGCAGCTCCTCCAGCCTCTGGGGATCCGGGTGCTTCACCGGCGCCAGTTGCCCCTCCTCCACCGTGAACACGTGGTACCGGGCGAAGATGCCGTAGCCCTTCACCCCCACCTCCTCCATCCGGCGGAGGTATTCCCGGGTGATATCGGTGGGAGACACGACCCAGCCCACCAGAAATTCCGGAGGCTCCCGCAGACCCGCCGTCAGGTCCTCCAGCTGCAGCTGGGAGAGCTGGTCGAAGAAGGCCAGCTCCCGCCGCAGGCTTTCCTGAAGGACGGAGCTCCTGCCCACCGCCTGCCCCCGGATGCAGACGTTCTCGCTCTCCAGCACCGTCTCCCGCAGATAGCAGGACCAGCTGTCGCTGGACTGGAAGAGGGCGGCTTCAAATCCGGCGCAGGCGGCGGAGAAATCGCCGCTGTCCCCCCGCACCCGGGCGGAGAGCATCTCGCCGCAGGCGGCCACCACCGGGTCCTGCAGCAGCCGGCGGAACACCACAAGGCCCGTCAGCCGCCGGTACATCTCTTGTACGTGCATGTTGCATTCCTCCCGATCTCAGGCCTTCAGCGGAGGACCGCGCCCTCGTCGGCGCTGGTGACCATCCGGGCGTAACGGCCCAGCCAGCCGGTGGTGATGTTGGGGGCAGGCTGGACATAGGCGGCCTTCCGGGCGGCCAGCTCTTCCTCAGATACCTGCAACATGATGGAGGCATTGGGAATGTCGATGGCGATGGCGTCGCCCTCCTGCACCAGGCCAATGGGACCGCCGGAAGCGGCCTCCGGGCTGACGTGGCCGATGGACGCGCCCCGGCTGGCGCCGGAGAACCGGCCGTCGGTGATAAGGGCCACGGTTTTGTCCAGACCCATGCCCGCGAGAGCGGAAGTGGGATTCAGCATCTCCCGCATACCGGGGCCGCCCTTGGGGCCTTCGTACCGGATCACCACCACGTCGCCGGGGACGATCTTACCGGCGTAGATGGCGGCGATGGCGTCCTCCTCGCTGTCAAACACCCGGGCGGGACCGGTGTGGGTCAGCATCTCCGGGGCCACGGCGCTGCGCTTCACCACGCAGCCGTGGGGGGCCAGATTGCCCCAGAGGATCTGCAGTCCGCCGGTGGGGGAGTAGGGATCCTCGATGGGCCGGATGGCGTTGTGGTTGAGGTTCTGGACCCCCTGAATGTTCTCGCCCACGGTCTTGCCGGTGACGGTCAGGCAGTCCAGATCCAGAAGGCCGCGCTTGGCCAGCTCCGCCTGGACAGCAGGGATGCCGCCGGCCGCGTACAGGTCCGGCATGTGGGTGGGGCCCGCAGGGGCCAGGTGGCACAGGTTGGGGGTCTTCTCGCTGATCTCGTTGAACAGGGCCAGGTCCACCGGGCAGCCCGCCTCCTGGGCGATGGCCAGCAGGTGCAGCACCGTGTTGGTGGAGCAGCCCAGGGCCATGTCGCAGGTCAGGGCGTTGCGGATGCTGCGGGCGTTGATGATGTCCCGTGCGCAGATGTTCCGGCGGACCATCTCCATGATGGCGGCGCCGGCCCGGCGGCCCAGCTGCAGCCGCTTGCTGTACACCGCGGGGATGGTGCCGTTGCCCGGCAGGCCGATGCCGATGGCCTCGCACAGGCAGTTCATGGAGTTGGCGGTGTACATGCCGGAGCAGCTGCCGCAGCCGGGACAGCAGTTCTGGGTGCAGTCCTCCAGCTGCTCGGCGGAGATCATGCCTGCCTTGTAGGAGCCCACAGCCTCGAACATCTTGGAGAGGCTGACCTCCTGGCCGTCGTAGGTGCCGGCCAGCATGGGGCCGCCGCTGCACACCACGGCGGGCACGTTCATCCGCACCGCCGCCATCACCATGCCGGGGACGATCTTGTCACAGTTGGGCACCAGCACACAGCCGTCAAACTGGTGAGCCATGAACATGGTCTCCACACTGTCGCAGATCAGCTCCCGGCTGGCCAGGGAGTACTTCATGCCCACATGGCCCATGGCGATGCCGTCGCACACGCCGATGGCGGGCACCATGAAGGGGGTACCGCCGGCGGCCTCGATGCCGCGGTTTACCGCGTCGGTCAGCTTGTCCAAATTCATGTGTCCGGGAACGATGTCGCTGTGGGCGCTGACCACAGCGATCAGGGGCTTCTCCAGGTCCTCCGGCGTGTAGCCCAGGGCGTAGAAAAGGCTCCGGTTGGGTGCCCGCTCGGCGCCCTTGGTCACATTATCACTGCGCATAGGTCTTGCTTTCCTCCTTTTTCTACCCGGCCCGGAGGTGTTCCCGC
>ENA-UONQ01001464-UONQ01001464.1-human-gut-metagenome-genome-assembly--contig:-CS26-NODE-1464-length-20152-cov-6.706623_pt1 | contig 20152 bp, 20 predicted proteins | sample MGYA00242460_ERZ724007 | MGnify/ENA metagenome assembly ERZ724007
AATATTTTTTATATAATACTAGTATCTATTGGTATGCGCAAAGGCTGGATGAAGTGGGAAGGATGACAAATGGACGCGATCTTGGCTGTATTGGAAAAAGCGGGCCGGTACCTGCTGACGATCCGTATCACGGATCTGCTGGACATCGCCATCATGGCCTATCTGGTGTATAAGCTGCTGAGCCTGGTAAAGAGCACGAGCGCCGCCAACATTTTAAAAGGTGTGGCGATCTTTCTGGCGGCACTGTGGCTCTCCTCGGTGCTGGAGCTGCGGTCGGTGAATTATCTGCTCAGCCACATGGTCTCCGTGGGCGTGCTGGCGCTGATGATTCTGTTCCAGCCGGAGCTGCGGCAGATTCTCGAGCAGATCGGCAGCAAAAATATCCGCCTGCTCAGGGTGTTCGCACCGGAGCAGCAAGTTTCGGAGATGGAGCAGGCCATCGACCAGACGGTCATGGCCTGCACCGAAATGTCCAAATCCCGGACAGGCGTGCTGATCGTCTTTGAGCGGAAGATTCTCCTCAACGACATGGTGCGCAGCGGCACGACGCTCGACGCGTCCGTCTCGTCGGAGCTGCTGAAGAACATCTTCTTCGTCAAGGCGCCCATGCACGACGGCGCCGTCATCATCCGCCGTGGGCGGATCCTCGGCGCGGGGTGCATGCTGCCGCTGTCGAAGAACGTCAACCTCAGCCGCGACCTCGGCATGCGCCACCGCGCGGGCATCGGCATGAGCGAGAATTCCGACGCGGTGGTCGTGATCGTCTCGGAGGAGACGGGCTCGATCTCCGTCGCCATCGGAGGCATGCTCAAGCGACACCTCACGTCCGAGACGCTCTCGAAGCTCCTGTGCAACGAGCTCATGCCCGCGCCGGAGGAGGAAGAAAAGAACCGCCGCGCGCCGCTGCTCGAGCTGCTGCGCGGGCGCAGAAAGGAGGGGGATGAGCAGCATGGAGCGTAACAGCAGCGAGAAAAAGCGCAGAGCGCTGCGCATCGCCATCTCCATTCTTGTGGCGGTGACGCTGTGGCTCTATGTCGACTATCAGAAGCACCCCAACGTCACCATGACGTTCCGCGACGTGCCGGTGGAGTTCTCCGGCGAGGACACGACCCTCGCCGACAAGGGCTATATGCTCCTCTCATGCGAGAATACAAGCATCGACATCCGGCTCAAGGGCTCGCGCAAGGTCATCAGCGGACTCGACCGCAGCGGTCTGCGCGTCGTGGCGGACACGTCCTCCATCACCGAGACGGGGACGAAGACGCTCAGCTATCAGGTCTACTATCCCGACAGCGTCTCGCGTAACGACGTCTCCGTCGAGTGGGCCAGCGCCTACACGATCACCGTGCAGGTCGGAGAGCTCGCGAGGAAGGAGGTTCCCATCCGCTGCGAGCTTGAGGGCGAGGTCGCCAAGGGCTATACCGCGGGCGACGCGGTGCTTGACCCGGCGGTGCTCGAGCTGCGAGGCCAGCGCGACGATCTGGCCTCGGTGAGCTACGCGAAGATTCACCTGAGCGTCCAGAACGCGGAAAAGACCGTGATTCAGGCGCTGAAGTTCGAGCTCTACGACTACAACGACATCCTCGTGCAGAACGAGAACATCCGCGCGGCGGTGAAGCTCATTCAGGTGACGGTGCCGGTGCGGACGGTCAAGGAGGTGCCGCTGCGGGTGGAGTTCCGCGAGGCCCCCGGCTCGACGCTCAGCCAGATTGAATACACCATCTCCCCGCGCACGGTGGAGCTGACGGGTGAGAAGTCCGTCCTCGACGGGATCGACAGCATCCTGCTCGACACCGTCTACCTGCAGGATATCACCAGCTCGAAGAGTCTGCACTATACCATCCCCGTGCCGGACGGCTGCACGCTGCCGGAGGGCGTCGAGATCGCGACGGTCACGATCGTCGCGCGCGACATGGCCGAAACGACGCGCACCGTCACGCAGATCGAGCTGGAGAACGTGCCGTCCGGCTTCAGCGCCGCGCTCGTGACGACGAGTCTCGAGGTGACGCTGCACGGCACGCAGAACGAGATCGACGCCATCACGGGCGACGACGTCCGCCTGACGGTCGATCTCAGCTCGGTCACGGAGGCCGGGAACTATACGCTGCCGGCGAGCGTATTCATCGGAAACTATGAAAACGTCGGCGCAAAGGGCAAATATCAGGTGATCGTCAATGTGACGAAGCAGAACTGACCCCGGAAAGGATAGAATATGACACAGATTGCAACCGTGGAAAAAAAGCTCGGCGCGGGCTATGTGGAGATCTCCGTGCCGCGCAAGTCGGCCTGCGGGCACGACTGTGAGGAGTGCGCGGGCTGCGGCATGACGGGCGCGGCCATCCGCGCGCGGGCCGAGGATCCCGTGGGCGTCTCGGCGGGGGAGAAGGTCGTCGTCGAGAGCTCGACGCGCAAGCTCCTTGGCGTGGTGGCGCTGGTATACGTGCTGCCGGTCGTGGCATTCCTGCTGGGGTATTTCCTCTCACCGGGTCTGGCCGAGGGTGTGCGCTATGCCATCGCCATTGGCGCGGCGGCGCTGATGTTCGTGCCGATCGTCGCCTATGACCGCTACGCCAGGCGGCACGAGACACTGACGTATACCGTCGTGCGGCGGTTCTGATGTTCGGCTATGTGCGCCCGTCCCTCGGGCGGCTGACGGAGGAGGAGAAGGTGCGGTTTCAGGCGGCCTACTGCGGCCTGTGCCGCACAATGGGGCGCCGCTGCGGCGCGGTGAGCCGGTTATTCCTCAACTATGACCTGACGTTTCTGGCCGTGCTCCTCTCGGAGGGGTCGGCGTGCGAAACGGCGTGCCGCCGCTGCATCGCGCATCCCTTTCGCCCGCGCCGGTGCGTGCGGGGCGACGCGGCGTTTGAAACCGCCGCGGACATGAGCGTGATTCTCACATGGTGGCAGCTGCGCGACGGCGTGGCCGACCATGGGTTTTGGCGGGGGCTTCCGTACCGGCTGGCGGCGCTCGCGCTGCGCCGGGGGTACCGGAGAGCCCGCGCGCGGCAGCCGGACTTTGACGAGAGCACGCGCGCGCAGCTCGCGGCACTGAGCGCGCTCGAACGCGAGAACTGCGCCAGTCTCGACCGCCCGGCGGATACGTTCGCGCGGCTGCTGGCCGGTGCGGCGCAGGGGGCGCGCAGCCCGCTGCGCAGGCGGGTGCTCGAGCAGCTGCTCTACCACCTCGGCCGCTGGATCTATCTGGTGGACGCGGCGGACGATCTGAAGAAAGATGTAAAAAACGGGAGCTATAACCCGCTGGTGCCGCGCTTCGGCGCGCAGGCGGGCGAGCTCTCGCAGGAGGCCCGGCGCGAGCTGGGCGCGACGCTCGACGGCTCGATTCGCCGGATGGCCGCCGCCTCTGAGCTGGAGGATTTCGGCGTGTGGTGGCCCGTGATCGAGAGCGTCGTATACGAGGGGCTCTACGCCGTGGGCGCGGCCGTTTTGAACGGGACGTTCCATACGCGGTGCGGAAGAGAGAGAAACAACCCTTTACGAAAGGCAGGATCCAAAGATGCGTGATCCCTATGAGGTGCTGGGCGTTCCCAGCACCGCCAGCGACGACGAGGTCAAAAAGGCCTATCGCAACCTGGCGCGCAAATACCACCCCGACAACTATCACGACAACCCCCTCGCCGACCTCGCGCAGGAGCGCATGAAGGAGATCAACGAGGCCTATGAGACGATCCGCACCCAGCGCAAAAACGGCGGCGCGGGCACCGCAGGTGCCTCCTACGGCGGGAGCTATGGCTCCTACGGCGGAAGCTACGGCAGCTATCAGGGACAGGCGTCGAACCTCGCACGGGCGCGTATGGCCATCGCGCAGGGGAACCTCAACCTCGCCGAGGAGCTGCTCAATGCCTACGGCGACCACAACGCCGAGTGGAACTTCCTCAAGGGGGCGATCTGCACGCGGCGCGGCTGGCTCGACGAGGCAAAGCGCTACTATGAGACGGCCGTGCAGATGGATCCGGACAACCGCGAGTATCAGCGGGCGCTCGACATGGCCGAGGGCCGCGGCGGCGCGTACCGCCCGGAGGGGTATTCCCAGATGAGCAGCGCCGAGTGCGGCGACGGGACATGTCTGCGCCTGTGCGGGACGCTGCTGTGCTGCAACGCGCTGGGCGGCGGCTATTTTTGCTGTATCTGACGGGCCGGACGGCCCGGATGCTTGGATAGATTTGAAAAGGAGGAGAGTGCAGTGGTCAGAAGTATGACCGGCTACGGCCGGGCGCGCCAGACCCTGAACGGACGGGACATCACCGTGGAGGTGCGCTCCGTCAACAACCGGTATCTCGACTGTACGGTCAAGATGCCGCGGACGTATGTTTTCGCAGAGGACGCCATCAAGTCGCGGGTGCAGAAATCAATCTCCCGCGGTAAGACGGACGTCTTCATCACCATCGAGAGCGCCGGGGCGGAGCAGACGGTTATCTCGGTCAACGAATCGCTCGCGCGCGGTTACTTTGCCGCGCTGACGCAGCTGAAGGACATGTTCTCGCTCGAGGGCGAGATCACGCCGACGACGCTTGCGAAGTTCCCCGACGTGCTGACGGTGACGCGCGCGGAGGAGGATCTCGAGGCCGTCTCGGCCGACATCTGTCTCGTGCTGGACGAGGCGCTCGCCGCCCACCGCCGCATGCGCGAGGTCGAGGGCGCGAAGCTGGCGCAGGACGTGCTGGGCCGGGCCGACACGATCGAGTCGATCGTCGGCCGGGTGGAGGAGCGCTCGCCGCAGACGGTCGCGGAGTACCGCCAGAAGCTCGAGGGCAAGATGTGCGAGCTGCTGCAGTCGACGACCGTCGACGAGTCGCGCCTGCTGACCGAGGCCGCCATCTTCGCTGACAAGATCGCCGTCGACGAGGAGACGGTGCGCCTGCACAGCCACCTCGCCCAGCTGCGAACGATGCTGCAGGGCGACGAGCCCATCGGCCGCAAGCTCGACTTCCTCATTCAGGAGATCAACCGCGAGTGCAACACAACCGGCTCGAAGTGCAGCGACATCACCATCGCGCGCGACGTCGTGGACATGAAGGCCGAGGTCGAGAAGATCCGCGAGCAGATCCAGAACATCGAGTGAGGCGCGGCGGATGGAACTGATCAACATCGGCTTCGGAAACCTCGTCTCCGCGCAGCGGCTCATCAGCATCGTCGGCCCGGATTCCGCGCCCGTGAAGCGCCTGATTCAGGAGTCGCGCGACCGCGGGATGCTCATCGACGCGACCTATGGGCGCAAGACCGCGTCCGTGCTCATCATGGACAGCGACCACGTCATCCTCTCCGCCCTCTCGACGGAGAAGCTGGCCCCGCGTCTGGGGCTGCGCGTGGAGGACTTCGGCAAAGAGGACGTCTGAGAGAAAGAAAGGAAGGATCAGCGTTGCAAAAATCCGGCAAGTTATTCATCATTTCCGGCCCGTCCGGCGTGGGCAAGAGCACCGTGCTCAAGGCTCTGTTCCGCGAGCACCCGGATCTGTATTTTTCCGTGTCCGCCACGACCCGAGCCCCCCGCGAGGGCGAGATCGACGGCGTACACTACCGCTTCATTAAGTCCGAGCAGTTCCTGCAGATGGTGCAGGAGAACGAGTTCCTGGAGTATGCCGAGTATGTTGGCAGCTTTTACGGCACGCCCCGCGGCCCCGTCGAGGACGCGATGGCGCAGGGGCGCGACGCCTTTCTCGACATCGAGATACAGGGCGCGCAGCAGGTCTATGAAAAGCGCCCGGATGCCGTGCGCATTTTCATCGCGCCGAACTCCTGGGCAGAGCTGGAGCGCCGCCTGACCGAGCGCGGCACCGACTCGGCCGAGAAGATCCAGAAGCGCCTGCTGCGCGCGAAGGTCGAGCTGCATGCCGCGGAAAACTACGACTACCTCGTCGTGAACGACACCGTCGAGCAGGCCGTGCGCGAGATGGAGGCCATCTTCCTCGCCGAGCACTGCCGTCCCACCGACCGCATGGATGAGATTCTGTGAGCTTCGTCAAAAAAGACGCTGTCTCTTTTGACGAGTGGGGTTTCGTTCCGCTCCGTGTCTTGTCCCGCCGCGAACTCTGTGAGACTGATTTTGTTTAAACCGATACCATATTTCTATAGTATGTTTTGAAAGGAAGTAGATCCACTATGATGCTGTATCCCGCTATGAACAAGCTGACCGAGTATATCCCCAACCGCTATATGATGGTCAACGTCGTGGCGCGCCGCGCCCGCCAGATCGCTGACGAGGCCGAGGCCACCGGCGAGCACCTCACCGAAAAGCCCGTCACCCTCGCCATCAACGAGGTTGCCGAGGGCGATTACCGCGCCAACTCCATCGACACGACCATCGAGGAGGACAACGAGGACTGATTCCGGCGGAGAGAAGGGGGTGCGTCCATGCCGCAGATTGCCAAGGTCGCCGTCTCGGCGGCCAACTATGCCATCGACAAGCCCTATGACTATCTGCTGCCCGACGGGACGGACGCCGCCGTCGGCAGCCGCGTGCTCGTGCCGTTCGGGCGCGGGAACCGGCTGACGGAGGGGATGATCCTCTCCCTCGAGCGGAAAACGCCCGAGAAGGCGCTCAAGGCTGTGCGCGAGGTGCTCGAGCCGGAGCCGGTCTGCTCCGAGCGGGAGATCCGTCTCGCGCTCTGGATGCGCCAGCGCTATTTCTGCACGTTTTATGACGCCATCCGCACGATCCTGCCCGCGGGCGTCTGGTACCGCTACCGCCAGTTCTGGAAGCTCGCGGACTACGCGGGCGAGGATGCGCTTTCGGAGAGGGAAAAGCCGCTCTACGCGCTTTTGAGCCGGGGCGAGCAGGAGCTGGAGACGCTGGTGCAGGCCGTTCCCGACGCCGCGGCGCTGCTGCGGCAGATGGAGAAGAAGGGGCTTGTCACCTCCCGCACGGAGGGCAGCCGCCGCGTGGGCGACCGCGTGGTGAAGCTCGCGTCTCTTGCCATCGAGCCGGAGGAGGCGCAGACGCGCATGGAGCGCAAGCGCCGCACGGCACCGCGCCAGTGCGACGCCGTCGACTTTCTCACCCGCTGCGCAGAGACGTCGGTACACGACCTGTGCTATTTCACGGGCGTGACGGCCGCGGGACTGCGCAGTCTCGAAAAGGCGGGCATCATCGCGCTGCGCGCGCGGGAGGAATACCGCATTGCGCCGCGCATCGCGCCGCGCGCGGCGGAGCCGATCCGGCTCAACGACGAGCAGCAGGCGGCCTTCCTTCGCATGCTTGCCGAGTGCCGCGCAGGCGAGGCCGGGGTGACGCTTCTGCAGGGCGTGACCGGCAGCGGCAAGACCCTTGTGTATATCCGCCTTGCGCAGGAGCTGCTGCGCGAGGGGAAATCCGTGATGATTCTGGTGCCGGAGATTGTGCTCACGCCGCAGATGATGGCGCGGTTCACGGCCTATTTCGGCGCGGAGGTGGCGCTGCTGCACAGTGGCCTTCGCCTGACCGAGCGCTATGACCAGTATAAGCGCATCCGCCGCGGCGAGGCGCACATCGTGCTCGGCACGCGCTCGGCGGTGTTCGCGCCGCTGCGCGAGCTGGGGCTGATCGTGCTCGACGAGGAGCAGGAGAGCTCCTATGAATCCGGCAGCGCGCCGTTTTACCACGCGCGCGACATCGCGAAGTACCGCTGTGCGCAGGAGGGTGCGCGGCTGCTGCTCGGCTCGGCGACGCCGACGGTCGAGACGGCGTACTTCGCGCGCCACGGTGAATATGAGCTGCTGCGCCTTGACCGGCGCTTTAACGCGCACCGTCTGCCACGCGTGGTGGTGGCAGATCTGCGCGAGGAGCTGCGCGCGGGGAACGCGACGGCCATCAGCCGCCCCCTGCGCGAGGAGTTGGAGCGCAATCTCGCCGCGGGCGAGCAGAGCATCCTTTTTCTCAACCGCCGCGGAAGCAGCCGCCAGTTGCTGTGCCCGCAGTGCGGCCATGTGCCGCAGTGTCCGCGGTGCAGTGTGTTTTTGACGTACCACTCCGCGAACGGACGGATGATGTGCCACTACTGCGGCTATTCGGAGATGGCGTCGGAGACGTGTCCGGATTGCGGCGGGGCGATGAAGCATATCGGCATCGGCACCCAGCGCGTCGAAGAGGAGCTGCGGGAGCTGTTTCCCGGGACAGAAATCCTGCGCATGGACGCCGACACCGTCGGCGACGGGCATGAGAAGGTGCTGCGCGAATTTGAAGAGAAAAAAGTGCCCATCCTCATCGGCACCCAGATGGTGGCCAAGGGGCTGGACTTTGAAAATGTGACGCTGGTGGGTGTGCTGGCGGCGGATCTGTCGCTGTACGTCGACCACTACCGCGCCTCGGAGCGGACGTTCAGTCTCATCACGCAGGTGGTGGGCCGCGCCGGCCGGGGCAGCAAGGAGGGCCGCGCCGTCATCCAGACCTACACGCCGGAAAACGACGTGATTCTGGCGGCGGCCGGGCAGGACTACGACCGGTTTTATGACGCAGAGATCCGGATGCGCAGACTCCGGCGCGACCCGCCGTTTGCCGACCAGTTCATGATTACCGTGACCGGCCCGGAGGAGACGCGCGTGCGCCGCGCCTGCGGCGAGATCCAGAAGAGCCTGTGCGCCGCGGCGGCACGTCCACCGTACAGCGCACTGGGGCTGGAGATCCTCGGTCCCGCGCCGTGCCCGGTTGTGAAGGTCAACAACCGCTTCCGCTACCGCGTGACGGTGATCGGAAAAAACGAGAGAACCCTGCGCGCGCTCATCGCCGCGTTCATGAAGGAATTCACGAAGCGGCCCGAGAATCGCGGCATGCATATATTTACCGACTGTAATCTGATGGGGTAAAGTAACTGACTGTAATCAAAAGAACCGGGCCGACGCGCCCGGAGGAGGGTTTCGATATGGCTTTGAGAAGAATTGCGCTGCAGGGCGAGGAGTGCCTTGCGAAGGTTTGCCGTCCGGTGACGGAGTTCAACGGCCGTCTGCACACGCTGCTCGACGACATGAAGGATACGCTGCTCGATTCCGGCGGCGTGGGTCTGGCGGCGCCGCAGGTCGGCGTGCTGCGCCGGGTGTGCGTCGTGATGAACGAGGACGATGAGATCATCGAGTTGATTAACCCCGAGATCATCAAGACCGAGGGCGAGCAGACGGGTCTGGAGGGCTGTCTGAGTGTGCCGGGCAAATACGGCGTCGTGACGCGCCCGAACGTCGTGCGCGTGCGCGCACAGGACCGCGACGGCATCTTCTTCGACGTCGAGGACGAGGGGCTGACGGCCCGCTGCTTCTGCCACGAGATCGAGCATCTGGACGGCCACCTCTTCGTGGAGCACACTGACCACCTGCTGACCGACGAGGAGCTGCAGAAGTATATCGACGAGCAGGAGGGTGAGGCGTAAATGCGGATTCTCTTTATGGGGACGCCGGATTTCGCCGTGGCGTCGCTGCGGCGGCTCGTCGAGGACGGGCACGAGATCTGCGGCGTGTTCACCCAGCCCGACCGGCCGAAAAACCGCGGCCACAAGCTCATGTTCTCCCCGGTGAAGCAGTACGCCGTGGAGCAGGGGCTGACCGTGTACCAGCCGCTGAAGATGAAGGACGGGACGGCGCTTGCCACCGTGCGGGAGCTGAACCCCGAGCTGATCGTCGTGGCGGCCTATGGCCGGATCCTGCCCGAGGACATTCTGAACACACCAAAATACGGCTCGATCAACGTCCACTCGTCGCTGCTGCCGAAGTACCGCGGCGCGGCGCCCATCAACTGGGCTATTCTCGACGGCGAGAAGGAGACGGGCGTGAGCATCATGTATATGGCGCCGGAGCTTGACGCGGGCGACGTGATCCGCGCGGCGAAGACGGCCATCGACCCCGAGGAGGACGCGCAGGCGCTGACGGCGCGGCTCGCGGAGCTCGGCGCGCAGGCGCTGGCCGAGACGGTGGAGGACATCGCCCGCGGCACGGCCGCGCGCACGCCGCAGGACCACACGCAGTCGACCTACGCGCCGATGCTGACGCGCGAGATGAGCGCGGTCGACTGGACGCTCCCCGCCCAGCAGATCCACAATCAGGTGCGCGGGCTGATCCCGTGGCCGTGTGCCGTGTGCGAGCTGGGCGGACAGACGCTCAAGCTGTTTTCCACGCGCGTCGGCGGCGAGACGGCGAAGGCACCGGGCTGCGTCATCGGCGCGGGCAAGCAGGGCATCGAGGTCGCCTGCGGCGACGGACGCGTCCTGCGGATTCTCGAGCTGCAGGCGCAGGGCGGCCGCCGCATGGCCGCGGCGGACTATCTGCGGGGTCATGAGATCCCGGTCTGCCTATGAGCGAGGAGAAAAGAGTGCAGGGCGCGCGGGACATCGCGCTCGACGCGCTGATGCAGGTCGAGCGCGCGAACGCGTGGTCGGACGAGGGGCTGCGCCGCGGCATTACGCGCGGTGGGCTCGACAGCCGGGACGCGGCGCTCGCGGCGCGCATCGCCTATGGCGTGATGCAGAACCGCATGCTGCTCGATTTCTATATCGGCTGCTGGTGCAGCCAGAAGGTGGCGCGGCTCGAGCCGGTCATCCGCAATATCCTGCGCGTGGGCGCGTACCAGATCCTGTTTCTGGATAAGGTGCCACAGCACGCGGCGGTCAGCGAGGCCGTCGAGATGACCCGGCAGCACGGGCGGCCGAAGGCCGCGGGCATGGTGAACGCCATCCTGCGCCGCATCGGCGCAAACCGCGAACACATGCCGGAGCTGCCGCATGAGTCGCCGGAGGAATACCTCTCCGTGCGCTACAGCCACCCGCGCTGGCTCGTGCGGAGGCTTCTGGAGCTGCTGGGGCCGGAGGAGGCGGAGGAGTACCTGCGCCTTGACAACGAGCCGGTGCCGACGTGCATCCAGACGAATTTTCTGAAAACGGATGCTCCGCATCTTGAGCGTGAGCTGCGGGGTGCGGGGCTGAACGTGCAGGCGCACCCGTGGCTTGCCGGGTGCTTCCTCGTGACGGGGACGGGCGATCTCGAAAAGCTCCCTGCCTTCCGCGAGGGACGCTTCATGGTGCAGGACGCGGCGGCGCGGCTTGTCTCGCTTGTCGCCGCGCCGGGGGTGCGCAGCCGCGTGCTCGACGTGTGCGCCGCCCCGGGCGGCAAGTCCTTCGCCCTCGCGATCGACATGCAGGACGGCGGCGAGATCCTCTCGTGCGACGTCTATCCGCATAAGCTCAGGCTCATCGAGAGCGGGGCGCAGCGGCTCGGCATCGGGAGCGTGCGCGCGCTGCTCGCCGACGCGCGTGAGCACCACGCAGCGTGGGACCGGCAGGCCGATCTCGTCGTGGCGGACGTTCCGTGCTCGGGACTGGGGATCATCCGCAAGAAGCCGGATATCCGCTATAAAAATCCCAGGGAGCTGGCGCAGCTGCCCGCGCTGCAGCGCAGCATCCTCGAAAACGCCGCGGGCTATGTGCGGCCCGGCGGAACGCTCGTCTACTCGACGTGTACGATCCTGCCGGAGGAAAATCAGGACGTGACGGCGGATTTCCTGCGCGCGCACCCGGACTTTGCGCTCGAGCGCTTCACGCTGCCGCAGCCGATTGGCCCGCGCGCGGGCCAGCTGACGCTCTGGCCGCAGCGCTTCGGCACGGACGGGTTTTACATCTGCCGCATGCACAGAAATGAGGCCTGATATATGACCGACATCAAATCCATGACGCAGGAGGAGCTGGGCAGCTTTCTCAAGAGTCTCGGCCAGCCCGCCTTCCGGGCCAAGCAGGTGTTTACCTGGCTGCACCGGGGGGTGACCTCCTTCGACGAGATGACGAATCTCCCAAAGACCCTGCGCGAGCAGCTCGCGCAGACCTGTCACATCACGGCGCCCTTTGTCGCCCGGCGGCAGGAGTCGAAGCTCGACGGGACGATCAAATACCTCTGGGAGCTGGCCGACGGGAGCTGCATCGAGACGGTTCTCATGCAGTATCACCACGGAAACACCGTCTGCATCTCCTCGCAGGTGGGCTGCCGCATGGGCTGCGCCTTCTGCGCGAGCACCATCGCCGGCAAGGTGCGCGACCTGACCGCCTCGGAGATGCTCGATCAGGTGCTCTTTACGCAGCTCGATTCCGGGCGCGAGATCTCCAACATCGTGCTCATGGGCATCGGCGAGCCGCTCGATAACCGCGACAACGTCCGCCGCTTTCTTGAGCTGGTGAACCACCCGGACGGGCTGCACATCGGCATGCGGCACATCAGCCTTTCCACCTGCGGCATCGTGCCGGGGATCGAGTGGCTGGCCGAGCAGGACCTGCAGCTGACGCTGTCGGTCTCGCTCCACGCGCCGGACAGCGAAACGCGCTCGCGCATCATGCCGGTGAACCGCGCCTATGACGTTGAGGAGCTGTATGCCGCCTGTCACCGGTATTTCAAAAAGACCGGGCGGCGCATCTCCTTTGAATACGCCATGATCGACGGGGTGAACGACCACGACTGGCAGGCCGACCTCATCGCGCAGAAGCTGCGCGGGATGCCGGGGTATGTCAATCTGATCCCCCTCAACGACGTGGCGGAGAGCCCCTTTAAGCCCAGCCGCCGCGTGGCCGCGTTTCAGAAGCGGCTCGAGTCGCACGGCGTGACCGCGACGGTGCGGCGCAGTCTGGGCGGCGATATTGACGCATCCTGCGGCCAGCTGCGCCGCAAGGTCATGCTGGAAAGGGAGGGGGAAGCCCGATCATGAGAGTTTGGAGCATCACGGACACCGGCCTTGTGCGCAAGGAGAATCAGGACGCATACTTCGTCGAGGAGATGGCGGACTGTCTTGTGGCGGCCGTGTGCGACGGAATGGGCGGCCCCGGCGGGGGCCGTGAGGCGAGCGCCATCGCCGTGCAGACGATGCGAACGGAGCTGCCGAAGGCGCTGCACCCCGGCATGAGCGCGCAGCAGCTCGGGCAGGCGTTCGGCTACTGTGCGGGTATGGCCAACGACGCCATCCGCGCCCGCGCGGCGCAGGAGCCGGCGCTGCTGCACATGGGGACGACGCTTGTCGCCGCCGCGGCGCGGCCGGAGCTGGCCGTCGTCACGAACATCGGCGACAGCCGCGCCTATCTCATAAGCCGCGAGGGGATCCGGCAGATCAGCAAGGACCATTCCCTCGTGGAAAATATGGTCGACCACGGGGAGCTCACGCCGCAGCAGGCGCGAAAGCACCCCAGCCGAAATCTCATCACCCGGGCCCTCGGCCCGGAGGCCGCCGTGCAGGCAGACACCTTCCCGGTGCAGTGGAAGCAGGGGGACTTTCTCCTTCTCTGCTCGGACGGGCTGGTGAACACGGTCACGGATCAGGAAATCCTCTTCGAGGTGATCCACGGCGGGGCGCTCGAGGAGTGCCTGCAGCGGCTGCTTGCCCTGAGCAGGCAGCGCGGCGCGCCGGACAATGTCACCGCCATTCTACTTATGAACATCTGAAGGAGAATAAACTATGGATCAATACATCGGTAAAATGCTCGATAATCGCTATGAGATCCTGGAGCTGATCGGCAGCGGCGGCATGGCCAACGTCTACAAGGCGAAGTGTCACCGGCTGAACCGTCTCGTGGCGATCAAGATTCTCAAGAACGAACTGGCGGACAACACGGAGTTCCGCCGCCGCTTCCGCGACGAGTCGCGCGCCGTTGCCCAGCTCTCCCATGCGAACATCGTCTCGGTCTATGACGTCTCCACCTCGGGTGACACGGAGTATATTGTCATGGAGCTGATCGACGGGATCACCCTCAAGCAGTATATGGAGCGCCGCGGCCGCATGGACTGGCGCGAGGCGATGCACTTCATCACCCAGATCATGCGCGCGCTCTCCCACGCGCACAGCCGCGGCATCATCCACCGCGACATCAAGCCCCAGAACATCATGGTGCTGCGCGACGGGAGCGTGAAGGTCGCGGACTTCGGCATCGCGTGCCTGGAAAACGAGGGGCAGACCCTCACGCAGGAGGCGCTCGGATCGGTGCACTACATCTCCCCCGAGCAGGCGCGGGGCGACCGGATCGACGCGCGCTCCGACATCTACTCCGCGGGCGTGGTGCTCTATGAGATGCTGACGGGGCGCCTGCCCTTCGAGGGGGACTCCGCCGTCTCCGTTGCCATCCAGCACCTGAGTTCCGTGCCGCTGCCCCCGCGCGACATCAACCCCGACATCCCCGAGGCGCTGGAGCTGATCTGCATGAAGGCCATGAGCCCGAACGCCGACAAGCGCTATCCAACCGCCGACGCCATGCTCGAGGATCTCGAGCGCTTCCGCAAGGATCCGGACGTCGACCTCGACTATATCCGCGCTGACCTCTGCGAGGCGGCCGACAGCGAGCCGACCCAGCCCATCTCCGTGGCGGAGGTGACGGCGGCGCACGGGCTGAAAAAGGCCGCGGCCGCCGGGAAGGCGAAGAGCGCCGCCGACGAGGAGGCGGAAGAGAAGAAATCCGAGAAAAAGAAGATGGCTATCATCATCGGGGCCTTTGCCGCGGTGCTGCTGATCGCGTTTCTCATCTTCCAGGTCGTCGGGAGCATCAACAAGAACCCCGGCACCGAGAGCCACACCGTGCCCGCTGTACTGGGCTACACCGTGGAGCAGGCCGAGCAGCTCGACGGCGTGAAGGATGTCTTCACGATCGAGGTCATCGGCACCCGCGCCGACAGCAAGTACCAGCCCGGCCAGATCGTCGAGCAGGATCCCTCCGCAGGCCGCACGCGCAAGGGCAATCTCGTCATCCGCGTCTATGTCTGCGCCGAGGAGGAAAAATACATGGTGCCGGATGTCCGGAACCAGACGCTGCAGGAGGCGAAGCTCGAACTGAACAACATGAACCTCAGCCTGCAGATTGAGACGTCCGAGGAATTCAGCGATACCGTGGCCGAGGGGAGCGTCATCTCTACCTCGCCCTCCGTCGGCAGCGAGATCAAGAAGGGCAACACCGTGATTCTCACCGTCAGCAAGGGCCCGGAGCAGAAGAATGTGACTGTCCCGTCCTTCCTCACCATGACGGAGGAGAACGCCGCGCAGCAGGCGAGTAATCTCGGCCTGACCGTAGGTCAGCTGAAGTATGTCCACAACAGCGCGCCCGCGGGGCAGGTCATCGGCCAGTCCATCGCCAACGGCACGACCGTGGCCAGCGGGACGGAGATCACCTTCACCGTCAGTAAGGGTGCTGAGACGACGGACACGACCGTCAGCAAGGACGTCTCGTTCATCGTTCCGAACGATCTCCCGTCCGACACCACGATCGAGGTGACGTTCTATCAGGACGGCAAGGCCGTCGGCTCGAAGTCAATCAGCACCGATGACGACAGCGTGAGCTTTACCTTCACCGGCACGAGCGGCACGACCGCGCACGTCGAGGCGCACTTCGGCGACAAGACGTCCTCGAAGGAGATCACCTTTTGAGCACGGGTCGCATTGAAAAGGCCCTGAGCGGGTTCTATTACGTCAATGTCGGCGGGGTGCTCCGCACCTGCCGCGCCCGCGGGAAGTTCCGCCGCGCGGGGATGAGCCCCCTCGTGGGCGACTGGGTCGAGGTGCTGGAGCTGGACAGCGGCGAGGGCATGGTCGAGAAGATTCTCGAACGGAAAAACGTCTTTTCCCGTCCCGCCGCCGCGAACATCGACCAGCTGGTGATCTTTGCCTCCGCCGCCATCCCGGTGACGGATCCGTACCTGATCGACCGCGTGAGCGCCATCGCGCGGCTCAAGGGCTGCGAGGTGCTTGTGTGTCTGAACAAGTGCGACCTCGACCCGGCGGAGGAGCTGTATGACATCTACCGCCGCTCGGCGATCCCGGTGCTGCGCATCAGCGCGGAGACGGGCGAGGGGCTGGACGGGCTGCGCGCGGCCATCCGCGGCAGGCTCAGCGCCTTCACCGGCAACTCCGGCGTGGGCAAGTCAAGCGTGCTCAACGCGCTCGACCCGGCGCTGGCGCTGCCCGTCGGCGAGGTGAGCAAGGCGCTCGGCCGCGGGCGGCACACGACGCGCCACGTCGAGCTGTTCTCCCTCGGGGAGGACACCTATGTGATCGACACGCCGGGCTTTTCCTCGTTCGACACGCAGGAGCTGGATCTCGAGCTCAAGGCGCACCTGCCGGAGACGTTTCCGGAGTTTGCCCCGTATGTGGACCACTGCCGCTTTGTCGGCTGCAGCCACACGAAGGAAAAGGGCTGCGCCGTGCTGCAGGCGCTGCGCGAGGGGAAATTCCCCAAGAGTCGCCACGAGAGCTATGTGCGGCTGTATAACGAGCTGAAGGACCTGCGCGAGTGGGATAAAAAGTGAAAAATCACCCCGCACCGGAGAAATTTTGCCCGGCGCGGGGTGATTTTTTGTTTCGGGATGCCTTCTGCCATAATCCCGCGGCAGAACAAAACAGGGGGAGCGGACACCCGTCCGCTCCCCTGCAGTGCTCTATTTGCTGCCCTCCGCCGCGGGCGGGAAGGTCAGATGCGCCTTGAAAAGATCGCCGTCGATGACGATTTCAAACAGTCCCTTCTGCAGCTGCGTCAGGCTCTGCGCAATCGAAAGCCCCAGCCCGCTGCCCTCCGTCGAGCGCGACGCGTCGCCGCGGACGAAGCGCTCCGTCAGCTCCTGCCCGGAGATGTTGAGCGGATAGCGCGAGATGTTCTTGACCGTGAGATGCACCATCCCGCCCGCCTCGGCCGTCGTGAGATAGACGCGCGTGCCGGGGAGAGCGTATTTGCAGATGTTCCCCATGAGGTTATCGAGGACGCGCCACAGAAGCCGCCCGTCGGCCTGAATGACGGGTGAATCCTCGCAGAAGTCCATGACCGGCTCGAGCGAGCACTCCGCGAGCCGCGGCGCGTATTCGCCGACCACCTGCCCGAGCAGCAGGTGCAGGTCCGTCGGCTCGAGCACGACGGGGATGTTCCCCGTCGCGGCCTTTGACGCCTCGACGAGATCCTCCGTCAGCTTCTTCAGCCGCTGCGACTGCCGGTCGAGCACGGCGACGTACTCGCGTGCGGGCCCCTCCGGGAGAGGTTCCTTTTTCAGCAGGTCGACGTAGTTTACGATGGAGGTGATGGGCGTTTTGATGTCGTGGGAGACGTTCGTGATGAGCTCTGTTTTCAGGTGCTCGGATTTCATCCGCTCCTCGACGGCGCGCTGCACCCCGGCGCCGACGCTCCCGAGGTGGTCGGCGTGGGCGCGCAGATCCGGCAGCGCCCAGCGCGAGAGCGCGGGCGAACCGGCATAGTCGCCGCGGGCGAGCTTTTCGCCCGCCTCCTGCAGCCGCCGCAGGTCGAGCGCCAGCAGCAGCGCCGCGAGGATGACCGCGCCGTTGACGAGCAGCACGATGAGCAGGAGCATCCCGTCGCCGCTGTAGCTCACGGCCCAGAGGTTCACGATCAGCACCGCGCCCAGCACGAGCGCCGTCCGCCACACGAGGGGAAGTCCGCGTACCAGCTGCCGCATACCGCGCCAGAGAGAGCGCGCGGCGCGGCCCGTGACGCGCACGGTGCGCCAGATGAGCGTGTTGCGCCACAGGTCACCGGCCTTACAGCGGGCGGCAAAGCTCACGGCGAACAGCGCAGTCACGCACAGGAGCGCTGCCCAGTAAACGATCGACGAGAGCCAGTAGAGCCCGACCGTGGCCCAGCTCGCCTCCATCCACATGCACAGCGGCACCAGAAACAGCACGTCCAGCGGGATCCGGTCGAGCCACGTCAGATAGATGCCCTCGTGCTCCGCCCAGTGCCCCGCCGACGAGAGCGAGAATACCAGGCAGACAAGACACCCCGCCGCGCAGATGGCAATGAACAGAACGCTTCCACCGACCTCGCCGCCCGGCATGTAGTTCGAGAAAAGCTGCGCGGTCCGCAGCAGCGCCAGAAAACCCAGCAGGACAAACAGCACAAGGGCGGTCAGCTTCGCCCAGAGCTTATCGCGCAGCGCCCTCATCCGTTTGCCGCCTCCACCTTATAGCCCTTGCCCCAGACGACCGTGAGATAGCTCGGTTCGGCGGGGTTGATCTCGATTTTCTCGCGGATGTGGCGCACATGGACGGCCACGGGGTTGTCAGAGCCCGGCACCTCGCGCCAGACGCGGCGGTAGATCTCTTGCGGGGAGAAGACCTTGCCCGCGTGCTGCATGAGAAACTTCAGAATGTCATACTCGCGCGGGGTGAGCGAGACGGGCTCACCGTCGACGGTGACGCGCTTGGCATCGTCGTCGATCGTGACGGCCCCGACGGTGATGGCGCTCGGCGCGGGCTGGTCGCCGCCGAGCTGCAGGTACCGCCGCAGCTGCGAGCGCACGCGCGCCAGCAGCTCCACGGGGTTGAAGGGCTTGGTGACATAGTCGTCCGCGCCGACGTTGAGCCCGAGCACCTTGTCCGTGTCCTCGGACTTCGCCGTCAGAAGGATGACGGGCAGGTTGTGGTGCTCACGCAGCCGGTTGAGCGCGGTGATGCCGTCCATGCCGGGCATCATCACGTCCAGCAGCGCCAGATGGATGTCCTCGCGGTTGATGACCTCGAGTGCCTCCGCGCCGTTCCCGGCCTCGAACACGCGGTAGCCCTCGGCGGTGAGGTAGATGCGCAGGGCGGAGACGATGTCCTTTTCATCGTCGCAGACAAGAATATTATACATGATTTTCTCCTTCGCAATGGTTCAGAATGGCAGCAGCTCCGAGCGGCCGCTGCCGCGCAGCGAGGCGGCGCTGACGCGGTGCTCGATGGGTTTCCACTCCCCCTTGCTGAAGAGCGCGGCCAGCGAGATGGGGAGATAGGTAAACATAAACAGCGGGAACGTGAAGGCATAGAGCACGCGGCGCGCGCGGCCCGTGTGGATGTGGCGGCGCTCGGTGACGGTGGTGATCGCGCCGATCACGAAGAGCGTGAGGTACATGCTCAGCAGCATCTGTCCGAGGGACTGCAGCGCGATGAGGATGCTCCCGCCCGTCCAGACGCCCCAGACGGCGAGCGCCAGATTGCTCGCAATGCTCACCGTCGAGAGAACGAACGCCGGCATGATGGCCATAGACATGTCAAAGCACGAGAAGTTCCCGCGCAGGACGCCGCCGAGCAGGCGTGTGCCGTAGCGCTGGAAAACCTGCAGATACCCCTTCGACCAGCGCAGGCGCTGCCGCCACGACTGGCGGAAGGTGGTGGGCTGCTCATCGTAGAGCACGGCGTCGGGGCAGAAGGCGATTTTGCGCCCCTGCAGGATCTCGTGGATGGAGAACTCAATGTCCTCGGTCAGCAGGTGGAACGGCCACGGGCCGGTCTCCTCGAGCACGGCGCGGCTGAAGAGAAACCCCGTGCCGGAGACGGCACAGCTCGTCCCGAGGAGGGAGCGCGCGTGGTTTAAGTACCGGCTCTCGCGCAGGAACCACAGGGCGTAGCCCGCGGAGATCCAGTTGTCGCCGTAGTTCTTGCTGGCGCGGTAGCTGGTGATGATGTCGTGCCCGGCGGAGAACGTGCGGTTCATCTGCTCGATATAGTCGGGGGAGAGGAGGTTATCGGCGTCAAAGACGAAGTAGCCATCGTATCCGGCCGGGACGTCCCGCGCGATATGGGTGAGGAGCGTCTGGAGGGCGTAGCCCTTACCGACCTGCTGGCGGTTGAAGCGCTCATAGACAACCGCGCCGCCCTCGCGCGCGATGCGCGCGGTGTCGTCGGTGCAGTTGTCGGCGAGGACATAGACCGTGAGCAGCTCGCGCGGGTACGTCTGTGCGCGCAGGCTCGCGAGCAGGTCGCCGATGACGGCGGCTTCGTTGCGCGCGCAGATGAGGATGGCGTAATGATTGCTCGCCGGGGCGGCCGGGAGCGCGGCGCGGCGGCGCCTGAGCCACAGCACGGCGGGGATATACAGAAACTGGTAGGCATAGCAGACGAAAAAGACGACTGAGATGATAAAATTGATGGTTTTCAGCGTTTGCATGGCGTTCTTCCTTTCTTCCGGAGAGAACGCTCAAGCGTACTAACGCGTTTAGTACACCGAGCGTATCATATATCCGCCGTCCTGTCAAGGGCTTCGCCCGCGGCCCGGCGGATGCTCACAGTATAGAAAAGAAGGCGTTAAGAAACAAGGCGAGAAGTGTTTAAGATTCCATTAAGGGTTGGGGGCGGTTTTGTCACCGGGGGTTATCTCTCCGATGGGTTTGCCTCCGGCGGGGGGCCTATTAACAACGGGTAAAAAGGACCCCCCCGGGGCAAAAAAACCCCAACACACCCCCCGCA
>ENA-UONQ01001468-UONQ01001468.1-human-gut-metagenome-genome-assembly--contig:-CS26-NODE-1468-length-20113-cov-6.848739_pt1 | contig 20113 bp, 23 predicted proteins | sample MGYA00242460_ERZ724007 | MGnify/ENA metagenome assembly ERZ724007
TTGTTTCGTTCTTTTTCTTACCGATCACGAGCACGCCGGCCGCGCCGATGGCAACCCCGGCGAGCGCCATCCACATCGCGACGCCGTCATCGCCGGTCCTGGGCGTTTTGTCGTCAGGCTTCGGCTCTTCCGGCTTGGATTCCTCAGGCTGCAGCTGCTCGGGGAGCTTCTCGAGCACGATGTCGGTCTCCCCGATCTCCTTTTCACCGGCCTCGTCGAGGAAATACCGGCCGCAGTCCGCGCACGTCCAGTACTCGATGTTGCCCTCATCGGTCATGGTCGCGGCCTTGGCATCGACATGGCGCATGGCGGCGTGGTTCATGGGATCCGGCTCGCTGTACACCTCACCGCAGACGGCGCAAACGGCCCCCTGCGCGCAGGTCGCCTCGCCGCCCTCGTGGCCGTCGACGATCGTGACCGTCTTCGACGCCGTCACGAAATAGCCGTCCGCCGTCAGTACGCTGGCCAGAACAACGAAGGAATCCTCCGTCTTGTCGTACCAGTCGGCCTTCACCGTCCCCGTCGCGATGCTGCCTTCCACCTGCACATCGGCTTCGTCGCCCATCATCGGGAACTCATAGCCGCACCCCGGCTGCGTGCAGCCCTCCGGCACCGCGAAGGTGAACGTATAGTCCTGCGTGCGGCAGACCTTGTCCGGACCGACGATGGTCAACGCGGGGAGCGCCTGCTTCGCCGTCACCGCGCCGCAGCGCTCGCACTCCTGCCAGTACTGGCCGTCCGCCGCCTTCCAGGTGTAGCTGTGGTTCTCCGGATCGGTCGCACCGTATCTCCAATTGCAGTCCTCACATCTGGCCTCTTCGGTGCAGGTCGCCGTGCCGCCGCGGTGCGGCAGCGCCTGATTCGCAAGAAATGTGTTTGCGCACCCGCTGCAGCGATAAGTCTGATAATGGTTTGTGTTCATGTCCGACAGCTTTACAGCAAAATCTCCCTCAATCGCGGAAACAGTCCGGCCGCACCGGGGGCACGCAGCCCCATCCGCCGCGAACGCCGCCGACGGCAGCAGGCAAAGCGCCATGCAGAGCGCGAGCAGCAACCCTCCAAATTTTCTTTTCATTTCCTTTCCTCCATCTGTTTTTGATATTTTTTTGCAAACAGGGCGACACCCTGCTTCAGCACTTCCAGCTGCGAGTGTAGGTAATACTCGTCCTCGAACATCGCGTAGTGTACGCACGCGCGGACGAAGATGAAGATCAGCGGCGTGATGACGGAATACGGAATGCCGATCTTCGGCTCGAGGAGACGGGCATAGGCCGTGTAGCGCTCGTTCACGCCCTCGAAGAATTTCTTGCCGTGCTCGATGTACTTCGGGTGGGTGTAGACCTGATACATCAGGCGGTATTTTTTCCCGTGCTCACGCGCCGTCCAGTACGGCACCTCCCGGATGAAGCGCTCCACATCCCGCAGCTCGGTGGGAGCCTTGGCCATGAAGTCGTCCTCCACCTTCGTCATGCAGTGGGCCGTGGACTGGACAATCAGGTCGTCCAGATCCGCAAAATAAGTATAGAGCACCGCGGAGCTGCAGCCGCAGGCCTCCGCCAGCGCGCGGATTCCCACGGACGCGAGCCCCTTTTCGGCGTAGCAGGCGAAGCACTTTTCCATCAGCGCCGCCTTCTTTTTCTGAAATTCCTCTTCATCGCGAACACGCATGGTGTCATTCTCTTCTTTCATTAATCGATCGTTCGATCATATAATAACATATACCGCACAGGAATGCAAGAAAATTTTCCTGCCATCCAAACAGCCCGATTTTCTGCGCGCGGGGAATTGTCACGGACGGGCGGACATGGTATAATAGAAAATTGAAAATCAATTTCCATGAAAGGACTGTCTTCCATGACCACACGGGACTTCCAGACCCGCTCCCCCATGCGGATTTTTCTCCTATTTCCGCCCGCACCGGGGGCTGTTCCTGCTCGATATGACCTGTGCCTTTTTCATCTCGCTGGTGGATCTGGCGTTTCCGCTGATCTCGCGCACAGCGATGTACCACTGGCTGCCGGACAAGCGCTACAGTGTGTTCTTCACCGTGATGGCGATCGTCCTCATCGCGTTTGTCATCCGCTCGATCCTGTTTTTCGTCGTGTGCTACTGGGGCCACACCTTCGGCATCCGCGTCGAGGCGGACATCCGCCGCGACCTCTTCGCGCACATGCAGGAGCTGGGCTTCGACTTCTACGACAAGAACCGCACCGGCCAGCTCATGAGCCGCCTGACAACCGACCTCTTTGAGCTGACGGAGCTGGCGCACCATGGCCCCGAGGATCTCTTTATCTCGATCGTGACGATCGTGGGCGCGCTCGCGGTGATGTTTACGATCCAGTGGCGCATGGCGCTGGTCGTGAGCGTGATTCTGCCGGTGTTCGTGCTGACGGTGATGCACCGGCGGCGCAGCATGGGCCGCGCGAGCCGCGCCGCCAAGCAGAAGACCGGTGCCATCAACGCCGAGATTGAGTCGGGCCTGTCCGGTGTGCGGACGACGAAGGCCTTCGGCAACGAGCACCAGCAGCAGCGCCGCTTCGACGGCGCGAACGAGGTGTTCAAGACCGCCAAGCGCGAATTTCACAAGCAGATGGGCCTGTTCAACGCGAGCATGGAGTTCTTCCTCTGCATCCTGAACGTCGCCGTCATCGCCTACGGCGGCCTGCTCATCATGCAGGAGCGCATGACCTACATCGACCTCATCACCTTCTCGCTCTATATCTCCACGTTCATCAGCCCCATCCGCAAGCTCGCGAACTTTGCCGAGATGTTCTCGAACGGCTTCGCGGGGCTGCAGCGGTTCATCGAGCTGATGGCGACCGAGCCGACCATCCAGGACGCGCCCGACGCCGCTGGGCTGCCGCACCCGCGCGGCGAGGTCGGCATCCACCACGTCCGCTTCGCCTATCCCGACAGCCCCGAGGTGCTGCACGACATCGACCTGACCGTCGCCCCCGGCGAGACGGTCGCCCTCGTTGGCCCGTCCGGCGGCGGCAAGAGCACGCTCTGCCAGCTCGTGCCGCGGTTTTATGACGTCTCATCCGGCTCCATCACGCTCGACGGGCTCGACGTGCGCCGCATCCGCCAGCGCGACCTGCGCCGCAGCATCGGCATCGTCCAGCAGGACGTCTTTCTCTTCGCCGATACGATCCGCGAGAACATCCGCTACGGCCGCCCCGATGCCACGGACGCCGAGGTCGAGCAGGCCGCGCGCAAGGCCGAGCTGCTTGAGGACATTCAGGCCATGCCCGACGGCTTTGACACCTATGTCGGCGAGCGCGGAACGCTCCTCTCCGGCGGACAGAAGCAGCGCGTCGCCATCGCGCGCGTCTTTCTGAAAAACCCGCCCATCCTCATTCTCGACGAGGCCACCTCCGCGCTCGACAGCGTCACGGAAGCGCGCATCCAGCGCGCGTTCGACCAGCTGAGCATCGGGCGCACGACGCTCATCATCGCCCACCGTCTCTCGACGATCCGGCAGGCCAGCCGCATCTTCGTCGTGCAGGACGGGCGCATCGCCGAGGAGGGCACCCACGCGCAGCTCCTCGCGCGCGGCGGGGCCTATGCCCGGCTCTATCACACGCAGAATCTGGGGGAACAGCTATGAACCGACGCGAGCTTTTGGACCGCGCGTCCGCCACGGCCGAGGAGCGCCTGCTTCTCGGCCGTGTGTGGGATAAATACGAACAGTGCCGCAGCCGCTGCGTCCCGACGCACACGGAATTTCTCTCCCCGCAGGAGCAGGCCGCGGCGCGCCGCCTGCTGCAGGCCATCGGCGCGGAGGAGAGCGAATACGCCTTCTTCGGCGGCTATGAGGGCGCCGAGCGGCGGCAGCTGCACTTTCTGCCCGACTGGGCCTTCGGCCCGGAGGAGGACGCGGTTGCCGCGCTGCGCTGCCGCTTTTACGAGGCGGGGACGCTCAACCACCGCGATTTTCTCGGCAGTCTCATGGGTTTGGGTTTGACCCGGGAGAAGATTGGCGATATACTGGTGGGAGAAAACAGCGCCGACGTGCTCGTCAGCCGGACGGCCGAGCCGTTCCTGCTCGAGCAGTGGGAGAGCGCCGGGCGCGCGCACCTGCAGGTTGCGCCGCTGGCACTTGCGGACGTCACCGCCCCTGCGCAGGCGCAGCGCGAGGTGCGCGATACCGTGTCGTCCCTGCGGCTTGACAGCGTCCTCTCCTCCGGCTTTTCCATCAGCCGCCAGAAGGCGGCGGACGCCGTGACGGCGGGGCGGGTCGAGGTCAACTGGCTCGCCTGCGCCAAGCCCGACCGCGCGGTCACGGAGGGCGACGTGCTGACGGTGCGCGGACTCGGCAAATGCAAGCTGACCGCCGTGGGCGGCCCCACGAAAAAGGGGCGGCTCCCGGTGACACTAATACGATACCTGTGAACGGAGAAGAGAACATGGATCAGAAGAAAATTGACCGGATCAACGAGCTCTCCCGCAAGTCGAAGGCGGAGGGGCTGACCGATGAGGAGAAGCAGGAGCAGCTGTTCCTGCGCCGCGAATATGTCGACTCCGTCGTCGGCGTGCTGCGCGACAATCTGGAGCACACCTGGATCGTCGACGAGCACGGCAACAAGCGGAAGCTCACGCCCAAGGGAACCAGGGGCAGAAAGGAGCGCAAATGAGCCAGTACGACGCAGGCGGGAGCGCACCCCGCGTGAATACCCCGCGCCCCAATCCACCGCGGAAAAAGCCCTCCGGTAACGCCGACTGGGGCTCGTGGCTGCTGATCGCGATCATGTTCGCGACCGGCCTGTGGCCGATCGGTCTGTTCCTGCTGGTGAAAAAGCTCTCCGACGGGAGACGAAAGCCGAAAACCTCTGGCTCCAGCGCCCCGCGGCAGACCCCGGCCGCGCCCGCGCAGACAAACTCCATGCGCAGCCAGCTCGCCCGCACGCTGCAGTATTCCGCCAAGGGCTGCCGGACGATGCGCACCATCGGCATCGTGCTGGCCGCGCTCGGCGTGCTGGGCATCCTGAACGTCCTGCGCAGCTACGGGGTCTATCTCAGCTGGTGGTGGTTCGAGGAGTTGTTCTATCCCACGGGGCTCGCGCTCGGCGGCGTCGGCCTTCTGCTCGGCAGCCGCTCCATGCAGCGCCGCGCCCGTCGGTTCGGCAAGTACCTCGCCTGCGCCGGGAAGCGCCGCGCCGTCCCCATCGCCGAGCTCGCGCAGGCCGCCGAGGTCTCCGAGTGCAAGGCCGAGAAGGATCTCGAGCTGATGGTCGAGAAGGGCCTGTGGGGCGAGGGCGCGTATGTCGACGCGGGCGGCGACATGCTCTTCCGCTCGCAGGAGGACGCCGAGGCGTACCGCATCGACCGCCGCGCCGCGGAGGAGCCTGCGGAGCCTACGCAGGCGGAGGAGGGCTACAGCGGCGTGCTGCGCAGCATCCGCCGCGCCAACGACCGCATCGCCGACCCCGTGCTCAGCCAGAAGATCGACCGGCTCGAGGAGATCGCCGGGCGCATCTTCCGCATCATCGAGGACGAGCCCTCCAAGCGCGCACAGGCGTCCACGTTCCTGAACTACTACCTCCCCACCACGCAGAAGCTGCTCGACTCGTACGCCGACTTTGAGGAGGCGGGCGTGAGCGGCAAGAACCTCGATCAGGCGAAGGACAAGATCGCCCGCACGATGGACAACATCGTCGCCGGGTTCGAGCAGCAGCTCGACCGCCTGTATCAGTCCGAGGCGATGGATATCGACAGTGACATCCGCGTCATGGAGACGATGCTCCGCCGCGACCGCGGCACCGTCGAGGACGATTTCGGTCTCGGCGGCGGCACGGCCGTGCAGCCGGAGGATGAGAAATTTTAAATCAGATTTTCCCCGGTGCGGGCAGAGGACTCCCCTCTGCCCGCGCTGTTTTTTGTAAAAACTGCCATTTGGCCATACAAATTAGGTTGACCTTTTTGTTCTCTTGTGCTATTCTCATGTCAGAATAACGCAAAAAGGAGAAAACCACATGAAAAAAGAGAACCGGCTTGTCCTTGCCGCCGGCGTCGCCGTGGGACTCGCGGCGCTGGCGCTGACCGCGCTTGGAAACCCCGGCAACATGGGCTTCTGTATTGCCTGCTTCGAGCGCGATATCGCGGGTGCCGTCGGGCTGCACAGCGCCGCGAAGGTGCAGTACGTCCGCCCGGAGATCATCGGCCTTGTGCTCGGCGCGTTCGCGATGTCGCTCATCGGGCGCGAGTTCCGCCCCCGCGCGGGCTCCTCGCCCGCCACGCGCTTCGTGCTCGGCGCGTTCGTGATGATCGGCGCGCTCGTCTTCCTCGGCTGCCCGCTGCGCATGGTGCTGCGTCTCGGCGGCGGCGACCTCAACGCCGTGGTCGGTCTGCTCGGCTTCGTGCTCGGCATCTGCATCGGCATCGTCTTCCTGCGCCGCGGCTTCGACCTCAAGCGCTCCTACCCCGCCCGCACGCTCGAGGGGACGACGCTCCCCGCCGTGATGACGGGTCTGCTGCTTCTGGTGCTGCTCGTTCCGTCCGTGCTCCATTTCAGTACGGAGGGCCCCGGCTCGAAGCATGCGCCGTTCTTCATCGCGCTCGTTATCGCCGTCGTCGTCGGCGCGCTCGCGCAGAAGTCCCGCCTGTGCATGGTCGGCGGCATCCGCGACACGATCATGCTCAGGGACGCGCACCTGCTGTGGGGCTTCATCGCGATCTTCGCCGTCGTGCTCGCCGGGAACCTCATCCTCGGCAATTTCAAGCTCGGCTTTGACCTCCAGCCCACCGCCCACAGCAGCCACCTGTGGAACCTGCTGGGCATGGTGCTCGTCGGCTGGGGCAGTGTTCTGCTCGGCGGCTGCCCGCTGCGCCAGCTCATCCTCGCCGGCTCCGGCAACGGCGACAGCGCCGTCACCGTGTTCGGCATGATCGTCGGCGCGGCCTTTGCGCACAACTTCGCCCTCGCCGGGAACCCCGATGCCCTCAACGACGCGAAGGAGCTGGTCGTCGGCGGCATCGGCACAAACGGCAAGATCGCCGTCGCGGTCGGCTTTGTCGTGCTGCTGGCCATCTCGCTCATCAATTCCCGCCAGAAGGAGGTGCAGGCATGATTGACGCACGCGGACTGCTCTGCCCCATGCCCGTTGTGAAGGTGCAGCAGGCGGTCAAGGCCACTCACCCCGACACGCTCGAGGTGCTCGTGGACGACCCCTGCGCCGTGGAGAACATCTCCCGCTTCGCCGCCTCGAACGGCTACACCGCCACCGCCGTCCAGAACGGCGAGGAAGCGCACATCACCCTCACGAAGAAGTAAGCGCCCACACATAAATAAAAACACCCCGGTTCGCAGAACCGGGGTGTTTTTATATCGAATGCCTCGCAGAGTTCGCGGCTCGGAAGCCGCGAAAAAGGTGAAATCCTTTTTTTGCGGCGGCGTGTACGTCGCAAAAAACTCTTTGCGCAAAGCGGAGTGTCGCAGACTGGCCAAAGGCCAGTCAAGGCGCGCAGCGGAGCGAAACCCCTTCTGCCTAAAAGGACTTCGGCGCAGCCGAAGTCCTTTTAGGTAAGCAGCGTGTACGCGACCCCCGCGATCTCCCGCGCCCAGTAGCCGGGGGCGAGGAACCAGGCCGTGCGGCAGCCCGCCGCATAGGGCGTCAGGCCGCAGTGCCTTGCCCACAGGGCGGCGCGCAGCTGGTGAAAGTTGTCCGACGCGATGACGACGTTTGTGCTCAGCCCCGCCGCGCGGATCCGCTCTGCCGAAAAGCGCAGGTTCTCCTCCGTCGAGGTCGACTGATCCTCCGGTTCAATGCGCGCAGGGTCGATCCCGGCGGCGATGAGCGCCGCACGGATGCACTCCGCCTCGCTGATCTCCTCGTCATCGCTCTGCCCGCCGGAGGCGACGCACCGCGCCTGCGGATGCGCCCGGAGATAGTCCGCCGCGGCATCGACGCGGCGCTGGAGCGTCAGGCTCGGCTCCGTCCCGCGCACCTGACAGCCGAGGACGATCACGGTGCTCTCCGCAGGGGCGGCGCGGTTCGCGGCGGCGGAAACCATCCAGCCGAAAATCCCCAGCGCCGCCGCAAGACCCAAGCCCAGCGCGGCACGCACCGTCCAGCGCAGCCACTTTTTCCGCAGCAGGCGCCGGAACACATCCGGCCGCAGCAGCCGTGCCGCCGCCAGCACCAGCAGCGCCGACGGCCAGAGCATCCCGATGTGGACGATCCCCATCCCGAGCGGCGCGAGAAACCACGCGCAGAGCAACAGGCAGACCGCCGCGCCGAGCTTTGCGGGAAGGCGGGCGCGCATCAGCTCTGGGCGATGTGGTGGGCGATCCGCTGCATGATGAGATCGAGCGCCACCAGATTGTTGCCGCCCTCGAGCACGACGATGTCGGCGAACTTGCGCGTCGGCTCGACGAACTGCTCGTGCATGGGCTTGACGGTCGTGAGATACTGCGTCACAATCGACTGCATGGAACGGCCGCGCTCCTCCACATCGCGCAGGGCGCGGCGCAGGATGTGCACATCCGCGTCCGTCTCGACGAAAATCTTGATATCCAGCAGGTCGCGCAGGTCGGGGTTCTGGAAAATCAGGATGCCCTCGATGATGACCACCTTCGTCGGGCGCACCTCGACGGTCTTGTCCGTGCGGTTGTGGATGCCGTAGTCATAGACGGGGCAGTGGATCGTCTGCCCGGCCTTGAGCTTCTTCAGATCCTCGATCATCAGATCCGTGTCGAACGCGTCGGGGTGGTCGTAATTCTGCAGGCAGCGCTCCTCGAACGAGCAGTTCTGGCGCTTATAGTAGTTGTCGTGGTGGACGACGCTGATATCCGGGCCGAAACGCTTGGCAAGGTGCTCGGTGAGCGTGGTCTTGCCGCTGCCGGTGCCGCCGGCGATACCGATAAAGAGGGTGTTCATGTCCTGTGCCTCCCTGTGTGTTTTCTTGGTTCTATTATAGGAAAGCCACGCCCCAAAAGCAAGCGCGGGGCGGCGGAAGTTGTAAAAAAAGATTGAATTTCAGCGAAACCCGGTTGACGTAAAACGCAAAAATGAGTATGATAGATGAGATTTTCCGCCGGCTCTCTCCGGCGTTTTCATGGAGGAATAGATTTATGAAGCTGCTCAAGTGCCCCAAGTGCGGGGAATTGTTTTCCGATAGTTATAAAGAATGCCCCTTCTGCGCCGAGGATGAGGAGCTGGCCCAGGGCGGCAAGTCCAGGCACGGCCGCCGCATCCAGCGCCAGAAGAGCCCCAGCATCGGCGGGCCGGTGCTCGTGATCGTGATTGTGTTCCTGGCGGCTTTTCTGGTCTATGCCTTCTTCGGCGACAAGATCTCTTCTCTGTTTGAAAAGACGGACAAGCCATCCGTTGAGGATGTCACCCCGGCACCCTCGCCCACCCCGGATACGTCCGTCACCCTCACGCTCGACCAGCAGACGCTCACGCTCGTTGAGGGCGGCAGCACGAAGCTGACCGTCTCCGGCGCGGAAAACTGCATCTGGACGAGCAGCAACACCGCCGCGGCCACCGTCTCTGACGACGGCACCGTGACCGCCGTGGGCGCGGGCAGCGCCACCGTCTCCGTCACCACCGCCGATGGCAGTGCCACCGCGACGTGCAGCGTAACGGTGACGGCCAAGCAGGATCTGCGCATGGCGTATGACTACGGTACGGGCTATTATACCCTGCTCGATGTCGCTTCCGACGGCGCGCACAACTTCGACACGACACTCCGCGTCGGCGAATCGTTCTCCCTCTGCATGCTCAGCGGCAGCGAGAAGATTACGGGCGACGTGCAGTGGAGTCTGGTAAACGAGAGCAAAAACTCTGATGGTAATACAATCATCGCCGCAGAAGTTTCTTCTGATGGAACTTTGACCGGCGCTGCCGCGGGCCGCGCCACGCTGACCGCCACGGTCAACGGCCAGACGTTCACCGCCATCATCCGCGTCAGCTGACCAATCTGCATAACGAACACAACCCCGGCTGATCCAGCCGGGGTTGTGTTTTGTATCTGTCAGTCCTTCCCATACAGCCGCGCGACGTCTGCAAGCTGCCCGCGCATCTGCTCTACGACGTCCGCCGGGCCGATGATCTGCGCCATCGCGCCGAAGCCGTAGACCCACGCGAAAAACTGCGGGCTGACAACCACGTCGGCGCTGACGAAAAAGTGCGTCTCCCCGTCCGGGATGAGCGACACGTCCCGCCCGAGCCGGTCGAGCACCGCGCCGACGAGCCGGTTATCAAATCGCATCCGCACGCGCCGCTCCTGCCCGCTGAACATGCCGAAGAGCTTGCGCGAATAGACGGCCATGTCGAGCGCCGCATACGCCTCCTTGCCGTCGCGCGGCAGGTCTGCCGCCATAATGTCGACCATCTTGTCCACGCGGAAGTGCTTGATCTTCCCCGCCGCGGAGTCGTAGGCCACGAGGTAGTAGTTCTCGTCGTCCCACGTCAGGGCATACGGGCTCACCTCATAGAATGCGCCGTCATGGCGGAACTGCCGCTCCTTGGCAACGGTATAGTCGAAATAGCGGAAGCGGATCTTCCGGTCTTGCGCGATGCCGGTGTGAATCTCGTCGACGTTATAGTAGATGGACTCGTTCATGGTCTTGATGCGGTTGGCCACGAACACCTGCCGCCTGAGCTGATCCGCTTCATGCACGCTGCCGAGCCGCTCGATCTTCTCGATCAGCGAGCGCGTCTTTTTGTGCGTGATGAACTTCGAGGACTGCACGCTGTCGACGAACAGCTTGAGCTCCGGGAGCTCAAAGTCGCGGCTTCCGACATAGTAGCCGTAGAAATTCCCGTCCTTGACCTGAATGATGTCCAGACCAAACTGCTGCAGCGCCTCGATGTCGTCGTACAGGCTCTTGCGCTCCGCAGAAATTCCCTGTCCGCTCAGATATTCGCCCATCTGGCGGACGGTGACGGGGTGGTTCTCGTCGGAATTGCGCAGCAGGTACCGCATGAGATAGAGCAGTTTCAGCTTCTGGTTTGCGCTGCGGGCCATAGGTAGCCTCCTTCCCGCCATGCGGCGGTGTTTTTTGCTATTATACCGCCTTTTCCCGGCGCTGTAAATGCCACGTCACGCGGCGGACTGCTCGCGCAGTTCCTCCATGGCTTCGGCCATGCTGTCGGCGGAGAAGCAGAACTCCCCGCGCCAGTCGAACACCTCCACATGTCCGCGCACATACCGCATATCAAATCTCTCCATGGCTGTATCCTCCGCTTCCCGCCCGTTCGGGCGTTTTGTACTTTCTGGATACAGTATAAAAGAAGGCCTGTCCGATAAAACGGACAGGTACGTTTTACACCTGTTTCAAGCGCAAAGAGGACTTCATTTTCGCCCCCATCCGCGCCTGCAACAGTCTGCTCATCCAGCCGAACCCGTACTTCGGCGCGGAGCTGAACTACTACAAGAGCTTCCGCTCCGCCTATGACCGCTCCTTTGAAACGGCGGACTACAGCGCGCAGACGCGCGCCATCGGCGGTGCCTTCGACGTGAACACCGCGCTGAAGGAGTCCATCGAGTTTCTGACGAAGAACAGCTTCCAGAGCTATATGGAGTGAGTTATTTTTGCGCAAGAGCCGTCCCGCCGAAAGGCAGGACGGCTCTTGTTTTGGCGTTTGCGCCGCAGTTGGGCCGGTGGTGGAATCGGCGTGTTCTGCCTGCGGCCCAGCAAAACCGGGGAGACAGAGCCGCCAAGCGACCCTGTCTCTCCGGTTTTTATTTACTTATGCAGCAGCGGAGAAAGCGGTTTGTAGATCAGGAAGCACAGCGCCACGTCGAGGAGGCCCTTGCACAGCGTGAACGGGACGTTGAACACCATCAGGCAGTTGAGCAGGGCGTTGCCCGTCGGCACGTCGGCGATGCTGCCGAGGATCTCCTGATACATCCCGACAATCGCCTCGAGCGGCAGGTGGTACAGCACCACATACGCCGGATACACGAAGAAGTAGTTGATCGGCAGGCTGAGCAGCGCCATCAGGACCGCGCCGACGAGCGCGCCGACCAGCGCGCCCTTGCGGCTCTTCATCTTCCGGTAGACAAGACCCGCCGCGAGGACAAACACCGCGCCGAGGATGAAGTTGCACAGCTCGCCCACGCCCGCGCTCGAGCCGAAAGGCAGGTGGATGATGTTCTTGGCGAGCTGGATGGCGACGCCGTAGACCGGGCCGAGCGAGAACGTCCCGAGCAGGGCCGGGAGGTCGGAGATGTCGAGCTTGACAAACGAGGGCATGATGGGAATCGGGAACTCAATGAACTGCAGCACAAAGGCCACAGCCGTCAGCATGGCCGCCACGGCGATGTGGTGGGTCTTCTTTCTCTGGCTCGCCGCCGAGGTCTCGACATGCTCGCCCGCGGGTGCGGTAACAACGTTTTTCATGATTTTGGTCTCCTTTTTTGAGCAAAAGTAAAACACCCTGAAAGACTTGCCTTCCAAGGTGCACGCATCAAAATAGAGCATCATAAAAAAATGCCGTACACGCCTTCTCTCATCCAGACTATACTGTCGGTTCCGGAATTGCACCGAATCCTGCGGCCGATGGCCGCTCGCGGACTGTTACCGCCGGTGGGGAATTTCGCCCCGCCCCGAAGACAAATATTCGGTTGTTTTCTGTCACATACGATAGCACAACTCCGCGCGAAATGCAAGCATTATTTTTCACATGTTGTATCTCAAAATGTTTTTATCGTAATTCGATAAAAAATAGTTGACATTCGATGTGTGGCGTGATACACTCACCCCAGTAGCGAAAGGAGTGAACCCGTTATGAAACAAAAAAATATGTCCCGCCTGCTGCAGGCGCTGCTGCTGATTGCCGGTCTGCTCGGCGCCGTCTTTTTCTTCGCCTTCCTGCCGTTTTACGGGCGGGAGCTCGTCCAATGCGCGCCGGAATACGCCGCGCTCTTCTGGCCGTGCCTGGTGTGGGCGTGGGCGTTCGCCGTGCCCGTCTTCTGGGCGCTTTTCCCCTGCTGGCAGGTGTTCGGCAGCATCGCGCGCAAGGGCGCGGCCTTCACGCGTGAAAACGCCGCGCGGCTGCGGCTGATCGCGTACCTCGCCTTCGCCGACGCGGTCATCTTCCCCGTGGGGATGGTCGTCATCGCCCTGCTCGGCGGCGGCTTCGCGGCGCTCACGCTCGTCATCACGCCGCTGGTGACGTTTGCCGCCGCTGCGGTCGGCTTCGCCTGCTATGTGCTCAGCCGTCTCGTGCTCGACGCCGCCGTTCTCCGTGAGGAGAACGACATGACCATCTGAGGGAGGGCGGAATGATGATCGTATTCAATCTGGACGTTATGCTCGCCCGGCGCAAGATGAGTCTCACCGAGCTGAGCGAGCGCGTGGGCATCACGCTCGCGAATCTCTCCATTCTGAAAAACGGCCGCGCCAAGGCCGTCCGCGTCGAAACGCTCAACAAGCTCTGCGCCGCACTAGACTGCCAGCCCGGCGACCTGATGGCCTATCAGCCGGGTGAGCCGGAATGACGGGCGCGGCCGCAAGCCCCGCGCTGCCCGCCCCGTTTCGCGCGGACCGCGCCGAGCGGCTCGCCCTTCCGGTGAGCTATGTGCTGGCGTACCTCTATGTGGATCTCTTCTGGTTCACTCCGTCCGCGCCTCTGCAGCGGCTCCTGCTCACCGCGTTCACGGTGCTCTTCTGCGCAGGGACGGAGCTGCTGTTCCGGCGCGAAAAGCCCTCGACGGAGAGTTTCGTGTGGCTCGGCTGCCTGCTGGCGGTGCTCGCGTCGATCGCCGCGGGGCGCTGCCGCGTCTGGGGCGGCTGGAGTGTGCTGTTTCTCCACGGCTTCGCCGTCTACTGGCTGCTCGCGCGGTCGGGTCGGCTGCTCGAGGGCGCGAGCGGCCGGCTCGCCCCGCTCGACCTGCTGCGCGGTTTTCTCACAACGCCGTTTTCCTGCTTCTTCCTGCGCCAGCGCGTCCTGTTGGACACGCTCCGCACGCGCAGACGCGGCAGTCTCGCGGCGTGGGCCGCCACCGCGCTCGCGCTCGTGCTGCTGGCCGCGGCGGTCAGCCTGCTCAGCGCCGCAGATAACGCCTTCGCCGCCCTGACGGCAGGGCTGCGCCGTCTGCTGACGGTGCAAAGCATCCCGGACGTGTTTCTCGAGCTGATTCTGAGCCTGCCCGTCGGTGCGTATCTCTACGGGCTCGCGCTTGGCACGCGCCGAACGGAACCGGCGGCGCTGGCGGCCCGCACCGCCCGCCTTGACGGCACGCTCGCAAAACTCCGCCGCGTACCGGAGACGGTCTGGTGCGTGCTGACGGGGTGCTTCTGCGCGGTGTATCTGCTGTTTTCCGCCGTGCAGGGGAGCTATCTCTTCGGCGCGTTCCGCCACCGGCTCCCCGCCGGCTTCACCGTCGCACAGTACGCGCGGCAGGGCTTCTTCCAGCTCTGCATGGTCATGGGTGTGAACTTCCTGCTGCTGTGGCTCGTCACGCACAGCAGCCGCGCCCTCAATCGTCCCGGCCGCATCATGTGTACGGTGCTGCTCGCGCAAAGCATTCTCCTCGCCGTGACGGCGCTGTCGAAGCTTGCGCTCTATATCGCCTGCTTCGGCTTCACGCCGCTGCGCCTGCAGAGCAGCTGGCTCGTGTGCGTGCTGCTCGCGGGCTGCGCCGCGTGGCTCGTCTCGCTCTGGACGGCGCGGCGCACCTGCCGCGCGTGGCTGCTGTTTTCCGGCGTCACGCTCGCGCTGCTCTGCTTCGTGTGAGCATGGCTTTGACATTTCCCGGGAAAAAGGGTATACTATCCTGCACAATAAGCGCAACATCCTGCGCCACAAGGAGGTCTTTTCCATGTCTATCATGCCCGAAGGTCTGCTCACCGAGGCCCGCGCGCTGCAGCCGCAGCTGCTGGCCGACCGGCGGCAGCTGCACGCCCACCCCGAGGTCGGCCCCGATCTGCCGCAAACGCGCGAGTATGTCGCCCGCCGCCTGCGCGAAATGGGCTATGACCCGCGGCCGCTCGCTGGCGGCCTGACCGCCGACATCACGGGCCGGGACACGGGCCGCTGCGTGCTCCTGCGCGCCGACATGGACGCCCTGCGCATCACGGAGCGCACCGACCTCCCCTTCCGCGCGGAAAACGGCGCCATGCACGCCTGCGGCCACGATCTGCACGCGGCCATGCTCCTTGGCGCGGCGCAGCTGCTGCGGCAGCATCAGGCGGAGCTGAGCGGCACCGTCCGGCTCGTCTTTCAGCCCGACGAGGAGGGTTTTACGGGGGCGAAGGCCATGCTCGCGGCGGGCGTCCTGACCGCGGAGCCAAGGCCCCAATCGGCGCTCGCGCTCCATGTTCACTCCGGCACGCCCACGGGGCTTGTCCTCTGCGGGCGCGGCACGTTTATGGCCGGGTGTACGCTCTTCCGCGTCACCGTGCGCGGCACGGGCTGCCACGGCGCGATGCCGGAGACGGGCGTCGACCCGCTCAACATCGCCGCGCACATCTACCTCGCCCTGCAGGAGCTGCCCGCCCGCGAGGTTGCCGCGAAGCAGCCCGCCGTCGTCACCGTCGGCCGCTTTCAGGGCGGCGAGGCCCCGAACATCATCCCCGGCGAGGCCGTGCTCGAGGGGACGATCCGCACGTTTGACCGCGAGCTCTCCGCGCAGCTGCTGCGCCGCATCGGGGAAATTGCGCAGGCGACGGCCGCCGCCTTCCGCGGCAGCGCTGAGGTGACGGAGCTCTCCTCCGCCCCGCCGCTGGTGAACGACCCGACGCTCACGAACCGCGCCGCCGATCTCGCCGCCGACCTCTTCGGCGCGCGGATGGTCTATCGGCTGAATGAGGGCGGTATGGGCTCGGAGGACTTCGCGTCCTACGGATACGAGCTGCCCTGCGCCTACCTCCTGCTCGGCGCGGGCACGGCGCAGGAGAACCCCCTCTACGGAAAGCCCATGCACAACGAGGCCGTTGTCTTCAATGAGGACGTTCTCCCCCGCGGCGCGGCGCTGCACACCTGGTGCGCGGTGAATTTTCTGAAAGCGGAATAAAAACATCAGACAGCGAACAGGCACAGCGGAATCATCCGCTGTGCCTGTTTTTTATCATTTGATTTGCCGGGCACCCCTTGCCTCTCCCGTTGGGAGAGGCAAGGGGCGCAGCGAGGACGGAGAGGAGTAACGCGGAGCGTTCCCCAAAAAGACCGCACGCCCCTCTCGGTCACCTGCGGTGACAGCTCTCTCAAAGGGAGAGCCAAGGCATCGCATAAACTATTTTACGGTCAACATTGAGGGCGTGCGTTTCTGTTTTATTTCTTCTGCAGTGTACTTTTTAAAAAGCTCTCAAACAGCTCCCCCAGCCGCTCGACGCTCTCGTCGATGTCGTTTTCCATGCGGTTCCAGAAAAACTGCATGACAAATGTCCATGACGCGCCGCATATAGCCCTGCCCCTGATACGCCTCGCGCACGCAGACGAGTCCGACAAAGAGATAGGGCTCCTTCTCCCGGTCCAGCCGCTTGTCAAGGCCGTCGCCGCTCTTTGCCATGGCGCGCGCAAAGCGCAGCAACGCCCGCCCGTTCATCGAACCAAGCAGTGCCCGCAGCAGCGCAAGCCCCGCCCGCGCGCCGATTTTTTCGCCGGGGCGCTTGAAGGCGATAAAGCCCTCGCCGCGTTCGCTCGTCGCATGGAGCATGCCGCCGAGCCGCCATGCGCACATAGCCGCAGATATACGACGCCACCGCGTCCCGCCCCGGAAACAGGTCGATCAGCCCCCGCTCCGCGCCGTAGTCATAATAGCCGAAGGCGTGCCCGATGTCCCGGATGGCACCTTCGTCCAGCGTATTTACCTTCATGTGTTCTCCTCCGTCTTTCTGAGCACGGCCACCGCGCAGGGGATCCGGCCGCGGCAGAGCGTATACTGCGCGCCGCGGTACCCGGCCCGCTCGAAAAAGGCGCGGTAGCTCTCCGGCGTGAACTCGCGCTTGAAGTCCGCGCCCGCGCGGCCGATGGCGCTCGAGACACCGTTCGCGCGCCCGCTCTCCGTCCCGTTCATGTAGGTCGGGATGATGATCCGTCCGCCCGGGCGGCAGACGCGGTCAAGCTCCCGCAGCGCCCGGAGGGGCTCGTCGAGCAGGTGAATCACGTTCGCGGCGACGACCGCGTCAAAGGCGCCGTCCGGATAGCGCAGGTGCAGAATGTCCGCCTGCTCAAAGGCAATATTGCCGCGCTTTCTGTATTTCTTCTCCGCCCGGCGCAGCATCTTCGCTGAGGAGTCCGTCGCCGTGAGATGTCCGCACCGCTGCGCGATCACGCCGCTGAGCAGCCCCGTGCCGCAGGCGCACTCCAGCACTTCGTCCCCCGGCTCGATCCAAGGCTCTACCGCGGCGCAGAGCGCCCGGTTCGCCTTCCGATTGATGACGTTCGCGAAAACGTCATACACGCACGCGACTCTGTCCCAGAACACGCCGTCACCTCCCATCCGATTCCTTGCGGCAGACGAACCACGCGATGCTCTTCACGTTTCCAACCTCCGTCTTCCCGTACATGCCGCCGAGCTGGGCGCGCAGGCTCTCCACCGTCTCATACGGCGGGGTGAAGAAGTGCATCCGCTCATACACGCGGCGGATGAGCCGGTCCGTGCGTCCGCACTCGCCCTTTACATAGAAGCAGCCGCAGAACACGCCGCCCGGCCGCAGCACGCGGAATACCTCCCGATAGGCCGCCTCCTTATCCGGAAAGGCGTGGAACCCGTTGAGCGAGAGCACCGCGTCAAAGCTGCCGCTTTCAAACGGAAGCGCGCCCACGTCCCCCTGACGGAACGCGACGTTCCCGAGGTGCATCCGCCGCGCCTTCTCCTGCGCCTGCGCCATCATGTCGGGCGAATAGTCCAGACACGTGATCTCCGCCCGCGGTAGCGTCCGGTAAAGCGGCATCGTGAGGATCCCCGTCCCCACCGGCACCTCCAGCAACCGCCCGGCGAAATCCTCCGGGATGCCGGACACGGCCTTTTCCTGATACCGGACGCAGTCCTGCCGGTTCATGTCCCACACCAGGCGGCACACCGCCCGCCCCGGCAGCGTCGAACAGGTCATCATCCCGTCGTAAAAGCTGTTGCTGCCCGTCATGTGATATGCGCTGCGAATGGCCTCTTTGCGCTCCATCGTGCTTCCCCTCCGTCTTGTCTCCGCGGAATTTTCAGTTAGAATCCGCTAACCGTTTTTCCTATTGTAGCATCCGCTCCCGCCGTTTGCAAGATGCGATTTGCGCGCAGCAAAAGGCAGCAGGCGGAGTGCCTGCTGCCTTTTCTTATTTTTTACACCGGCGGCTGACTCTGCACCGCGCCCACAAGGAGCACGGTCAGGCCGATGTAGACGATCAGCGCCAGCGCCAGCACGGACAGCGCCGCTATGCAGGCTCTGCGCAAGCTTCTCTTTTTCCGCAGGCAGACGCGGCAGGCGGCGATGCCGCCCAGCGCAAGCAGCAGCAAAAGTGTTGCCGTCCCGAGCGTCATACGTTCGTCTCCTCCCGGCAGAGCGTGTCCACGATGTCCGTGAACCAGCGCAGCTCGCCGAGGAATTTCTGCCGCAGCTGCCCGACGTCCGCCGCGCCCTTGCCGAGCTCGAAGAAGTCCTGCCCGGTCTGAACCGCGACGTGCAGCTGCCCGCCGCGCAGGAACGCCATGTAGACCTCGCCGCCGCTGCGGTCGGCCGCCGCGAGGATGTCCTCCATCCTGCGCGGCGTGAGGACTTCGCGCGCCGCCCGGGCGTCTTCGGCAGTGACGAGAAAGTGGGCATTGAAGGCCGCGCTCTCCGTTTCGACGCAGTCGCCCTTATGCTGCCTGCGCAGGGCCCGCGCGTTTTCGGACAGGCGCACCTCGCCGGGAAGCGGCCTGCCGAAGTCACAGACGAGCCACTGGCCCTTGAAGACCCGCTTCTCGCTCTGCTTCCACTGCTGCAGCTCCTCGTCGTAGTACGAGTCCGCGGCATAGAGCTCCACGTCGCCCAGCTCCAGCCGCAGCCCCCGGTAGACGGCTTTGATATGGTCGCTGCCGCGGATACTGTCATACGCAAAGGGGAAGACCATCCCCGCGCCGCGCACCGTCCCGTCGGGAATGCGGCCGAAGGGCTCATACTCCACGTCCTCAAACACCTCGCGCAGCACGCCGCTCACGATGTTCCCGCTCAGCAGTGTCTTGAGCGCCGCGGTGTTCTTTGAGAGCCGATAGCCAAACACGAACGCGAGCACAAGGCAGATCAGCGCAACCGGAACCAACCCCGCGGCCAGCAGCAGAACCGCCGCAAGGCCGGAGCCGTAGGTCAAAATTTTAAAGAGCGTGATCGAGCCGCGGCGGCGGCTCAGTGCCGCCTCGAGCTGCGCCTGCGTCATTGTCTGCTTTTCTTCCATCACAGTTCCTCCCGTCAAAGCGTTATCTCTCCGTTTCCGCCGCAAACAGGGCGGTGTTTTCCAGCAGGAGATCGAGCACTCCCGCCAGCTCCCGCAGCGATCTGCGGTAGCTCTCGCGCGCCGCGTCGAGGTCGCGCAGATCCACACTCCCGGCGACGGCGGCAAAGCCGTAGTCCGTCTCCAGTGCCAGCGTGAGCACGCCGCCCTCCCACCGGAGGTCGCATACCTTCCCCTCAATCTGCCGCCCGAGTGTCTGCGCCCACTCCGCAAGCCGCGGCGCGGGCGCGCCCTCGCGCGTCTCACAGCGGAGGATCAGCCCCCGGAAGACCTCCTCGCTGCACGTCTCATAGCCCTCGTGCGGCGCTCCGCGCCGATAGACATGGCGCAGCCGCACATTGGCGGCGGTGAAGCGGACGCCGCGATAGACGCCCCCGCGGAGGTTCTCCACCTCGCTCTCCTCCCACGCGCCCGCCGCCAGAGAGAGCGTTTTGAGAAACGGTTCATCGATGCCCAGCGCCGGTGGGCGCAGGTCGGGGCCGAACGCCTTCTCCAGCTCCGCGCGGAAAAAATCGCCCAGCTGCTCCCGCAGCAGCGCCCGGCACTTTTTCTGTGCGCCGCCGCCGAGAAACACCGCGCAGCAGATCCCGCCGAAAAACAGCGCCGCCGTCAAAACGGCCCGCAGCGCGGTGCCTTGCACCGCGAAAAACGCGATGACGCCGCCCACAGCGCCGGCAAGCCCCACCAGCCGCCACACGGCGGCCATCTTCTGATAATGCCCCAGCTTCCGGGAGAGC
>ENA-UONQ01001478-UONQ01001478.1-human-gut-metagenome-genome-assembly--contig:-CS26-NODE-1478-length-20038-cov-6.330931_pt1 | contig 20038 bp, 16 predicted proteins | sample MGYA00242460_ERZ724007 | MGnify/ENA metagenome assembly ERZ724007
CATAAAAATACCCTCCTTACTGGTTTGTCCAGTAAAGAGGGTACATATCAATACTCAATCCGGCACTTTTGATAAAATATATAGTTCTATTTTAAAATTCAAATATCGCTACACCATATGGGGGAAGTGGATATGCAAACGAATATGGCTGTCCGTCACATTCCCCTTTCTTCGCTTTATAAACAAGCGGTCTCTCTTCACCGGTGCCACCATATCTGGCATCATCGCTGTTCAATACCAACTTATACTGCTTTCCTCTCGGCACACCCACACGATAATCCGGTCGTTCCATCGGCGTAAAGTTGCAAACAAACAACAGATTCTTTTTCTTGTCTTTCGAATGACGTGTAAAACTGAATATACTTCTAAACAAATCATCCTTATTAATCCAGTTGAATCCTTCCGGCTCTGTATCCAACTCATACATCGCACGATTTTTCTTATATAAGTGAAGCAAATCCTGCATCCAGTTCTGAATCGCTTGATGCGGCTTCTCAGCCAGCAGATACCAATCCAGTTCACGCTCCTCACTCCATTCCCGAAGCTGAGCGAACTCCTGTCCCATAAACAAAAGCTTTTTGCCCGGATGCCCCATCATATAAGCATATCCAACCTTTAGGTTGGCGAACTTATCAAATCCAAGTCCAGGCATCTTATTCAACATAGAACACTTCAGATGAACGACTTCATCATGTGACAGTACCAATATATAATTCTCACTATATGCATACTCCATCGAAAACGTCATCATATAATGTGCATTTTTACGGAACAAAGGATCTAATTTCATATATTCTGTAAAATCATGCATCCAGCCCATATTCCACTTCAAGCTAAAGCCCAGACCATCTTCTTCCGGTGAACCTGTTACCTTTGGCCATGCAGTAGATTCTTCCGCAATCATCATACTGCCTGGATTTCTCCCCAGAACTACTGAATTCAAATGCTTAAAGAAAGCAATCGCCTCCAGATTCTCATTGCTGCCATACTTGTTCGGAACCCACTGTCCATCTTGTTTTCCATAATCCAGATACAACATAGAGGCAACCGCATCTACACGAAGTCCATCCACATGATAATGTTCAATCCAGAGCAACGCATTTCCAATCAAGAAATTCTGCACTTCCGGTTTCGAAAAATCAAAAATCTTAGTTCCCCAATCCGGATGCTCTCCCTTTCTCGGATCCGCATATTCAAATGTCGGAGTTCCGTCAAAATCAGCCAGTCCATGTGCATCCTTCGGAAAATGTGCCGGAACCCAATCAAGGATAACACCGATTTTATTCTTATGCAGATAATCAATCATATAGGCAAAATCTTCCGGAGTTCCGTAACGTGATGTTGGTGCGTAATACCCCGTCACCTGATACCCCCAGGATCCATCAAACGGATGCTCTGCCATTCCCATCAACTCAACATGAGTATATCCCATCTTCTTTACATAATCTGCAATCGCAACTGCAAACTCGCGATATGTATAAAATCCTTCATCTTCTCGCCCCGGATGACGCATCCAAGAACCCAGATGCACCTCATAGATTGACATCGGATTCACCTTATTGTCCCATTCTTTTCGCGCATCCATCCACGCCTTATCCGTCCACTTAAAATGAGAAATATCTGTAACACGCGACGCTGTTCCCGGGCGTCTCTCTGCATAATTCGCAAACGGATCCGCCTTAAACAGGCGCTTCCCTTGCTGAGTTTCAATGCAAAACTTATATAATTCCCCTTCTTTTACCCCAGGCACAAAACAAGTATAAATCCCCATCGGTTCCTGCCGTTCCATATAATTCGCGTCAAAATCCCACTCGTTAAATTCACCGATTACCGATACTCGCTTTGCATGCGGCGCCCACACAGCAAAATATACACCTTTTACGCCATCTTTCGTAACTTCATGAGCACCCATCTTTTTATAGATCTCATAATGCGTTCCCTGCCCGAACAGATACTGGTCCAGTTCCCCAATCTCGTACGGCTGCAGTTCTTTCTTTACGTTATTTTTCTTCTTCATAGCACACCTCGCCGCTCATTCTTGATATATATGTACATTATACTTTAATTAGATAAAAAATAAAAGGGAAAAACAAAAAAATCACGTTTCACTAAACTTGCTGCCCAACAAGAAAAACACAATAGAAACCCCAATCATACACGCCACCGCTATCTTTCCCTGCATGGAAGCTGCCATCGCCAAGATTTCTCCCAAAACCGGAATACTTAACGCAACTTTCCCCAGTAGATATTCATATTCCACCGGCATAGGATCATTCTGTTTATTGGCATCCCCTTTTGTAACGAACTCTCCGGACACCGTATGATTTTCCACCACTCGATGCGTAATAATCGCTCCGGTATCAGCCGCACTGTAAAACGCGATCACATCTTCCTTCTGAATCTCCGCAGCCGGTGTACTTTTTACATACACTAGACTTCCTGTCGGAATCGCAGGCGCCATACTTCCACTGATCACATTATACACCTGATATCCGAAAATTCTCGGAACAGTAAGTGGCACACAGACCGCAATAACAAGCAATAACAATACGAGTCCAATCCCATTTAACCACCTTCCGGTCTTTTTCTGTCTCTTATTTTTCTTTTTTTTCGCCATATATCGTTTCCTGCCATCTCTCTTATTTTATATTCCGCAGAAGAAAGACTAAATCAGCAAAAACCTGCCGCTGCTGCGACAGGCTTCCTCTTCGTTTAGTTCTTTTTCTTTTTATAATATATCACAATTCCAACAATTCCCGCAACTGCAAGAAGTGCAATCAGTGAACCTACAACAATCGGCATCACGCTGGTTTCGCGAATCGTATCCTCCTCCAGCTCTCCCTTTGCTAACGGGACCTCTTCTTCATCCAAATCTACAAGATCTCGAGGCACTTCCTCATCTTCAACCTCAACCGTATCTCCTTCTGCATTTCCACCTGCATTTTCATCAGCAGCTGCTCCCCCTGCCGCTGCTGCTCCCTGTTGTGCCGTACCAGTTCCTGCTGCCGGAGTTGTAACAACAGTAGTCCCTCCATCTACAGTCACTGTCACATTTCGAATCTCCGAAGCCGGTGCATACTCGAATGGGAAAACATTGTCCGCTTCATTCTCACTCAACGTCTTTGTCAGATTATATGCCTGAGGCAAATATCCTTCAATATACTGAAACGCAACCACCGGACGATCTCCTACAGACCCATAATATGTTTTACTTGGTGCAAGCTCATTTCCATTTTCATCCAAATACTGCACCGTATATGCAACCATATCTCCCAGCACACCATATGCAACGACATAATCTTCATCTCCGGTCACCTGCACCTGGTCTGTAATAAAGGAATTGCTATTATCTTCACCACTTCTGCGGATTCCTTTTGCATAATATTTATCATCCTTTAGTGTCAGTTGATCTCTCCAGTCGAAATTGACATAATCCCCATATTTCAGTTCTTCCCGAACAATGCTATCTCCATCCGTAAATGTTCCCTGCTTTCCGGCTGAAAGCGTAACAGAATATGTATAAGGATGTTCCTCAGACGGTTCTTCCGGTTCTGCCGCCAAAACACCCTGAGCAAAAACTCCGGTCAACACCAGTACAGATAAGAGTCCCTTTATCACTTTATTTCTTATTTTCATTTTTCCGGTCCTCCTTCTGTCGTTTCTTAACTGCCAGGATGATCAAGATCAATCCAACCGCAAGAGCTGCAAGTGAAACATATAACATAACATTCGAATCATCTCCGGTTTTAATAATGACCGCTCCATTCCCCGGTTGCTTTGTAACTTCCGTTGTCACAATCTGATCTTCCGGCGCTTCCTCAGCCGCAAACTGCATATCCATTTTTGCAAGCTGTGTCTGATACTCATTTCCAAACGTTTCACCATCCAGAGTCACTTTTAATCCAACTACACCGGATGCCCCGCTCGTAAGTCGTCCCAGATAAAAGGTCTCTCCCAGTGACTCACTTACCTTATGAAGCCCTTCGCCTTCTTTCACATCATCGCCACCAACAGAATCACTGTCAAAGATAACAGTCTCTTTACCATCTCCCCCTGTATATGTCAACAAGTATGCATATGCACCGCCTGATGCAGCAGTACTATCTTCCATACTCTGTACAATTTCATTAGACATATACCAATCTGATTCCTTTTTATGTTTATTTGTCAGATGAATCTGCATTTCTGCAGTATCTCCCGGCTGCATTTCATAGATTACATCGTCCAAATCTGTATTATCAAAATTACTCTCCATGCCCTTGCCGTTAAAAGATACCTCCCAGTTTTCGCTTCCGGAAATTGTCTCTGCCGAAGCGCCCATAGGGACGGCAGCCACAAGAGCAACGGTCAGAATAAAACTCAATACACTTTTTTTCATGACTATCTCCTCCCTACTCTACTGCCGTAATTTTATTTCCATCCATCGTCACATCGACACCCCATGCACTCTTCATTGCATCTGCCGCATTGTGATTCTGAACTGCATCTACTTCCGCTTTCACATGGAACGTATATCCATCATAAGCATATACCGTTGTTGTAACCTGACTTCCATCTACAACCTTTGTTTCCGTCTTCACTTTAGAAGCCACCTGCTGATCAATTCGGATTGTATCTGTCAAAAGCGTTGTCACTGCTTCCGGAGCCAACGGCTCTGTATAATACCACACAGAACGTTCTGCCGTAGCGGCACCTTCATCTTCGATCCATCCGCCTTCCGGATTCAGATTCAAATCAATATACGAAGGAGAAAGTGTTGGATCTTTACTTCCTTCCTCATCTGTCCAACTCTTATAAATCCGGACGCGCACATACTGATCAATATCACCGGTATTTGTCACTGACAACTCTTCCTGATACTCTTTTCCCAATTTAATTTTTTGTTCCTGTAAATGTCCAAGTAATGCGCTTCCCTCTTTCGAAGTCACATCCTCCCCATTTTCCATTAACGCGGTTCCAATCTCCTGCGTACGTAATTGTGCAGAATAATGGTCACTGTAATATGTAAGTGCTGCTCTTGTACTTCCTATCGCACTTCCTGCCAGAAGAACTCCTGCAACTGCAAAAAGTGCAATTGTAGACTTATGAAGACGAGAGTTTTTTCTTCTCTTTCTCATTCTTACATTCCTCCTTCATTCACAGCAAGTTCCCAGTCAGCATACGCCTCACCATTTTCATTGTACAGAGCCGGTGTACTTTCCTGTACGACTGCCACATTAAAATCTTCTGCAAATTCTTCCGGAATCTGAATCTTTGCAAATAAAGATCCCGTCTGCTGTCCTGCTTCAACCGGAGCTTTATAATACCAATATCCGTCTCCTCTGTCTTCCCAGCCTTCTCCGCTGATCTGCAGAGCAAACTGACTTCCAGCCAATACCTTCACACGAACAAAACATTCCACATCTCCGGTATTTGTAATCTTAATATCCTTTGTCCAGTTTTCGAATCCTTCTTCTATCTCTGTTGTATTTCCAAGCTCCAATACATGGCCTCCATCAGCAGATACAGAAGTAGTAAAATATGCAATCGCTCCATTCAAACTAATCCCGCCTGCCAAAGCAATCGCCGCGGCTGTCAGCCAGACTTTCTTCATTTCTCGAAATTTCTTCATTCCTTCTGGCCTCCTTTACTCTTGTTCCATTGTGGAATTACTCCAGGTCCAATCTCCATCACCTTCCGGCGCTGTAAACTGGTTCAGCACCCCTGTTCCCGGAATCAATTTTCCATCATAGGTATTTACAAATTTCACAAGTGCTCCGGCTGTGCCTGCCTGTACAGCCTTGTCAGACTGAATCTTAACCGTTACGGAGGTTTCTCCTTCCGGCTGATAGCTTCCACCACTGTAAACTTCTGTCACAGTTACATCCATACCTGCCGGAATATGTTCAACAACTGTAGTTTGAACTCCATCACTATTGAAGGAAAGTGATGCAACATTGCTATATTTTACACCATCCTTTTCTCCTTCAATCTGGAATACAAAATACCCTTCCTGTGTAATCTGGCTATATCCAGTAAGTTCCTTTGAAATTGTAAGAGCTCCGTACTGCATTTCCCGCTCCACTTTCAGACCGATCTGCGCATCATAAATCCAGTCATCATTACCACTCTGATAATAATTGTTTCCCGGCAGCGCAGTCAGATAAGGAGTAAATTTATAAAGGTAAGAATAATCCTTATTATATGTCTCAGACGGAACTACAAGATACATCCCCGTTGCCAGCCCCTCGATTGCACCGGTTCCATTCGAAACCTCAAATGCATCCGTTACCGGCGTTGTATCTGTCAGCTTTCCTTCTGCAGTCTGAGCCATCTTCATCCACTCATCCGCTGTTGTTTTATCATTGACCTTATCCAGACCAAGTCCTTCAAATCCTGCAACTTCCGTAAAATCTCCTCCGGCATCCACATCTGCCACTTTGTAAAGACTGATCGGAATCTTCATTTCTTTTAGATCATTTTGATAGTCCTGACTGACCGCTTCCAGATTTACCGTCAAACTACATTTGCGTTCAACATCAATCGGATCCGCCGCATAAGATTTGTAATTTGACAAGGCAAATGCTGAAAAGGCAACTGCACATACAAGCGTTAACGCTGCTCCTTTTTTCCAAATTCCTTTTCTTCTCAACTTATTCCCCTCCTTGCGAATGGTATTTCTTTCTTATAATTAATATCACCAATATAGTAACCGCCAGTCCCAGCAGCAGATAGAACATATAATAGTTCTGTATCGATTCTACCATGGTATCTACCGGTGTCACTTTTTCTTCTAATTCTCCTTCATAAGGAACCCGATGACCTCTTACCAATAAACGATGCGTATTCACTCCATAAGGCGTACAAGTAAACAATGTCACATAATCCTGACCTTCCTCAACCTGAAGCACCTGCTTCAACGTCTCCATATCATCCTTTTCCACCATCGGTAATATCTGATCCACCTCATATGCCAGATTCTCATCTAATATATGGATATAAAAACGGTCTCCCGTCTTCAACTGATCTATATCTGTAAAAAGTTTCGCGCTTGGAAGTCCACGATGCGCCGACAACACACTGTGCGTCGATTCACCTCCGATTGGAAGCTTCGTGCCTCCCAAATGCCCCACTCCTGTTTCCAGAACTTTATCGCCGGTTCCATGATAAATAGAAAGCTTAACGCGAATCTTCGGTATAGACAAATACCCCATCACGCCATCGCCGGCAATATTCAGAACTTTCCAATACTCTGTATTTTCCAGTTCCTGCTCCTCGATTCCAAATGCATCTGCATAAATATTATTGACAGCAAAGGAATCATTGTACTTCTGGGCAAGCGCCCATTCATCCGTCAGATTCTCCGGTTCCAACTCCTCCAGTACCGTATCATAATGAGAAATTAATTTTTCCTGTCGATACGTATTCCACTGATTCGCAATCGTCGGATATGCAAGTATGAAAAATCCTACAAGAAACAGAAGGGCGAATAGTACATTCATTATCTTTCTTTTCACGATGCCTGCTCCTTCTTTGTAAGTTTTCTGTCTCGTAAATACAAAATTAAAATAAACACCCCAGTAATCAGTAACCCAATAACTACCCAGAGAAAATAGCTTGTATGAAGACTCAACTGTGTCAGCGGTACCTTTTCATCTTCTACAGCTTCTGCTACGTATGGAACCCGATGTCCTCTCACCATCAATCGATGTGTATTAACGCCGTATGGTGTACAAGTAAGCAATGTTACTAAATCTTGCCCTTCTTCTACCGCCAGAGCATCCGTATCATCCGGCTCTACAACCAGAATCTGATCCACCTCATAGCAAAGGGTCTCATTCAAGACATGGATTAAAAAATGATCTCCTTTTTTCATACGGTCCAAGTCTGTAAACAGCGCTGCGCTCGGAAGACCTCTATGAGCAGTAATGACAGAATGTGTACTCTCTCCACCAATTGGAAGAGAACTGCCTTCTAAATGACCTGCCGCCTTCTCCAGCACCTCTTTCGAACTCGTATGGTAAATCGGTAATGAAATACCGATTTTCGGACACTCCACAACTCCCATAATTCCGTCACCTGACAGATTCAAGGTTGCCATGTATTCTGCATCCGGTTCATCTGCTGCCGCTGCAATTGCAAAGGAATCAGGCAGAATACTTGGAACGAGCGCTTCATTATAATCTGCTGCACGCTCCAATTCTCCGGTATAATCAATCCCCCCGTTTTCTTCCTTCTCTGCAATTACCTCTTCATAGCTTTTTATCAATTTCTCCTGCCGATAAGTATTCCATGCATTTGAAACAAAAGGATACAGCAGCAAGGACAAACCGGCTAAAAATATAAGACTAATTACGATCATACTACCTTTTTTCTTCATCCGGACTCTCCTTATTGTTGTATTTTTTAATTCCGGGACAGGCGCTGCTGCCCCGGAATTCATAAATTCATTATCACTTCTGATTATCTATTATTTCTCTGTTTTTTTGCGATTTGCAAAGTACAAAGCTGCTGCCACAACCATGATCACAATACCACCGATTGTGAAAAGTGTTGTACCAATACCACCTGTAGATGGAAGACCGATAATGTTTGTATCGTTCAATGATGTTGCTGCCGGCTTAAGATCTGCCTGTGCAGTTGTATTCTTTCTTGTCACTTCTACTTCTGGCTTATCTGTATTGATTGTAAATCCATCCGGTGCTTCAACCTCTTCGAAAGAATATTTTCCAAGGTTCAAACCGTTTACCTGGATCACACCGTCTCCATTTGTTGTCAATCTTGTAGCATCTGCTTTGTTAGCTGTCCAGCTCTTGATATTTCCATCTGCTACTACTGCATACTGTACGCCTGCCTCAGTCTTTTTAAATACTACGAATTTAGCGCCTGCCATTGGTGTTTTTCCTTCATCTTCATATTTTGTAAGTTTGATAGAACCTGTATAGAATATTACATTTGAATCTGCCTCATGTTTACCATCGCCATATTCCACTGTATTGTTTACTTTTGTTCCTGTAATTGTAACATCATATGTAACAACAACTGCCTTACCTTCATTTCCACCTAACTTACTTGAAAGATTGATTGTCATTGTGTTCTTTGCATCGTCGAATGTTACCATTCCTTCAGTCAGTTCTACATCTTCTCCACCAATTGTTACTTTTACAGTCTCTTTATCATATGTTGCACCTGTCAAAGTATCTTTCAACTCAAAGATTTCTACTTCTGAAGGCATAAATGTCTTAATTGTATAAGTAGCTTTCTGTCCGATTTCTACAACATCATCACCATCTGCATCTTGACCTGTTTTTTCAACCGGAATGCTTGTGAACTTAGCTACTACTGCATTCTTATCCTGTGTAGCTGCAACATTGTAATCATATCCTTCTCCATTTTCTGTAGCCTTGTCATACTGTACAGATAAGATCATTGGATTTGTATATGTAACAACTGGTTCTTCTTTGTCAGAAGTATTTGTAGCAAATGCTGCATATAAACCTGCTTCTACGTTAGCTGTCCATGTAGTTCCTGCAACTGTACCATCTGTCAATTTTGTTCCCAAAGCAGTTTTTTCTGAATTGAGCGCTGTTTTCTTAGCGTCTACACTAGCTTCAATAAAAGCTTTTACTGTTGCAAATCCATCAACTGTTACACCTTCTGCGAACTTATATCCAGATTCTGCTTTTACATCAGGCTCCAGAATCTTATAATATTCTACTGTATTTGTTCCTGTTCCAGCAAGATTTGTAATTGTGATTGTTGATTTTGCATTTGCTGCATTCGCGGTCAGTCCCAGACCCATAATCATTGCCATTGCCATGATCATTGCCAATACTTTTTTCATTTTCTTCATAATGCTTCTCCTTTTCTTTCGAGGTTTCCCTCATTTTTTAGCTGCTCCCTCTTTTTTGTTTGCGACTCAGAAGTCGCTGGAATTATGGTCTCCATACTATTTTCTTTCCAGCACCTCCCTGCGTCTCTTTTTATATACTACCAACGACGCCGCCATCATAAGCAACATGCCGCCGAATAGATACCAATAGATTCCGGTTCCACCGGATTGCGGAAGTTCATAAAGTACATCGTTTTTCAAGGTAATCACAAAACCATTTTCAGCAGTTTGTGATGTAGAGATATACTTTCCATATTTGGTGTTTTCTCCTACAGACTTTAATAATCCATTTTCAAATGTTAATATCCACTCTGTATCTAACAGCTGATATCCCGCCGGAGACTCTGTCTCCTTCAATGTATAGGTTCCATTCAATTCAGCCGGTTTTACCGTATCCGCCCAAGTCCATGCTACAACTCCATCTTTTTCAGATATACCCGTTGCCACTTGTTCTCCAGCTTCATTTTTTAAGGTAAACTTTGCTCCGCTAAGATACATCGGATTCTGTTCACCACTTGGAAGATTTGTCTTTACCAACTTCCAATTCAGTGTATTCTCAATTGTAAATACTTGACGCCCTTTATCATCTGTTGTCACTGCGACTTTCGATGTATAATTGCCACAGCCTTCCACATTTTCAATTACTCGATAGTCATAACCTACTTTGAGATTACTTATCTCTTTTGCCCATGGCTCACTGTTTCCGGCTTCATTGTAAAGTCGATCATCCTTTAACAAATCAAAGGTTCCGTATGGCTTCCACTCATTCTTTCCCGTTTCGCTATATTCTATCGTAAACCGAATACCCGTCGGACGATCTTCTAAATCATTATCGTGCCATACCTTCTTCACAATAATTGACTTTGTAGAAATCGTATTTGTGAATGAGATTGCTGCTCCATTTCCTGTCTGAGTCACTTGCTTAGCTGCATTCAAGTAATTCTCAACTGTTACAGGCTCTTTAGCATCATATGATGCATTCTTTTTCTCCAGAATAGTCAATTCTTTATGCCAGTTATTCTCTCTGTTCAACTCAACTTCATAAGTGTCGCCCTGACCATTGTCAACAGAAATATTCAATGACTCCGGCCGCGTATGTAACGCATCATTATTGTCTTCCCATTTCTTATCAACCGTTATCTTATCTGTTTGAAGTACATTTGCTATATAGTAGCTTTCACTTGCACAGTTTGGATCATACGTGTTTGTAATAGTTACAACCGTTTTTTCTTTCTGATAATCATAGGAAATACTGCTGCTGTAACCTGCCGGTATATTTTCTTCCCGGACTGCATAAGTATACGAAACGCTTTGGCTTCCCTCTGTATCTGTTAACGGCACATTTTTCCACGTATGTTTCCAGCCATTGTTTTCTGACAATATTGCCTCTTTGTATTTAACCGGATTTCCACTGTTTTTACTCTGATAAAGAGCTACCTTGACGTCTGACTTTGGAGCATTATCCCCTACCCAGTTTTTCACAACTTCGATTGTCTGTGTTGTTATCTTTGCATAGTTATTTGTAATAATTGCAGACTTTCGATCTGTTGCTATCTGATAGGATGGCTCGTAATCCGTAAGTTCTGTAAGTTCTTCTACTGTTCCAATCTTCTTTGTAATCGGAACACGTTTTTCCAGTTTCCATTCATTCGCTTTTGCCAATGTCAGATTCTCAGATGTTCCATCTGTATAGGTAACTTTTATTTCTACCGCATCAACCGGCACATTTACGTTACTTGGCTGATTCCATCTCTTTTCGAACTTCAAAGTGTGATCCAAGACCTGAACAACCGGCATCGGATATGTACTTTCTCCGTCCTTATTATTAACAGTATAAGTAACTTTTGCACTATCTTTTTCATTTGAATAGAATCCAGCTTTTCCTGCACTCGTAATACCGGTGCCCGCTTCTCCTACCGAACCTTCCGGATAACCACTATTTTTCGCGTAATACTCATTTGCCGTTTCATTTGGTTTAATCGTTGTACTAACAGTATAGGTTGCTCCATCATCCAGCTTACCTTTAAACCTTACACGAACCGTTTTTCCATTCTTTTCCAACGTATAATCGCTGCCTTCATTCAACGTAGTCACAGTCCCATTCGCAGAACGTTTTGTAACAGTAATATTTCCATCTACGAAATCTACGAATTGACTTAACGTATCTGTAATCTCAACATTTTCATAAGCCGGAATAATTACCTGTAAAATATCATTCAACGCTGTACTTAAATCCTCACCATTTTTCAATTCATGATGGTCAATAGTAAGTTGCTTATTAAACGTGCTCATTCCTGATTGTGTTGAACGATTCAGGTATACAGAATAGAATTTTGAATTCTTTAATGCAGTGGATTTATTTACTCTGTCCGCTGCATCTTTATAATAAGAAGATTTCGTTGAGCTTCCACTTCCTATCTGTGTATATTGTGTTCCCCACCAAGATTTATCATCACCCATTGTATAGGTCGGTTCTCCATCCGAAAGGAAGATTACAACTTTTTCATTCTTACTGTTTGCTCGCTTTGCAAGAGTTTCCGATGCTTTCTCCATCGCATAGGTCCAGTTTGTTCCGCCTGTTGCCCGAAGTCTGTTAATGGCCTTTTCCAAATCCTGTTTATTGCTGGATGTATACCAGTCGCTCACTCTCGTTTCGTCCATTCCTGCAAAAGAAACGTAAGCAACGGAATTCACATTTCCTTCTGTCTTAAAGATTTGATCGATAACACCATTTTCTGTCAAAAGACTCTTTACATTTCTAAGCAAACCATAATCTGCCATACTTCCGGATGTATCGATTACAAAGAGTACGTCTACACCGGTTGCTTCTCCGGTTGCCCCTGTTACATCCAGATTCAATGTATAATTACCATCTGCTTTATTGTATTCCACATACTTATTATGAGTAGGAGCCCCCAGTTCCGTTCCATCGCCATTCTCTACGGCAGCGGTAGAAGTACTATTCATCTTAGCTGTCGCTCTCGCCGCCCTTGTTTTAAGAGTTGGTTCGGTAATAGACGTACTATCAAATACCTTCTCATACTCACTTCCATCACCTTCTAAAGCAGATTCACTGGCAGCTTCATAAACATAATCACTGGTGTTCTCACCTTCTGTTATCGTATAGTGAATCAATACTTTTGCATCATTATAATTATAATAAACCGGTACTTCCCATGACGTCTTCCAATCCTCTTTTGCTTTGAGTGTTTTTATTAACTCAATTCCCAATTGATCAGATGTCAATGTTTTCTCTGTCAGTTTTCCATTTTCCACAACTTCTATTGTAGGAACAAGAGTTACTTCCAGACTTCCTGGTCGTGTTTTAAACTGATCATCACTATCGTCCCAAACCTTTGTGAAGTTGATGGTTTTATTTTCGGAACGCTGATACTTATTATGAAATGTTACTTCTGAGATTGTTTTTCCCGTCAATGTAAAAGTAACACGATCTGTTCCTTCTACCTTGCTCGGCTCACTCTCTCCTTTACGAATCTGAGCCTCAGCTTCAGCAGTAAGACTATATCCATCTACCTCTGCTTGCTGCTCAGTAATTGTTACTTCATATTCTTTTCCAGCAGTTATTTTTTTATTTGCCAACGTGTAAATCAAAGAACCTGCTGCATCTTCAATCATGTCAGATTTTGTAATCTCTTTTTTACCAAAGAGCTTTATAATCTCGGCATCCGATAACTCTTTGTCTCCCTCTTTTGCAGAAATCACAAATTTAATATTGTTCTGCACTGTCTGCATCGTGGTATTATCAAGTCCCGCAAAATTCTTTGTAATCTGAAGTGTAAACTCTTCATCACTTACTTCCGGAAGTTTCTGGGAGAAACCAACATCATCCAGGAAGTTACCAACCGTTATATTATTAGATGCCGTTGCACCTGCCACAAAGAAGAAGCGCGTCAAACTTGCAGTCGGAACATAACCTGTCCCGCTAAATCTATGCCAATTCTGGTCATTACTAGTAATCCGAATGATTCGAATTCCATCTTGATCATAAAGTGTCTCATCTCCAACTCCACTATAGTTTTGCTCTATGTTAATGTTAAGATTTGACAAGTAACGTCCTAAACTATCCTGTGTTGTTAAATCGTTATCTTCGGCTATTTTCGTCGGCATCACAATCAAATACATTGTGTCATATTCTGCTCTGCTACTTCTTTCATTACCTCTTGCTCTGTGCTGTAAAGAGTAATTTAAAGGTGTGCCTTCCATTGTTAATACATCTTGATATAACGCTCCTGCTGTATCCGCATTTAATTCTGCAAACTGGGACCCATCTGGTGCTGACTTTGACCAGTCTCCTTGCCATTTATAGTTACCGTCTTGATCCCTATAGTTCTGATTTGCAATTTCAATTGCGTATCCATTAGTCGAAACTCCAGTAGACTGCCATACACCTTTCTTTGATACATAGCCTTCATTACTATAGAATGTAGAATAATCTGAAGTTTTAACATCTTCAAAACTTCCATTCTGCAATTCATCATAATATGGTACTTGGAATGGTTCTGATTCCACAGTTTTTCCATCCGACAATGTTGCCTTTACCTTATACCATTTCCTTGCCCCGGTGTCATACGCCGGATATAAGAACTGCCCATCCTCGGATAAATTTGATTTATCTCCCTGATATCGAATCTGTTCTACCTCTTCGTATGTACCTGATTTCGAATCTGCTCTAAACCATATATACCCTCCCGCTGTCTCTTCCGCCTTCGGTGTGTAGACTGCCTCTATCGCCCCACTTTTTACAATATCATCGTTAATTGTAATTGTACCTGGGACAATCGGCTTTTTCTTTTCATATATAAAATATATATGTCCTTTTGTCTTTTTATCCGAATCTAACCAGTCCGTATATTCCTGCGCTCCTTTTCTTTTGTATTGAATCAAATATGCGGTATAAGGGATGAATACAGCATGACGTTTCTCCTCATCACTGTAAAGTGCCGTAATGGAATCTCCATTTTTTCCATCAGCTTTTGTATCTTTATATGTATACCCCGGAATTTCAACCTGATACTTTCTATCTGTTAAATCAATGGTCTGATTTTTCCCATCAATCTTTATATTCTGAGGTTTCTTTCCGTCCATCTCACTGTCCGGAATTTCCACCAGTTTGCCATTTTCATCTGTATACACATAATGTGCAGTAACCTGTAATTGCCCCCCCCTCTATATTTCCAAGTAATTGTAAATGTAGAAAAGCTTTCTGTTCTTACCTCTACCTTTTTAACTTCGCCACTGTCTGTTGTCTGCAATGTATCCAGCTGACCGGCTTCGTTCATATCAACAACTTCTTTTACATTTCCTTTTTTATCTTCTTCCAAATGTAATACGCTCACCTCAGCTGTTTGTTTTTCCTTACTCTTCTCGACATTTGGTTTTGCTGCATCGTTATATTCAATTGTAACTTTCACTTCACTGTTTGGTTCTAACTTGTTTCCTTCAGCATCCACAAAAGTAATATCGTATGCTAAGAACCCACCCAGTTCTTTTTTCTCTTTTTCTACTTTCTCCTGAACCTGTTTTTCTACTTCAGCATACTGTTCTTTTGTATCCTTATCATCCTTCTTGATTGGTACAACCTTCAGTTCTGCATTTTGGGGAATTGCTCCTTCTTTCACTTCACTGACATTGATTGTTACCTCTTTATTTTTATATGTAAGAGTTTTCAGATTTTCTTTTACTTCTTCTTTATTCTCGATCGGTTTTTGTTCCTCAAGATAACATCCATATACAGTAGAACGTCTTCCCTCTGTAACAATCTCATTTGCTTTCCCGTCACTATGAAGAGTAATCTCTGTCAGGTCATATTCTTCATCGATATTCTCAATGCTTGCTCCGGCATTTTGAAGCTCTTCAATCTTGTCTGTCTTCTGTGGAATCTCAACGATTTCCTCAGCCTGATTACCTGCCGGTGAATAAGCTTCATTATAATAGAAGACATTCGCTTTTTTCACATCATCAACTTTGTAATCTCTCGGCTGGAATGTAAGCTTCACTTCTCTTCCCGGCTCAACAGTGATTCCATTCACCTGAAACTCTACTTTATATAAGAAGAAACTGCCTAACTTCTGCTCTTCTGTGAGTTTCTCATTTGCCAATCTTGTAATCACATCTGTCAATTCAGCATCAATTTTACTAACTTTCATTGTCACTTCATCAGAATTGGCATCAAATGTGTCTTCCTTAATATCTGCAAAAATTATTGCCTCTGTCTGTCCCTGATCATCTTGGATTTCCTGTTTCAGTTGCAATGCTTCTTGCTTCTTTTCTTCCGGCTGCTCAGGAGCAACTTCCTCAACTATCGCTTCTTCTGTCGGCTGTTCTGTAATTGCTTCTTCTGCAACAGGTTCTTCTACTGTTGTTTCTTCCGGTACGACCTCTTCTGTCACTTCCGGATTTTCAACTACAGGCTCTTCCGTAACACTTTCTTCATCAACAACAGGTTCCGCTGTCATATTCTCTGTTGTCTCATCCGCTGCTTTTACCTGATCCATCATCGCGAATCCATTGTCAAACGCGATCCCCATCAGCAGCATGATCACTAAACAAAAGGCGATCCCTCTCTTTATCCTTTTCATAATCTGCAAACCTCCTATCCCACGTCTTCTAATCCTTGATCAACGATTGTGAATCTTCTTTGTCTATATCTATACTAACTACTTCATCTATAATCTTTATTAATTCAAGTGCCGAACGAAATGACACTGTTTTATTCTCTTCCATCCAGGTCACCAGACCTTGCCAGCTACTGTTCTGTCGATGTTGCACACGAATGATAAAAGTTCCAACATCTCCATGCTTTTTTAACAATTCATCATCTTTCATTACTTTTACCATCCTTTCTTTTTTCCCACTTCCCTCAGATTCTTTAAAAAATGTACGCTGATTTGTTCCCGGAAAAGGAAATCCCAACTCGTCAAAAAATCGCTCCATGGAAAATAACAAACTTTCCATACTATTAATAACGATTCCCTCTCTGCTATATGCATGATAGATTTCCCCTATTGTCTTGCCTTCTACATATTTATTAACACAAAATACGATACCGGCGGGTGAACCGATGTAACATTCGTTCCTGCTTCCCATATCGTTCAACTCCCTTGCGCGCACAATTTCTACTTTATGTATTAACTATAACAATTCAAGAATCAAAGAAACCATCAAAAAAAGAACAAAGAATGGGATTTCGCAAAAAAATTATTGATGTTTTGTAAAATCAACGTAAAAAAGACGTTAATCTTACTGATCAACGTCTTTTGCTTTCTATCTTCTTTCTATTTGCCTTCTACTCTCTATCAAATTGATAAAACGATTCACACTGAACTGCACTTACATGATATTGCACACCTGTACGCTGACGCCCTGTAAGAAAGTTCGCATCTATTCTACGTTCAATAATCTTACAGTTTTCCAACGTAATATTAATAAGAAGAATCAGATATTGCCCTTTCCCATAACGGTTAACTGCATCTCCATGACGAATTGACTTGCAAATCGCTTTTGCTAATCGATCAGAAAGTTCATCTAACTGTTCGCCATCCTTCATCGGATTCCCTTTACTGTCAACAACCGTGCAAAGCATCAGATATACGGACTGACCACCTCGTTCCATCATACGAGTTACCATCCTGTAGATTCCTCTGAACACAGGATAAGAACATAAGTAACCGCCCTGTTTTTCATCATCCTCTATCAATTTTTTCTGAATCTTATCCAACATTCCCATCGGATGGATCATTTGATTTTCCATACGCTCAAACATCTGCATTAACTTTTCTGACGGTTGGATTCCTCTTTCTTTGAAATAATAATCCACCGTATTCGCATACAGATTTTCCGCATCTTCAAACTTGCCTAGCCCGATCAGCGCTTCCATACTCAGACACTCCCAGTCTGCAAAAGGTGCGATACCGGAAGCGTAATCGCCCAGCCTCTTTAATCTCGTGTAATCTTCTTGCTCTCGCAATAGCTCTGCTGCCTTTTCTACACAATCATAAAACTGGTTCCGATACTTCCGCGCCTTTCCGGCAGCCCAGATCATACTGGCATATCGCTCCATAAACTCGCCGGTATAACAACGACATGCTTCAATAAGCAATGCCAATCTTTCCTTTTTATCCTCTGTCTTTTCTGCAGCGTCATAGAGTTCTTCAAACTTTGTTGTATCCGCATCAATCGGAATTTCATCATTCCAATAAAAGACACCCTTCTCCAAACGAACATAATTCACATCCGGAAGTCCTGCCTTTTTCAATCGTTTCTTTGCATTATAAATGACACTCTGCATCGTATGATGAACATTTTTAATATCTCTGTCGCCAAACAACAACTCTTCCAAGTGTTCTCGACTCACACCAGTTTTATGATAATACAACAAGATTTGCATCAAAAGTGTAAACTGCGTTTCACTTGTCTTCTTACCTAAAAGCGACTGTTCCCCATACATCAAAGAAAAGTTTCCAAATAACTTCACTTTTAATTCACAGACTTCTTTTGCCTTTATCTCCATATCCCTCAGCTCTTTTCCCTCCATTTTATCTGATACGTCACTAACACCCCTATATAAATATAAGAGTCCGCAAAGGGAGAAAAAGGTCCACATTTTCCTATATTTAACATATTTTTAACATTTGAAACACCTCTGATCTTTTCTAAGCGTCTTCTGACAAAATCGGTTTCAGAAATAATTCTGGATTTTCATCTATCGTATGCTATAATAAGAGAAATTAATTGTTCTTTCAGACAGTTGAATGAACAACTAAGGAGATTAATCTATGAAGCCGCTCGATTATAAGCATATAGCCCGGCTGGTCTCTCGCGCACAGGAGGGTGACAGCGCTGCCTTTGCTGAACTATATGCCGTTACTTATCAAAGAGAATATCAATTTTCTCTTCGCTATTTGAAGGATGAGTATCTTGCGCAAGACGCACTGCAGGAGACTTACATCCTGGCTCTTAAGAATCTGACCAAGCTTAAGGATCCGACTCTTGTGATTTCCTGGCTGAATCAGATTAATTTTCGTGTCTGTTACAAGCTTCATCAAAAGCAACAGCGCTATGATGAGGAAATGATTGATGCCGTTGCGGCGCTGGATAATCTTGAATCTACAAAAGACGGCACGCACATAGCTTCACCCGAAGATACTTTCATCCGTATCGATACGAGGGAATATCTGATCAATCAGATTCTGAATTTACCCTTCATGGAATCTCAGGTCATTTTACTAAAATATTATCAGAATATGAAGCTTGACGAAATCGCCCAACTGATGGACATCAGCCGAAGTTCTGTAAAACGCTGTCTCAAGGCAGCAAAAGAGCATCTTGCGCACGCATTGCAACAGGAATCAACAGATACTTAAAGAAACACTCAACGTTTAGGAGGTTGTAATCATGTACAAAAGAATACTCTGTGTCTGTGTTTTTTGCCTGACACTTACAGCCTCACTCTTCACCGGCTGCTCAGGAGGAACAGACGAAACAGTCTCATCAAATCACACCGACAAACGCCGGACGACAACATCCGACTGTCTGGTACCTGCTGCTTCCGGAACCGAAGTTTATGGAAACGATATTGTTTCTATTGACACATCTAACAAATCTGATGGCTATATAATGATTTCTTATACCGGAAGCGTAGAAAAAGTAAAACTACAGATTACAGCACCGGATAATACTGTATACAGCTACAATCTAAGACTAGGAAACTACGAAACCTTTCCACTCTCCGGCGGAGACGGAACCTATTTGATCAGTGTGTTAGAAAACGTAAATGACACAATGTACGCCATGTCATTTTCCCAGGAAATCACTGTCACACTATCTGACGAATTCAGACCTTTCCTTTATCCAAATCAATACGTCTGGTTTACACCGGATAGCCAGGCAGTTGCTCTCGGAAAAGAAATTTCCGAAAACTCCTCCAATGATTTGGACTATGTAGAGCAGATTTATCGTTACGTAATCGAACATATTACATATGATTACTTCCTATTAGGAACACTGTAAATACAAGGCTTTTCGGAGCCTACAAACCAGAAAAAATAATATTTGATCTATCACATTACGCAAAAAGCCGTCCGGCATGAAAATGTACCGACCCCAAAAAGTTAGACCTAAAAATCTAACGATTGGAGGTCGGTATTT
>ENA-UONQ01001484-UONQ01001484.1-human-gut-metagenome-genome-assembly--contig:-CS26-NODE-1484-length-19939-cov-6.439751_pt1 | contig 19939 bp, 19 predicted proteins | sample MGYA00242460_ERZ724007 | MGnify/ENA metagenome assembly ERZ724007
GCCCCTCCCGGAGCCGGCGGCGGATCTCCTCCAGCTTGGCGCGCCGGTGGGCGGGATACATGAGGGTAGAGAGGTGAAAGTTCCCCTCGCCGGAGAGCCGCGTAAAGATCTCCTGGGCGCTCTTGCGGCTGTTGACAACGCAGAGCACCTGCTCGTGCTGCTGGAGCTGTCCGGACAGTGTATCCCAGTCCAGCCGGCCCGCCTGGCGGAAGCACACCCGGCGGAAGGATTCCGGGGGACACAGCTCCGGCGGACAGAGCTCCACTGCCGGACGGCCGGGCAGAAACTCCGCAAAGAGCGGCCCCAGTGCGGGCTGGGTGGCGGTACAGAGGACGGCGGATGCGCCATAATGCTGAACCAGCTGGGCGATGGCGTGGACGCATGGCCGCAGGCAGGGAAGGGGGAGCAGCTGGGCCTCGTCGAAGAGAATGACGCTTCCGGCCAGGTTGTGGAGCTTGCGGCACTGGGAGGGGCGGTTGGCATAGAGGGATTCAAAGAACTGCACCGCCGTGGTCACCACCACGGGCATGTCCCAGTTCTCCGCGGCCTGGGCCAGGCGGACCGTTTTTGGAGTGGCCTCGGCGTCGATTTCATAGGCGGCGTTGGAGTGGTGTTCCAGCACATTCTCCGCCCCCAGGATGGTTCGGAACTCCTGGGCGGTCTGCTCGATGATGGAGGTGTAGGGGATCACATAGATGATCCGCCGCAGGCCCCTGGCCCTGGCCCTGGCCTGGGCCAGGGCGAAGGCCAGGGAGGCCACCGTCTTTCCGCCCCCGGTGGGGACGGTGAGGGTAAACAGGCCGGGGGGCTGGGTTTTGCCCATCCGGATACACTGCTCCAGAACGGCGCAGCGGCGGGAGTTCAGCTCTCCCTGAGGGGGAAACCAGCCGGAGATATGGCGCTGGAGCCGCTCCCAAAGGTCATCCAGAGGGGCGGGGTGCTCCGGCCGGGGGGAGCCGTCCATAAAGGCCTCCGTGTCCAGGAAATCCGCGTCCGTCAGACAGGAAAACAGCATCCGGGTAAAGAACATCAGGGACAGCGGCTCCGCACCGCAGGGGGGAGGAGCGGGGGAGGGGAGGGTGATCTCTTCCGTCCAGGGGGAGCAGTCGGGCAGCCCGCCCCGTTCCGCGCGCTTCATCCGTCCCAAAAAGGTTCCGGCATCCGGGGAATCTCCCTGAGTGCCTCCGTCCGGGAGGCCGCCATGGTGCCCCGCCGCCGCAAAGGCGGCCAGAGGCTGCCCCATACGCCAGCAGGCAAAGGCGCCGGCGGTGGCGTGATCCACCTTGGGGCCGTTGTCAAGGCGGCGCTGAAATTCCATGGAGTATTTTCCGAGGTCGTGGCTCAGGCCGGCCAGCCGACCCAACTCCTCCGCGCCAAAGGGAGCGGCAAAGAGAGCGCACCGCTCCGCCGTCCCGTTGAGGTGCTCCGCCGCCGTCTGTTTCCGGCCGTCGCCGGCAATGTGGGCCAGATAGGTCATGGGAAAACTACCTCCGTTCTCAAATGTTTCTGAACGTAGAATACCGCCGGATAAGCCCGATAGACCGGACATTTTGCCGTAATGCTACCTATAACTATAGTTGATTTTGCGCAAAACCGCAAGTAGGGAGAAGAAAGAATTGTGCAGATAGCTATGGTCTGGGTGGCGCTTGTGTTATAGCGGGAATTGTGATAAAATAGCTCTGATTCTGTAGAAAAGGGGTGTGCCGTATGAGCGACACCGAACTTCAGTTCCGCACGTCCACCTTTGGCGGGTTTCAGAAGCAGGATGTGCTGAATTATATTGAGACGTCGAACCAGGAGCACCGGGAGAAGCTGGAGGCCGTCCGGCGGGAGCTGGCGGAAGCCGAGGCGGCCAAGGCGGCCCAGGCGGAGGAGACCGCCGCGGCCCAGGCCCAGACGGAGGCCAAGGAGAAGGAGCTCCAGGCCCTGCGGGAGGAGCTGGCCGCCGCCCACAAGGAGGCGGAGGAGCGCAAGCTGGAGATCTCCCTGCTGGAGGAAGAGCTGGAGAAGGCGAAGCAGCGGTTGGCCGATACCGAGGCCCAGCTGAAGGAGAGCGAGGAAAAGCTGGCCAAGGCGGGGCCCGCAGCGGCGGCCTATGAGAAGGTGAAGGACCGCACCGCCGGTATCGAGCTGGAGGCCCACTGCCGCGCCCAGGCGGTTCAGGCGGAGGCGGAGGAGCGCATCCGCAAGACACGGGCCGAGGTGGAGCAGTGGCTGAACCGGGTACAGGGGAATTACGGCCGCCTGCGCGCTGATATGGACGCGGCGGTTTCCAGGGCCTGTGGAGAGCTGGACCAGGTGCGGCAGACGCTGGAGCAGATCTCCGGGGAGCTGGCCCGCCAGGATGAGGGACTGGACAAGCTGACCAAGTCCTGCTGTGCCGAGCTGACCCACCGTGCACCGGACCCACTCCCACTGGATGAGAAATAAGCAAGCCGGCTGACCGAAGCCGCAGCATTTGTGTGGCAGGCTGATGTTGGAAATGCAATCAAATGGGGTGAGGATACGGAAATAGCGGAAGTGAAGGAACGGCAGCCTGCATTGCTCCAGCAGCTTCTGAAAATTTGGGAGCAGTCCGTGAGGGCAACGCACCACTTTTTATCCAGCCGTGAAATAGAACAGATCAAGGAATACGTTCCCGGGGCGCTGAATTTGGTTCCAAGGCTTGTCATCGCCAGAGAGGAAAGCGGAGCTCCGGTCGGATTTATGGGAGTAGATGGCGGCCGCCTTGAAATGCTGTTTCTCGTTCCGGACAAACGGGGAAACGGCTTGGGAAGGCTGCTCGTTGAATATGGGATGAAGCATTGTGGGGTTAAGAGCGTGACGGTCAATGAACAGAACCCAGAGGCAAAGGGTTTTTATGAGCACATGGGATTCTGTGTATATAAAAGGACAGACTGCGATGAACAGGGAGCGCCGTATCCCCTTCTATACATGGAGATTTCTCAACGGTGATGATAGGGGCACCGGGACGGGTGGACACAGTTCAGCTTACGGAGAAGACAGATAAGGGACAAACGCAGAGAAGCAGGCGGACGACCCACTCAGGGGCCTCGGGGAGCTGGGCGTGGATCATCTGGAACAGGACCTCGGGGGAGTAGCCGTGAAGCTGCTCCAGGGTGAGAGCCAGACCGGCGGCAGAGGAATATGCGTCCCGTCCGATAGCGAGGGTGGAGCCGAACGCAGTGCCCCCGGCGGCGTACTGCCCCACCGCCGCCCCGCCCAGGGCCGCATAGCCGCTGACAGCGCCGCCGCCGAAGGCAATTCCTAGGCTGAATGCCGCCCCGCCCAAGGCAGCCAGCAGGCCCACGGACAGGCCGCCGAGGGAGATCCCCCCAGCGGCGAGGCCGCCCAGAGCCAGCAGACCGGCGCTGAATCCGCCCAAGGTCAGCAGACCGGCGGAAAAGCCTCCGATGGCTATCAGGCCGGTGGCCACGTTGCCGATGGCGATGACCCCCTTGGCCCGACACAGACTGCGGTCACACAGATTGATATGAACCAGAGGAAGGCCGAAGAGAGTGCGGCGGCTGCGGTACTCATAGCGCCAGCCTCTATAGTAGTTTTGGATGACAGCCTGCTGAGGGGAAGGGGCTGCGGGCTTTTCGGGCTCGATTCCCCGCACCAGATAGTCCAAACTGACGGCAAAATAGTCGGCCAAGGCGGACAGGTTGTTGAGATCCGGGGTGGCGGCCCCCGCCTCCCACTTCTGTACCGCCTGCCGGGAGACCCCTACGGTGTGGGCCAACTCCTCCTGGGAGATGCCCCGCCCTTTGCGGAGTTGGTAGAGCCGTTCACGAAATTCCATGGTGATGAACCTCCTTTTTTCTTGGGCTCATCTTAGCAGAACGGCCCGGATAGACGCAACCAACCGGAGCATCCAATTTGACAACCAGCAGTAGCACCCCTTGGGGCGCAAGGGTTTCAAACCCGGCCAATGTCGGTGCGGAAGTGCATGTCCTGGAAGTGGATGTGCCCCGCGGCGGCGTAGGCGCCGTCGATGGCGGCGTTCAGATCCGCCCCGGCGGCGGTGACGCCCAGCACCCGGCCGCCGTTGGTGAACACCGTGCCGTCGTCTCCCAGTTTGGTGCCCGCATGGAAAACCACGGCCTGCTGTCCGGCATCCTCCAGGCCGGTGATGGGCAGACCCTTGGCGTAGGAGCCGGGGTAGCCGCCAGAGGCCAGCACAAGGCAGCAGGCCGCCCCGTCCTTCCACCGGATGTTCAGACGGTCCAAAGTGCCGTTACGGCAGGCCAGGAAGATGTCCAGCAGATCGGTCTCCAGCAGGGAGAGCACCGCCTGGCATTCGGGATCGCCGAAGCGGGCATTGTACTCCACCACCTTGGGGCCGTCGGGGGTGAGCATCAGGCCAAAGTAGAGCACTCCCTGGAAGGGGCGGCCCTCCGCCTTGAGGGCGGCCACCGTGGGCAGGAAGATCTCCTCCATACAGCGGCGGGCCACCTCGGGCGTGTAGTTGGGAGAGGGGGAGATGGCGCCCATGCCGCCGGTGTTGGGGCCCTGGTTGCCGTCAAAGGCCCGCTTGTGATCCTGGGAGGAGGGCATGGGAACCAGATGCTCCCCGTCGCAGAAAGCCAACACGGTGACCTCCGGGCCGGTCATACACTCCTCGATGACCACCCTGGCGCCGGCCTGGCCGAACTTGCGGCCGTCCATCATGGAACGGGCGGCCTCCTGGGCTTCGGCTACCGTCTGGGCCACGATAACGCCCTTGCCCAGGGCTAGGCCGTCAGCCTTCACCACGATGGGCGCGCCCTCGGCCTCAATGTAGGCCAAAGCGGGGGCAAGCTCTGTAAAGGTTTGATACTTTGCAGTTGGGATGTGGTACTTGGCCATCAGATTCTTGGAAAAGATCTTGCTGGCCTCGATGATGGCGGCGTCCGCCCGGGGGCCGAAGGCGGGGATGCCCGCATCCTCCAGGGCGTCCACCATGCCCAGGGCCAGGGGATCGTCCGGCGCCACCACTACAAAATCAATGGAATGGGTCTGGGCCCAGGTCACCACTCCATCCACGTCGGTGGCGGAGAGGGGGACGCACTGGGCCAGGGCGGCGATACCGCCGTTGCCGGGGGCGCAGTAAAGTTGTTCCACTTGCTCACTCTTAGACAGTGCCCAGGCGATGGCGTGCTCCCGCCCGCCGCCGCCGACAATCAAAACATTCATTGCTTACACCTCAATTCAGCGCCAGCCCCAGGGCCCATAGGCCCAGCAGGTGCGCGGGATAGAACACATAAAAGAACCACTTGCTCTGCACACCCAATTGCCCACGGTACCAGGCCAACAGAAGGAGGGATGCCTCGGCGCACAATGCGTAGAGAGCAAACACAGGGAGGGCATGGAGCAGATAGCCCGCCATCCAGTCCGGCCGGAACAGTGGGAGGGAGAGCAGCCCTATCAGGGGCTGGTAGAGCAGATAGAGGAGAGCCAGACCGGCTCCCAGACAGAGCAGCTTTCGGCGGCGATTATCACCGCAGAGGTAAAGGGCGAAGATCAGGAGCACGGCGGGGAAGCCGTAGTCCACGTTGAGCAGGAGTGCCAGCGCACAGGCCGCGAACAGGGGAATGGCCGACACGGCTGGGCCGTGCTCTGCTTTGGACAGACGCTCATAGCCATAGATGGCTCCGGCGCTGAGGAAGAAGGTGAGGAGCACACTTCCGCCCCAGACGCCGGTGGCCAGGGTGAAGGGCGCCTGGGAGAGAAGGGCACACGCTCCCAGCCGGATGAGATAGCGGTGGAAGAAGCGGGTGCGGCGGCAGCCCTCGGCCACGAAGTAGGCGAAAATGGGAAAGGCCAGCCGCCCGATGAGCCGGGGCAGCCCATCCGCCCAGGTGGGCAGGCCCAGCTCGGTCAGCATGGTGGGAAAGACCATCCCGATATGATCCACCAGCATAAACAGCGCGGCCAGATATTTGAGAGCGGCGGCGCTCAGACCGTAGCGGTGTGCCTCCATTAGTGGTGGAACAGCCGCATCCCGGTAAAGGCCATGACGATGCCGTACTTGTTGCAGGTGGCGATGACGTGGTCGTCCCGGATGGAGCCGCCGGGCTGGACGATGTACTGTACGCCGCTCTTGCGGGCACGCTCCACATTGTCGCCGAAGGGGAAGAAGGCGTCGGAGCCCACGGTCACGCCCGACTGGCGGGCGATCCACTCCTTTTTCTCCTCCGCCGTGAGCACCTCGGGCCGGATTTTAAAGGTGTTCTGCCACACGCCGTCGGCCAGCACGTCCTCGTACTCGTCGGAGAGGTAGACGTCGATGGCGTTGTCCCGGTCGGGACGGCGGATGCCGTCCACGAAGGAGAGGCCCAGCGCCTTGGGATGCTGCCGCAGGAGCCAGTTGTCCGCTTTGTTCCCCGCCAGACGGGTACAGTGGATGCGGCTCTGCTGGCCCGCGCCCACGCCGATGGCCTGGCCGTCCTTCACATAGCAGACGGAGTTGGACTGGGTGTACTTCAGGGTGATGAGGGCGATGAGCATGTCCCGCTTGGCGGACTCGGGCAGCTCCTTGTTGTCGGTGACGATGTTGTCCAGCAGGGCCTCGTTGATGGCGAAGCTGTTGCGGCCCTGCTCGAAGGTGATACCGAAGACGTCCTTGTGCTCCACGGCCTTGGGGGCATAGTCCGGGTCGATCTGCACCACATTATAGCCGCCCTTGCGCTTGGTTTTGAGGATGGCCAGGGCCTCGTCGGTGTAGCCAGGGGCGATCACGCCGTCGGATACCTCCAGGGCCAGGTAGCGGGCGGTGTCGGCGTCGCACACATCGGAGAGGGCGGCCCAGTCGCCGTAGGAGCACAGCCGGTCGGCACCCCGGGCGCGGACATAGGCGCAGGCGATGGGGGAGAGCTCCATATCCTCGGCAAAGTAGATTTTCCGCTCCACGTCGGTGAGGGGGGTACCCACGGCGGCGCCAGCGGGGGAGACGTGCTTGAAGGATGCGGCGGCGGGCAGGCCGGTGGCCTCCTCTAGTTCTTTCACCAACTGCCAGGAGTTGAAGGCGTCCAGAAAGTTGATGTAGCCCGGCTTGCCGTTGAGCACCTGGATAGGCAGCTCGCCCTCCTCCATAAAGATGCGGGCCGGCTTCTGGTTGGGGTGGCAGCCGTTTTTCAGTTCCAGTTCTGTCATTGCGATAAACCTCCGTCAAGTGAGCGGCGGCCGCGGGCCGCCCTCGGACTGTGTATATCTGGGGCGGCCTGCGGCCGTCCGTCAGGCTGATGCATGCTTGTTTTTGATCACAGTCTCCCAATCTCCGGTTTTCCGGTCGATGTAGCGCACAAAGAGAGAGACCTTATTCTCCGCGTTGAGGCTGTCCCACAACAGATCGGCAAGCTCCGCGGGGGTGCCGCAGGGGATTTCCACCTGCTCCGGTTCCCCCACAAAGGAGGGCAGGGGGGTGCCGTCGCCCATGTAGGTGTGGATGAAATGGCCCTGCCCGGCGCGGGGGGCCTCATAGGCGAAGAAATACCGGCGGCAGGAGGCGGGATCGCCGTCCGCGCTCTCGCGGATCGTCAGGCTGTAGTCACCGTTCTTTCTCCCCACCCCGGAGCTACCGGGGGTGTAGGGGGGGGCGTCGGGCTCAAAGGTCCGGGTGTGGAGGGCCTGGGCAAAGGTCTTGCCCGCGGCCAGTCCCTCGCGGATGGTGTCGGTCTGGTCGCCGTTGGTGACGATGGTGGAGGTGCCGAACACCCGCACAGGGGCGTAGATAATAAGGGAGGGGTCGGTCATTTTGGAGGGGTCAAAGGCCTGGGTGCGGATGCCGTCAGGGGTCTCCACGAAGACCCGGTTGCGGGAGTTCTCGCTGCGTCCCATGATAAAATAGGCAATGACGGACTTCTCCCCGTCGGGGGAGCTGCCCAGCACGATGCCGCGTCCGGGATAGGGGTTGCTGCGCAGCAGCGTGGTAAGATCCAGGTTTTTCATGATAATCTCCATTCTACGATATCATACTGTTATTGCCTTGCTGAATGTAACATTTGTGAGGAATTCTTGAAATAAGTCTACAGACAGGGGGATGTATTATTTCGACAATCCCTCGGGAAAGAAATGCGCACACCAGTTGCAGCAATATGTTCTCACAAAATAGTTTCATCGAACATAACTGCACCCGCTAGGTCACTATTGGTATTTAATATTTCTGGGTCTGCAATCGACACCGGAGCATCACGCTTCACGATTTCTTCTCCAGTAAAATCCCATCCGCCACGAGGAGTAATTTCGTTTGTATTCACCATTACTTCCATATCTTGATACATGAATCTTAACCAACCTGCTGCAAGCGTATCTTCCACGAAATACTCATAATCGTCCACACCGATCAAGGAGAAAAAATCTTCAAAGGACATGTCATCTTCCATGTCTGGGAAAAGTATGTTTGCGGTGGTGACAAAGCCCGCACATTTCAGCTGTTCCTCACATTCGCTCATGGCCTTTTCAGAATCGCCGCTCTGCGTTCCGAAAAAGTAATAAGCATATTCCGCCTCCGGCTCCCCAAAGCATATAGCGGCACAATCTGGGGATGAATCTAAGCTTTCAATTATTTCGCCTTCTGGATGCTCATTTTTTAATTCGATGAGTGTTTTCCCGATGTCATTCAAAAATTCAGGCGTTTGACCGCTGGGGGCTGCGGGCGCGCAGGCAGAAAATACGAATGCTGCAAGCAAAGATAGGATTACAATGACTGCGGTTCGTTTCATATGAAGACATCTCCTACCTGGACTACTCATGAGAGCTTTGGCTAGGAGGTACCAGCCAGCGGATCAGGGAAATACACGCCAGAACAACAGGAACCAGCAGAACGACCAAGCCAAGCAGCAACAGAGCGAGCCCGTAGTCTCCGCCAAGCCAGATTCCACCAAAGAACAGGAAACCGCCGCTGAGGACAAGTGCCAGAAGACGCAGATCGCTCATGTCTCCATACCTCCTATGAAATTATAAAATATGGACGATCCTTCTCTCCACCCGGAGCCGCCCCTCACAGAACAGGGAGACGGCCTGGGGGAGGATATGCCACTCCGCCTGCTCCATCACCCGGCGCTGGAGTACCTCGGGGGTGTCCCCCTCCAGGATCTCCACCGCCTTCTGAAGGACGATGGGGCCGCCGTCGGGCTCTTCATTGACGAAGTGGACGGTAGCGCCGGTGAGCTTCACGCCGTAGGCCAGGGCGGCCTCGTGGACGTGGAGGCCGTAGTAGCCCGCGCCGCAGAAGGAGGGGATGAGGGCGGGGTGGACGTTGAGGATGGCGTTGGGGAAGGCGGCCACCATCTCTCCGGTAAGGATGTGCAGGAAGCCGGCCAGCACCACCAGCCCGATATTCAGCTCACGGAGCTTGTCCACCAGGGCCACGGTCATCTCCCGGTTGGAGGCGAAGTCTTTCCGGGCCACCACATAGCCGGGGATGCCGGCCCGGGCGGCCCGCTCCAGGGCGTAGGCGTCGGGCCGGGAGGAGAGCACGGCGGCGATGCGGCCGTTTTTCAGCTCACCCCGGCTCTGGGCGTCGATCAGTGCCTGGAGGTTGGTGCCCCCGCCGGAAACCAAGACGGCAATTCGTACCATGCGCCCTGCCCTCAGACCAGCTCCACGCCGGCGTCGCCCTTGATCACGTCGCCGATGACGTAGGACTGCTCGCCCGCCCGGGCCAGCACGTCCAGCGCGTGGCCGACCTGATCCTTGGGGATGGCGATGACCAGGCCGATGCCCATGTTGAAGGTGTTATACATGTCCCGCACGGGGATGTCACCCGACTTCTGAATGAGCTCGAAGATGGCGGGCACGGGGTAGGAGGAGGTGCGGATGCGGGCGGTGAGGCCCTCCTTCATCATGCGGGGCACATTCTCATACAGGCCGCCGCCGGTGATGTGGCTGATGGCCTTGACAGTTACGCCGTGCTGGCGCAGGCATTGGATGGACTTTACATAGATGTGGGTGGGGCGCAGCAGCTCCTCGCCGATGGTGCGGCCCAGCTCGGAGACATAGATATCCAGAGCCTTGGGGTTGTCCAGCAGCACCTTGCGCACCAGGGAGAAGCCGTTGGAGTGGACGCCGTTGGAGCACAGGCCGATGAGCAGATCCCCTTCGCAGAGGGTGGAGCCGTCGATCATGTCGGACTCGTCCACCAGACCCACGGAGAAGCCGGCCAGATCGTACTCGTCCTCGGGATAGAAGCCGGGCATCTCGGCGGTCTCGCCGCCGATGAGGGCGCAGCCGGCCTGACGGCAGCCCTCGGTGACGCCGGAGACGATGGCCTCGATGCGGCTGGGCACATTCTTTCCCACAGCCACGTAGTCCAGGAAAAACAGGGGAGAGGCACCGGAGCAGATGATGTCGTTGACGCACATGGCCACGCAGTCGATGCCAACGGTGTCGTGCTTATCCATAAGAAAGGCGATTTTCAGCTTGGTACCCACGCCGTCGGTGCCGGAGACCAGGACGGGCTTCTTCATGCCCGCCACATTGGGGGCGAACAGGCCGCCGAAGCCACCCAGAGAGCCCATGACACCGGGAATGTAGGTGGACTCCACCAGGGGCTTGATGCGGTTGACCGCCTCGTAGCCGGCGGTGACGTCCACGCCGGCGGCGGCGTAGGATTCGGAATGGGAGTTCTTCATGTCAAAACCTCCAGATAACAATGAGGAAATGGGGCGCTGGGGTAGAGGAAAAAGCCTTGCAGAGTTTTACCCGCTTTGCGGGTAAAAGAATTGCAAAAGAGGTCCGCAGGCGAATTCAGTTCGCCGGAGTACGCCGCTGCTTGCTCCACCATCGGCGGGCAACCACCTGCGCTGTGCACAGGTGAGGGGGGATCAAACCCGCTGTGCCGCCGGGGGCGGCGCGGGGGGGTGTACCAGGGGGGACAGAGTCCCTCTTGGAGCGTTTTTACTCCTTCCCCGTCCAGCAGTAAGTGCAAATCTTGTCCCGGTCGATGCCGATGGCCTCCAGCAGGCCGTCCAGGGACTGGTAGCCCAGAGAGTCGAAGCCCAGCTTCTCGCAGATGGCGCGGAGCATGCATCTGCCGCGCTCCGTGGAGGCGTCGGCGTATTCCTCGATATGCTGCTGCCCCTCGTCCCCCTCCAGCTCCTGGATGGTTCGCCGGGCCAGCAGTTCCATGTCGGAGTTGCTGCGGGAGAAATTCAGGTACTTGCAGCCGTACATGACGGGCGGACAGGCCGAGCGCATGTGGACCTCCTCAGCGCCGGACTCGTAGAGGAATTCCACGGTCTCCCGGAGCTGGGTGCCCCGGACGATGGAGTCGTCCACAAAGAGCAGCTTCTTGCCCTCAATGAGCTCGGGCACGGGAATCTGCTTCATCTTGGCCACCTGGTTGCGGGCCTCCTGGCTGGTGGGCATGAAGGAGCGGGGCCAGGTAGGGGTGTATTTGACGAAGGGGCGGGCAAAGGGCTTGCCGCTGCGGTTGGCAAAGCCGATGGCATGGGGCACGCCTGAGTCGGGCACACCGGCCACATAGTCCACCTTGGGCAGTTGGCCCCGGTGCACCTCGTCCCGGGCCATGATCTCCCCGTTGCGGTAGCGCATGACCTCCACATTCATCCCCTCGTAGTTGGAGTTGGGGTAACCGTAGTAGGTCCAAAGGAAGGCGCAGATCTTCATCTGCTCTCCGGCGGGGGAGAGGGTCTTCCAGCCGCCGGCCGTGACCCGTACGATCTCCCGGGGGCCCAGCTCGTAGGCGTCATGGTAGCCCAGCTTATGGTAGGCGAAGGACTCGAAGGAGACGCAGCAGCCGTTTTCGCCCTGGCCGATGAGCACCGGCAGGCGGCCCAGCTTGTCACGGGCGGCGAGGATGCCGTCGGCATCCAGAATAAGAATGGTGGCTGAACCGTCGATCTCGTCCTGGGCGTGGCGGATGCCGGAGATCAGGTCGTCCTTCTGGTTGATAAGGGCGGCCACCAGCTCGGTGGCGTTGACTTTACCAGAGCTCATGGCCATGAACTGGTGGCCGTGGTCGGAGAAGTAGCGCTCCACCAGCGCGTCGGCGTTGTTGATGATGCCGACGGTGGTGATGGCGTACAGGCCCAGGTGGGAGCGCACCAGCAGGGGCTGGGGATCGGTGTCGCTGATACAGCCGATGCCGGAGCAGCCGTGAAATTCCGCCAGATCCTTGTCGAACTTGGTGCGGAAGGGGGTGTTTTCAATGTTGTGGATCTGCCGCTGAAAACCGTCCTTCCGGTCGTAGACCGCCATGCCGCCCCGCTTGGTGCCCAGGTGGGAGTGGTAGTCGGTGCCGAAGAACACATCCAGCACGCAGTCCTGCTTGGTAATCGCGCCGAAGAAACCGCCCATGGATTACTGATCCCCCATCAGGCGGCGCATGACCTCCTCGTAGGCCTCCTCGGCCCCGCCCATGTCCCGGCGGAAACGGTCCTTGTCCAGCTTCTCGTGGGTCTGTTCGTCCCACAGGCGGCAGGTGTCGGGGGAGATCTCGTCGGCCAGCACAATGGTGCCGTCGGCTGTCTTGCCGAACTCCAGCTTGAAGTCCACCAGATCAATGCCGATCTCCTTCATGAAGCCCCGCAGCAGGTCGTTGACCGCGAAGGCGTACTTCTTGATCAGGTCGATCTCCTCCTGGGTGGCCAGCTTGAGAGCCAGGGCGTGATAGCTGTTCATGAGGGGATCGCCCAGGTCGTCATTCTTGTAGGAGAACTCGATGGTGGGCGCGTCGAACACGATGCCCTCCTCCACGCCGAAGCGCTTGGCGAAGGAGCCGGCGGAGATGTTGCGGATGATGACCTCCAGGGGGACGATGGACACCTTTTTCACGGCGGTCTCCCGGTCGCTGAGCTCCTCCACATAGTGGGTAGGCACGCCCTTCTCCTCCAGGCGGCGCATCAGGTTGTTGGTCATGCGGTTGTTGATGGCCCCCTTGCCGGTGATGGTGCCCTTCTTCAGGCCGTTGAAGGCGGTGGCGTCGTCCTTGTAGGACACGATCACAACATTGGGGTCGCTGGTGGCGAAGACCTTCTTGGCCTTGCCCTCATAGAGCTGCTCCAGTTTCTCGTAAGACATATTAAAACTCCTCCATTTGGATTTTATGATCCTTTGCTTCCACCTCGGCGGCCATGCCGGCCTTGAACTGCACCAGCCGGTCGCTCAGGGCCTCGTCGGAAAGGGCCAGCATCTGGGCGGCCAGAATGGCGGCGTTGTCCGCGCCGTCCACCGCCACGCAGGCCACGGGAATTCCCTTGGGCATCTGTACCATGGACAGAAGGGAGTCCAGCCCGCCCATCATAGAGGTCTTGATGGGCACGCCGATGACGGGCAGGGTGGTATAGGCGGCCAGCACACCGGCCAGATGGGCGGCTTTGCCCGCTGCGGCGATAATCGCACCGAAGCCGTTCTCCCTTGCCTGAGAGGCGAAACGCTCGGCGGCGGCGGGGGTACGGTGGGCGGAGATGATGTGGACCTCTGTGGGGATGCCAAAGGACTTGAGCCGCTGGATGCAGGGGCGCATGGTGTCCAGATCTGAGTCGGAACCCATGATGACGGCAACTTTTTTGCTCATAAAACCCTCCTGTAGCGCCAAATAAATTTTTAGGAAACGATAAAATAAATCAGGGTATCTGCTTACACAGATACCCTGCACTTATTACCGCCGAAAATTGGACAGGCGGGAACCATTGATGATCCAAACCCCAGAGCGCAGTTCGTGCACCGGCGTCATGGCTCTACCTCCCTGTCCCAGAATGAGTATAATATATCGAATTCCCGGGGGCTTTGCAAGGGAGGGGACGGAAATTCGTATGCTTATACAAGTTTCGCCGGAAAAACAGAAGACACAATTGTAAAGTGTGTGTCAAGCCTGGCGGAGCAGCGTGCCGTCGGTGCCCACAATGACCGTATGGAGGGAGAGCGGTTTACCGCTGGCGGACACGGCCCGCTCGGCGGCCCGCTGAATGCCCCCACAGCAGGGGACCGCCATCCGTACAACGGTGACGCTGCGGATGTCGTTTTGAGCCAGAATGGCGGTGAGCTTTTCACTATAGTCCCCTTCGTCCAGCTTGGGGCAGCCGATAAGGGTCACCCGGCCCCGGATAAAGTCCCGGTGAAAGGCGCCGTAGGCGTAGGCGGTGCAGTCGGCAGCAATGAGAAGATCACAGCCGTCAAAGTAGGGCGCGTTGACCGGAGCGAGCTTGATCTGAACCGGCCACTGGCGCAGTTCACTGGGGATATCTCCAGCGGTGGGGGCGGCTTCCGGCCGGCGGATGGCCCGGCTCTGGCTGCCGGGACAGCCGCAGGGCAGGGGCTTGTCCGCGGCCCTGGCCGCCTTGGCGGCCAAGACCGCCGCATGGTCGTAGGCGGGGGCCTCACGCTCCTCAAAGGTGATGGCCCCGGTGGGGCAGGCGGGCAGGCAGTCCCCCAGCCCGTCGCAGTAGTCCTCCCGGGTGAGACGGGCCTTGCCGTTGACCATCTCAATGGCGCCCTCGTGGCAGGCGGCGGCGCACAGGCCGCAGCCGTTGCACCTGGATTCCTCGATATGAATGATTCTGCGTTTCATGGGAAAACGCCTCCTTCGTCGGTTTCTGGGCCTATTCTAACAAAGGGACGGGCCGTTGTATGTTGCAGGTGCAATAAAAAAGAAAAAACGTGCGCAGTAACCCCCACCGCCACTTTGATGGAAAACAAAAAAAAGCGCAGATACTGCTTCACCAGCTCCTGTAGCAGCTCGTCCCGGTCCAGCTTGCGGATCAGGGCGCGGGCGTTGTTGTAGTTGGTGATATAGGTGGGGTCCTCCGAGAGGATGTACCCCACGATCTGGTTGATGGGATTGTAACCCTTTTCCTGCAAGGACTGGTAGACGGAAGAGAGGATCTTCTTGATCTCTGGGTCCTTGTCGTTTTGGATGCTGAATTTGCGGGTGTAGTCCATCTCCATATCGGTACACCTCCCCGTGTATCATTCTGTTACCCATTGTAGCGGAAAAAGGACGCGCTGTAAAGGGGATGACTTAAAATTTATGATTCTTTAAGATTTCGACCGGACGCGGAAGGGGCTCACCGCAAAACAGCACCCAGCTCCTGCTCCAGCAGCTCCAAAACTGCCTTCACGTCGGCATCAGCCTCCTCGCTGGTGAGGGAGCGGTCGTCGGCACGCAGAGTCAGGTTAAAGGCTACGCTCTTCTTGCCCTCGTCCACGCCCTTGCCCCGGTAGATGTCGAACAGGGCAACCTCCTTGAGCAGGCCCTTGGCGCCCCGGCGGATGCAGTCCTCCAGAGCGCCCACGGTGACCTTCTCACCGCACACCACGGCGATATCGCGGGTGACGGCGGGGAACCTGGGCAGGGGGACGTACTCGGGATCGGGGCCCTTGGCGTTCAGGAGCTCGTCAAAGGAGAGCTCGGCGCAGTAGAGCTCGGCGTCCACGCCATAGTTCTGGGCCGCCAGGGGGTGGATCTGGCCGAAGATGCCGATGCAGTCGCTGCCACTCCACACGGTGGCGCAGCGGCCGGGGTGGTAGGAGGCGTCGGAGGGCGCGCCGGTGGGACACTCAAAATGGATATCTACAGCCCGGATGTCCTTGAGAATGGCCTCGACGGCCCCCTTCATGGCGTAGAAGTCCATGTCCTCGCCGTAGGCGCCCAGGGTGAGCACCTTGGACTCGTTGGCCAGGCCGTCCTCCCTGCCGGGCAGATAGACCCGGGCCAGCTCATAGAGCCTGGCGGACTTGTTGCGGTAGTTGTAGTTGCGGGTGAGGATATCCAGCATGGAGGGCAGGGTGGTGGTGCGCATGATGGAGGTGTCCTCCCCCAGAGGGTTGAGGATCTGGAAGCTCTTGCGGGCGGAGTAGTCGCTGGGCCAGCGGATCTTGTCATAGCAGGCGGGGGAGATGAAGGAGTAGGTGATGATCTCGTCATACCCGAAGGCGCGGCAGAGCGCGCCCAGCCGGTTTTCCAGCTTCTGCTCGGCGGAGTAGCCGCCCAGGGTGGTCTGGCCCCGCATAAGGGTGACGGGGATGTTGTTGTACCCGTAGAACCGGGCCACCTCCTCGGCCAGATCGGCGATGCCCTCCACGTCGGCGCGCCAGGAGGGGATGACCACGTCGGCGGGGCCGTCGGGGAAGTCGTGCTGCTCGGTGTGGATCTCCACCCGCTCCAGATATTTGTACTGCTCCGCGGCGGGGATGTCGGTACCCAGCAGGGCATTCACCCGCTTCGGATCCATGCGGATGGTGCGGGGCTGGGGTACGTGGTTGAGGATGTCGATGACGCCGTCCACCACCTCGCCGGCTCCCAGCAGCTCCACCAGCTCGCAGGCCCGCTGGACGGCGGGGAGGGTGTTCATGGGATCCAGGCCCTTTTCGAACTTGGCGCTGGCCTCGGTGCGCATGCCCAGGGCCAGGGCACCCTTGCGGATGCAGGTGCCGTCGAAGCAGGCGGACTCGAACACCACGTCGGCGGTGTCGGAGACGATCTCGCTGTTCTCGCCGCCCATGATGCCCGCAAGGCCCACGGCCCGGGTCTCGTCGGCGATGACCAAGTGGTTGGCATTGAGCTTGCGCACCTGGCCGTCCAGGGTGGTCAGCTCCTCGCCCTCCTCCGCCCGGCGGACGATGATTCTGCCGCCCTTCACATAGCGGTAGTCGAAGGCGTGCATGGGCTGGCCGTACTCCAGCATGACGTAGTTGGTGATATCCACGATGTTGTTGATGGGACGCACGCCCATGGAGCGCAGCCGCTCCCGCATCCACTTGGGGGAGGGGGCGATCTTCACGTTGCGTACCATCCGGGCGGTGTACCGGGGCACCAGGTCGGCCGCCGGGGTCTCCACGTCCAGCAGCTCGGTGAGCACGCCGGGGCCGCCGCCCTTCACCACCGGCTCGTGGAGGGTGAGAGGGGCGTCGTAGGTGGCGGCCACCTCCCGGGCCAGGCCGATGACGGACAGGCAGTCGGGCCGGTTGGGGGTGATCTCAAACTCCACTACATGGTCGTCGGCGTTGATGACGGGCTTGAGATCGTCGCCGGGCTTGCAGTCCTCGCGGAGGATGAAGATGCCGTCTGGGATGCAGTGGGGGAATTCCGCCTGCTGGGCGTGAAGGTCGTCCAGGGTACAGTAGCTGCCGGTCTTGGTGTTGTAGGCCACAAGGTCGCCTGCGTGCAGGTTGGGGCAGGCGGTGTCCGGGCAGACCGTGCCGGTTCCGATGTCCGCGCAGGTGTGGAAGGAGCCGTCCGGCTGGGTCTCACACTCCAATACCCTGGCGCACACCACGGGGCCGTAGATCTTGTCGCCGGGCTGAATGTCGGCGGAGATGGAGGGCTTGTCCTTGTCCAGGGGCTTGTAGTCCCCCAGAATGGCGGCGGGGGTGATGGCGGCATAGGGGAAGTCCCGCTCGTCCAGGCCCAGCTCGGCCAGACCGCAAAGCATGCCGTCGGACAGCACGCCGCGCAGCTTGCCCTTCTCGATCTTCTTGCCGCCGGGTAGGGTGGACTTGTGCAGGGCTACGGGGACCAGATCGCCCACATGGACGTTCCAGGCGCCGGTGACGATCTGCACCGGCTGCTCCCGGCCGGCGTCCACCTGGCAGATCCACATGTGGTCGGAATCGGGGTGACGCTCCATAGACAGCACCTTGCCCACCACCACGTTGGAGATCTCCTCTCCCAGATCGTGGGTCAGCTCCACCTTGGAGCCGGAAAGGGTCATGGCCTCGGCGAACTCCTTGTCGGAGGCGTCCACATGGACGAATTCCTCCAGCCATTTGCGAGATAAGTTCATATATGAAAACTCCCTTGTTATTCTTGTTTTACCTCGGACGGATTCCGGGTGTAGGGGCGGATATTATCCGCCCGCCAGGCTCAAATTTGGAAACGGGCGGGCGGCTGATAGCCGCCCCTACGGTTCTGAGACTGCGCCTCAGAACTGCTCCAGGAACCGGACGTCGTTTTCAAAAATCAGCCGCAGATCGGCGATTTTGAAGCGACGCATGGCGGTGCGCTCCAGGCCGATGCCGAAGGCCCAGCCGGAGTAGACGCTGGGATCGATGCCCGCCATCTCCAGCACGCGGGGGTGGATCATGCCCGCGCCCAGCAGCTCGATCCAGCCCTCACCCTTGCAGGTGGGGCAGCCCACGCCGCCGCACTTGTGGCACTGCACGTCCATCTCGCAGGACGGCTCGGTAAAGGGGAAGTGGTGAGGGCGGAAGCGGGTCTTGGTGCCCTTGCCGTAGAGCTGCTCCACCACGGTGTTGAGGGTGCCCTTCAGATCGGCCATGGTGACGCCCTTGTCGATGACCATGCCCTCCACCTGGTGGAACATGGGGGAGTGGGTGGCGTCCACCTCGTCCTTGCGGTACACCCGGCCGGGGGCGATGATGCGGATGGGCAGCTCCATGGTCTCCATGGCCCGGACCTGCATGGGGCTGGTCTGGGAGCGGAGCATCACCCGGCTGTCCTCGTCAAAGTAGAAGGTGTCCGACCAGTCACGGGAGGGGTGTCCCTCCTCCGCATTGAGCTTGTCGAAGTTGTACTCGGCCAGCTCCACCTCGGGGCCGTCCAGCACGGTGAAGCCCATGCCGATGAAGATGTCCTTGAGCTCGTCCAGGGCGATATACATGGGGTGCCGGTGGCCCATCGTCACGGGCTTGCCGGGAACGGTGACGTCCAGCGCCTCGGCCTCCAGCCGGGCCTCCAGCGCCTTGGCCTCCAGCTCCCTGCCCTTGGCCTCCAGCTCGGCCTCCAGAGCGGCGCGCACCTCGTTGGCCAGCTGGCCCATGGCGGGCCGCTCCTCGGCGGAGAGCTTGCCCATCTGCTTGAGTACGGCAGTGAGCTCGCCCTTCTTGCCCAGATACTTGACCCGCAGGGCGTCCAGTTCTGCGGAAGATCCGGCCTGCGCAAACGCGGCCAGAGCCTCCGAGCGGATGGTTGCTAACTGTTCTTTCATATGGAAAACTCCTTCTTGATGAATGGTAGTGGATACGATCAGGCTTCCGCATGGTAGGCGAAGGGCAGCAGATCCTTTGCCGGAACCTTTTGTGCAACCCCGTTCACGGGGAGGATTACTTCACACTCCGGCGCGTAGTCCGCCAGGAGCTGCCGACAGTTGCCGCACGGGGGCAGCAGTTCCGAGCCGTCTTTGCCGCGGACGGCGGCGGTTGCTTCCAAAACCCGCTCGCCATTGGTGGTGGCGGAGCCGATAGCTACCTGTTCTGCGCATGCGCCGTGAATGGAGTACACATTCACGCCGGTATAAACTGCGCCGCTGCCGCACCGCACGGCCGCGCCTACGGTGTGATGGAAGTTTTCGCCGTCATAGTTCCGGCGAATCGCCGCACCGGCGGCCTCAATCAAGGCGCGGTCTCGCTCTTCCAACGACTTCATTGTCCAGCTCCTCTTTCTGGTTTGGGCAATAAAAAAGCCCTTCCTCCCAACTGATTGGGACGAAAGGCAAACCTTCCGCGGTACCACCCGCAATTCCCGCGCCGGCGGCGCAGGCACTTTGGCCCCGGTAACGTGGGGCAAAACCGTCCCTGTCTCCAGGGCCGCTCCAGGACGAACCGAACAGGCCAGCCCCACATCCGCTTTCAGCCGGTGACGGACGCTCTCTGCCGGGCCGGGGGCTGCTCTTTTTCCCTTCATCGCATGTGCCCTTATTTATATCACAAAATCGAGAAAAGCGCAAGAAGGAAATTGACGAGTCCTGCCGCACGGCATATAATGAGACCGACTTAGAGAGAAATGGGAGCGTGGAACACATGAGAATCGCAACGGCGGAGCAGATGCGAACATTGGACCGGAGGGCCATAGAGGAGCGGGGCGTCCCCTCGCTGGAGTTGATGGAGCGGGCGGCAAATGCGCTGGCGGAGGCCGCCATCGACACGGCGGCCAACGCGCCGGGGCGGGCGGTTTGTTTCTGCGGGCCGGGCAACAATGGCGGCGACGGCGTGGCCTGCGCCCGCCTGCTGCTGGAGGCGGGCTTCGAGGTGCGCT
>ENA-UONQ01001488-UONQ01001488.1-human-gut-metagenome-genome-assembly--contig:-CS26-NODE-1488-length-19876-cov-5.740931_pt1 | contig 19876 bp, 18 predicted proteins | sample MGYA00242460_ERZ724007 | MGnify/ENA metagenome assembly ERZ724007
AAATTACGTCCTATGAAACAAAGACGCTCCGTGAGGATCGCCATGGGGCGGAAGAGAATTTTGCCGCAGAAGCGACCCGCCGCAGGCGGAGAAGTTCGCGAGCAGGCTTCTTTCTTTTTTTCTGTATAAAATTTTATACTAGGAAACTTCCTTAAAATGATGTATAATGAAAAGATAGCAAATCAAACGGCGAGGAGAGGCGGGAAGAGAATGACAATATATAACAGCCAGCGTCCGGCAACGGCTGAAGAGGTTTATCAGGATATGTGTGACCGGATTACCAATCTTCAGCTGAAGCCGGGACAAAAAATCAGTGAAAATCAGATGAGCGAGGACTATGGAGTTTCCCGTTCAGTGATTCGAACGGTGTTTACGCGTTTGAGTCAGAGAAAGCTGATTGAGGTGTATCCGCAGCGGGGAACTTATGTCAGCAAAATCGATCTCGATTTTATAGCAGATCTTCTGCTTTTGAGAACGGCCATCGAAAAAGAGGTTTTGTATGAGATTTTTGAAACCATGGATGAGAGCCAGCGTCAGGAGCTGATGGTGGAGTTAAAGGAAAATCTGGAGAAGCAGAAGGAATTTTACAATTCCAGTGGCTATGATTCAGATTTTAAATCTCTGGATTCACAGTTTCATAAGCTGATGATAGACAGTGTACAGAGACATAACCTGATGGAGCTGATGGCAGAGCAGATGATTCACATTGCCAGATGGAAGAATTTTGATGTAACCTTTGCGCATCGGGTCCCGGAGCTGATAGAAGAGCATGAGGCGATTTATCAGGCGATTTCAGAAAACCGGGCAGGAAAAGCGATGAGAGCCATGTCAGCACATTTAGAAACAATTTCCAAGATTTCTGAAACAGCCAGAGCGGAGTATCCGGAGTATTTTTTATAGGAATTGGTCATTTTGCTTAATTTCTAAAAAAAATATAAAATACCTATTTACATTTCACACAATATTTGATAATATATTATCAGAAAGACGAATTGTTCATGTTTAGATATTAAATATGAACAGTTTTTTCGGGAATCCTTGTATACTAGGGTTCAAGAAAGAACTGCATATTTTTTATTTTGAGTAACTTGTATACTAGTATGTAAAAATGAAAAAATAGAGATGTATGTACTAGAATGCAAGATATTATTTTTTCTTGATATTGTTAAAAAAAAGACAAAGAGGTTAAAGTTATGTACACACTTGGAATTGATATTGGTTCTACCACTTCAAAATGCATTATCTTGAAGGATGGAACAGAAATTGCAGGAAAATCCATTGTTGTGGCAGGAACAGGAACAGACGGTCCTCATCTGGCGCTGGAAGAGGTGCTGAAGGATGCAGGTCTGACCCGTGATGACATTGCCTGTACCGTTGCCACAGGATACGGAAGAAAGCTGTTTGAGGAGGCGGAAGGCGAAGTCAGCGAGTTAAGCTGCCATGCCAGAGGCGTCCATTTCGTTTTTCCGGATGTTCATACGGTTATTGATATCGGCGGACAGGATGCCAAGGTACTTTCTCTGAATGAAAAAGGCCGTATGATGAATTTCGTTATGAATGACAAGTGTGCGGCAGGAACAGGAAGGTTTCTGGATGTTATGGCAAACATCCTGAAGCTGGATATTTCGCAGCTGGAGGTTGAGGCGGCCAAATCAGAAAACCCGGCCAGTATTTCCAGCACATGTACCGTATTTGCTGAGTCAGAGGTAATTTCTCAGCTGGCGGCAGGAACGAATCTTCCGGATCTGGTGGCTGGCATCTGTCAGTCCGTAGCAACAAGAGTGGCTTCCCTGGTCAGAAGAGCGGGAGTCAAGGAAAAGGTATGCATGAGCGGCGGCGTGGCCAGAAATGCCGGCGTAAGAAATGCCATGGCGAAAGAGCTTGGGGTTGAGATTGCATACAGTGATATGGCCCAACTCATGGGTGCGCTGGGAGCTTCCCTGTACGCTTATGATAAAATAAAGAGTGGCGAAAACACTGCTCAATAAAAGGAATGAAACATAAAGGAGGTTTTCATTATGGGTGAAGAAGTAAAGAAAAGCAGACCTGCACCAGATCCGAATTCAGCGAAATTCAAACTGGGACAGATTGCAGCGAAGGCTTACAGTGATGCCATCGAGGCAAAGGCCAGGGGCGAGATGGTGGGCTGGTGTGCCAGTAACTTCCCGGTAGAGATTCCGGAAACACTGGGACTGTATGTCTGCTATCCGGAGAACCAGGCAGCAGCAATCGCAGCCAGGGGCGGCGGTGAGAGAATGTGTAATATCAGTGAGGGCGAGGGCTATTCCAATGATATCTGCGCATATGCAAGAACTTCTCTTGCATACATGAAGGTAAAGGATGCTCCTGAGCAGAACATGCCGCTTCCTGATTTTGTTCTGTGCTGCAACAACATCTGTAACTGTATGATTAAATGGTATGAGAATATTGCCAAAGAGCTGGATATTCCCATGATCATGATTGATATTCCGTTTAACCCGGATTATGAAGTATCTGATGCAGAGGTTGAGTACATAAAGGCTCAGTTCTGGGATGCAATTCACCAGCTGGAAGAGTACACCGGAAAGAAATGGAGCGATGAGCGCTTCAAAGAGGTTATGGAGATTTCCGGACGTTCCAGCCGCGCATGGCTGGAGGCAACAGAGCAGGCTAAATATACACCGTCTCCGTTCAACGGCTTCGACCTGTTAAACCACATGGCAGTTATGGTTACCGCCCGCGGTAAGAAAGAAGCTGCTGACGCAATGGAAACCCTGTTAAAGGAATACAAAGAGAATCACGAAAAAGGAACCTCCACATTCCGCGCAGAGGAAAAATACCGCATCATGTTTGAAGGTATTGCCTGCTGGCCGTGGCTGAGAGTAACCTCCACCGGTTTAAAGAGCAGAGGCATTAACATGGTAACCACCATTTATGCAGATGCATTCGGATTTATCTATGATGACTTTGACGGAATGTGCCGGGCTTACGCAAACGTACCGAATGCCATGAACCTGGAACACGCAAGAGATAAACGAATCAAGCTTTGTAAGGATAACCATGTAGAGGGACTTCTGGTTCATACCAACCGTTCCTGTAAGCTGTGGTCCGGATTTATGCCGGAGATGAGCAGACAGATTGGTGAGGCCTGCGATATTCCGGTAGCTTCCTTCGACGGTGATCAGGCAGACCCGAGAAACTTCTCCGAGGCTCAGTATGATACCCGCGTTCAGGGCCTGATGGAAATTATGGAAGCAAACAAAGGAGGTAATTAAAATGGCAGTAAAGGAATTATTTGCGCAGCTTCATGAGGTTGCCGCATCTCCGAAAAAACAGCTGGAAAAATATCTGGCTGAGGGCAAAAAGGTTGTAGCTGTTGCTCCCGTTTACACTCCTCAGGAAATTATTCATTCTATGGGAATGGTTCCCATGGGCGTATGGGGCGCTGACATGGAACTGAATGAGTCCAAGAAGTATTATCCGGCTTTCATCTGCTCCATTATGCAGTCTATTCTGGAGCTGGGACTGAAGGGCGAGTATGACGGAGTTTCCGCCATTATTATTCCTTCTCTGTGCGACTCCTTAAAGACACTGGGACAGAACTGGAAATATGCAGTAAAGGATATTCCGTTTATTCCTATGACTTATCCTCAGAACCGGAAACCGGCTTACGGCGTAAAGTTCACAAGAGATGGATATATAAGAGTAATCCGCGATTTAGAGGCAGCAACCGGAACTCATTTTTCCGAATTTGCACTGGCTGAGTCCAACCGGATTTACAATGAGCACAATGCAGTAATGAGAGAGTTTGCAGAGCTTGCTGCAGATGCAGAGATTACTGCTGCCGAGAGAAGCGATGTGTTCAAGAGTGCATGGTTTATGCTTCCGGAAGAGCATACAGCTGTTGTAAAACAGATTAATGAAGAACTGAAGAAGGGTCCGAAGGCAGAAGGCAAGGTTCGTGTTCTGGTAAGCGGAATTCTCGCAGATTCACCTAACCTGTTAAAGATTTTTGATGATAACGGCATTAAGGTTGTTTTTGATGATGTGGCTCACGAATCCAGACAGTACAAAACCGATATTCCGGAAATGGATAATCCGATTGATGCACTGGCTCAGAAATTTGCAGATATGGACAACTGCACACTGCTTTATGACAGAGATAAAAAGCGTGTAGATTACATCGTAGAACAGGCAAAGAAACACGATGCCAAGGGCGTGATTGTTCTGATGACAAAATTCTGTGATCCGGAAGAGTTTGACTATGTTCCGATTAAGAGAGCATGTGATGCTGCAGGACTTATGAATCTGAATATTGAGGTTGACCGCCAGATGGTAAACTATGAGCAGGCCAATACCATGATTCAGGCATTCAAGGAAATGTTCTGATTGAAGGGGAAATCAGAACGGGATATATTTAAAAAGAGAGGAACTAATTATGATTAGTAAAGACAAAATGTCGGTTACAGTTGGTGTAGCTTTTGTATGGTTTACTACACAGTTCGGAGGCGGTTTTGCATCAGGTAACCAGTTAAGACAGTACTTTGTACAGTTTGGTGTATGGGCATTTGCAACCTGTATTTTAGCACAGTTTATCGGTGCCTTTTATCAGTGGTACGGACTGCGCTATGCAAAGAAACACAACGTATATGACTACAGAAGCTTCAATAACAGCTTTTACGGCAAATATTCACCGATTTTTTCCAACCTGTATGAGCTTGTGTATATTGTAACTCTTTGTGTTGCTCCGGCAGCTGCATTTGCAACTGGTGTAAGTACCATGGAAAGTGCATTCGGCATTAACCATTGGGTAGGAACTGCCTTTGTAGGCGTGTTCATCTTCGTAGTTGCTGTTTACGGTACCAACGTGGTTCGTAAGGTTGCATCTACACTTTCCGTTCTGATTGTTGCAGGACTGCTTGTTGTATATATCCCCAATATTATTGCTCAGTGGGGAGACATTTCCGCAAACATCGCTGCAAGCGCAGCAAATCCTGCTCCGGTAGGAAAAGCTTTCTGGACCAGTATTGTATACGCAGCATTCCAGCTTGGTTCCATCGGTCTGCTGTTCCAGCATGCAAAGCCGTTCGAGAGCCCGGATGATGCAAAAACTTCTATGGTTTACGGCTTCTTTGTAAATACCATTATCTGTCTGATGGCAGTACTTGGCCTGATGGCAATTACCAATGATCCGAACTTTGCAACTGAGAGCATTCCGCTGCTGATTCTGGTAAACAGAGGTGTTGCACCGTCTGTATTAAGACCGATTATCTCTATCCTGATCGTTCTTGGTTCTGTTTCTACAGCAGTAAATATGATTGCAGGTATGTCTAACCGTGTATGTTCTTCTCTGGATAAGAACTTTGACCCGACTGCAAAACCGGGAAGAAACGTTATCGTTGTTACCCTGGTATGCACCATCCTGGCATTCCTGATTGCTCAGCTTGGTCTGAACAAGATCGTATCCGTTGGTTATGCTTACCTTGGATACTTAACCATTCCGGTTGTAATGATTCCGTATGTGGTACATATGATTGCAACAAAGTTTGATACAAAATAAGGATGTTATCCGATAAAACGCGTGTGATGCGCGTTTTATCGTGTAAAGAAAGTTGTATACAAGTATACAGCTTGCCTCGATGGCAGGGGAGCAGATTATGAGTCTAGTTTCTAAAACAATCGGAACAATCCTGCGAGAGCGGGCCGAAAAAACTCCGGACTGTCCGGGAATCGGATATCGGGATTATCTGTATTCCTGGAAAGAAATGGATGAAATTTCTGATTTTCTGGCAGTCAGATATCTGGAACTGGGAATCAGAAAAGGAAGCCATGCAGCCATATGGAGCGTCAACAGCCCCAACTGGGTGTTTTGCTTTTTTGCCTTACTGAAGATAGGCGCAGCGGCAGTGCTGGTCAACACCTGTTATAAGGAAAATGAGCTGGAGGGAATTTTACGGGATAATGATATAGAGTATCTGTTTCACGGATATGGCTGTAAAAGCACTGTATATGAAGATCTTCTAAAGAAGATTCCTGTAGAAACCCTTCCATACCTGAAAAAAATTGTTCCTCTGGAGGAGGATCCGGCGAATAAATGGTATCAGAGAGCCGGATTCCCTCTGGAACTCTCCGGCCGGGAAAAGAAGAAGCTTGACGAAAGAAAAGCTGAGGTGATGCCGGAGGATACGGCCTGTATTATGTTTACGTCAGGCACAACCAGCAGACCGAAAGGAGTAATGTTGTCTCATTTCAGTCTGGTGAATAACTCGGCAGAAATCGCCAGGCAGATGCACTGGAGTCAGAAGGACAAGCTGTGTATTTCCGTACCGCTGTTTCACTGCTTTGGAATAACAGCAGGAATTCTCTGCTGCATTCACAGCGGAGCTCAGGCTCATCTTCTGAAATACTATAAAACCGTAGATGTACTGGAACAGGTGGAGAAGTACCGGTGTACAGTACTCAATGGTGTCCCTACGATGTTTCTGGCAATTCTTCACAACCAGAACCGTTCACAGTATGATCTTTCTTCTTTGAAGAGCGGTATTATTGCAGGTTCGCCTGTGCTTCCGGTGGAATACCAGGAAATCTGCCGGGAACTGGGAATGGAGCATTTGCAGGTGTCCTATGGACAGACAGAGGCTTCTCCCTGTATTGCAATTTCGGACTATGAGGATTCTCTGGAGTTAAAATCTCACACAGCGGGACGGCCGATTCCAGATATTGAGTTTGCAGTACAGCAGTCTGATGTCATTCGAAATGAATCGATGGAGGGCTGCCGTAAGGAAGTCTGCGGACGGTATGCGGGAATCTGCGGAGAGATTGTAGTTCGGGGATATAATGTGATGCAGGGCTATTATAAACGGCCGGAGGAAACAAAGGCGGCTTTGGATCCGGATGGATGGCTGCACACAGGGGATCTTGGTTATGTGGACGAGAATGGATGTCTTCATGTAACCGGAAGAATGAAAGAAATGATTATTCGAAGCGGGGAAAATATTTCTCCCGCAGAAATAGAAAACTGTATTATTGAAATGCCGGAAGTGGAAGAGGTAAAGGTAATCGGCATCCCTGCAAAGGTTCTGCAGGAGGAGATTGCAGCCTGTATTATTCCAAAGAACGGAGCTGTGATTGATGAGGAAAAGGTAAGGTCTTATGTAAAATCCCGCCTTTCTGATTACAAGGTTCCAAAGTACGTTCTGACATTTCAAAACTTTCCAATCAACGCCAGCGGAAAAGTCCTTTCCAGGGAACTTCGGGTTCAGGCAGGCGAAATGATAAACCTAAAACATTAAGGAGGAACAAGCATGTATTTAACAGAACAGCATGAGTTAGTGAGGAAATTGGCCAGAGAATTTGCTGAGACAGAGCTGACCAAGGAAATCCTTGACGAGGTAGAGGAATCCGAGGTATTCCCGGAAGAAATCCTGGACAAAATGGCAAAGGCCGGATTTTTTGGAATTAAGGTTCCGAAGGAGTATGGCGGCCAGGGCGCAGACGCACGCTCCTATGTAATCGTTATGGAAGAGATGGCAAGAGTCAGCGGTGTAGCAAGTATTTATGTATCTTCCCCCAACTCCTTATCCGGCGGTCCTTTCCTGCTTTCCGGAACAGAAGAGCAGAAGGCAAAATATCTGACACCGGTTGTAAAGGGTGAAAAGAAAGTCTGCTTTGCACTGACAGAGCCGGGCGCCGGTTCCGATGCAGGCGGCATGACTACAACAGCAGTAAAGGACGGAGATTACTACATCTTAAATGGCCGTAAGACCTTTATTACCATGGCTCCTCTTGCTGACTGGGCTGTTATTTATGCAAAAACCGATATGACCAAGGGAACCAGAGGAATTTCTGCTTTCGTAGTAGACATGAAGCTTCCGGGCGTTTCCTGCGGAAAGCCGGAGAACAAGATGGGTGTAATCGGATGTGCTACCAGTGATATTATTCTGGATAACGTAAGAGTACATAAGAGCGATCTGCTGGGCGAAGAAGGAAAAGGCTTTATCAATGCAATGAAGACTCTGGATACAGGTCGTCTGGGTGTTGCAGCTCAGGCTATCGGCGTAGCTCAGGGCGCTTTGGACGAGGCAATTAAATACGCAAAAGAGAGAAAACAGTTTGGCAGAAGAATTGCAGATTTCCAGGCTATCAGCTTCATGATTGCAGATATGGCAACCAAGCTGGAGGCAGCAAAGAATCTGGTATATAAGACTGCTTACTTAATGGATACTCACCAGGATGCGTCTATGGCAGCATCTATGGCCAAATATTATGCAGCAGAGGTCTGCAATGAAATTGCTGCAAAGGCAGTACAGATTCACGGCGGATACGGCTTCATCAAGGATTACAAGGTAGAAAGAATGTATCGTGACTGCCGCGTATTTACGATTTATGAAGGTACCAGCCAGGTACAGCAGATGGTAATCGCAGGAAAATTGCTGAAGAAATAGGAGGAGCTGAGAGAATGAAGATATTAGTATGTGTAAAGCAGGTGCCAGATACCAATGAAGTAAAAATTGATCCGGTAAAGGGAACCCTGATTCGTGACGGCGTGCCCAGTATCTTAAACCCGGATGATGCCAATGCACTGGAGGCAGCTCTTCAGATTAAGGATCAGAATCCGGATACCACTGTTGCTGTTCTGACCATGGGACCGCCACAGGCAACCTACATGCTGAGAGAGTGCCTTGCTATGGGCGCTGATGAGGCATATCTGTTAAGTGACCGTGCATTCGGCGGCGCAGATACCTGCGCAACCTCTACCACCATTGCGGCAGGTATCCGCAAGGTTGGCGATGTAGATGTTATTTTTGCCGGACGTCAGGCAATCGACGGAGATACTGCTCAGGTTGGCCCGCAGGTGGCACAGAGACTGGGTCTTCCGGTTGTAACCTACGTTCAGGATATTCAGCTGGGTGATGGCAAGGCTGTTGTTCAGAGACAGCTGGAGGATGGCTATGAGATCATCGAGGTACAGACTCCCTGCCTGCTGACTGCAGTAAAAGAGCTGAACCAGCCCAGATACATGAGCATCGGCGGCATCGTTGATGCATATAAGAAAGAAATTACTGTTTGGGATCACAATGCAGTAGAGCTGGATCCGAAGGACTGCGGTCTTAACGCATCCCCGACCCAGGTGTTCCGTTCCTTTACACCGCCGCAGAAGGGCAAAGGCGAGATGTTAAGCGGAACCATTCAGGAAATGAGTGCGGTACTTGTTGACAAGCTGAGAGAGAAACACTATATCTAAAGGGAAAGGATGTATAGAAAATGGCAGTAAATGTAATCAAAGAAAAATGTAAAGGCTGTTCCATCTGCGTAAAGAACTGTCCTTTTGAAGCAATTACCATGGAAAACAAGATCGCAGTCATTGGCGCTGCCTGTACCGGATGCGGTGTCTGCGTAGAGAAATGTCCTTTCAAGGCTATTGAGAAAACAGAGGAAGAGCGTGAAGTCAAAGACTTAAGCGCATATAAAGACGTATGGGTATTTGCAGAGCAGAGAGACGGCGTGATTATGCCGGTTGTTATCGAGCTGCTGGGCGAAGGCAAGAAGCTGGCAAATGAGGTTGGCTGCAATCTCTGTGCAGTTCTTTGCGGACATCATGTAGAAGGTCTGGCAGATCAGCTGTTTGAGTATGGCGCAGACAAGGTATATGTGGCAGATCATGAAGAGCTGGCAACCTACCGTACCGATGCATACACCAAGGTAATCAACGATGCCATTGAGGAATATAAGCCGGAGATCGTTCTGTTAGGCGCAACCCATATCGGACGTGATCTGGGTCCCTGTCTGGCAGTTAAGGCAAATACCGGTCTGACTGCAGACTGCACCAAGCTGGAGATTGATCCGGAAGATAAGAAGATCAAACAGACCCGTCCGGCATTCGGCGGAAACTTAATGGCTACCATCGTATGCCCGAACCATCGTCCGCAGATGTCTACTGTCAGACCGGGCGTTATGGAAAAGGCAGCATTTGAGGAAGGCCGCAAGGGCGAGCTGATTAAGCTGAACGTAGAGTTTAAGGAAGGCGACATCCGTACCAAGGTTCTTGAAATTGTGAAGACCATGAAGGATACCGTATCCCTGACTGACGCCGAGATTATCGTATCCGGCGGTATGGGTCTTGGAAAGCCTGAAGGCTTTGAACTGTTAAAGCAGCTGGCTGACAAGCTGGGCGGTATTGTGGCAGCTTCCAGAGCAGCAGTTGATGCAGGCTGGATTGACCATGCATACCAGGTTGGTCAGACAGGAACCACAGTAAAACCGAAAATCTACATTGCCTGCGGTATTTCCGGAGCAATTCAGCACGTTGCAGGTATGCAGAATTCCGAGCAGATTATTGCAATCAATACCAATGAGAATGCTCCTATCTTTGAAATTGCAGACTACGGCATTGTAGGAGATCTGTATAAAGTAATTCCGGCTATTATGGAAGCACTGGATAAATAAACCGGATAAAATGGGAAAAAGAAGAATATAAAGGAGGATATAGCAATGAGTAAAAAGTTACTGGAAGGTGTAAAAGTTGTAGAGCTTGCTACCTTTATTGCAGCAGCAGGCGCAGGTCGTTTTATGGCAGACTGTGGTGCAGACGTTATTAAAATCGAGTCTGCAAAGGGTGATCCGCTGAGACATACCGCTCCGTCTGAGGGAAGACCGCTGGATATGTACGAGAACACAACCTGGGATCTGGAGAACGGAAACAAGAGATGTATTTCTCTGAACATGAAGACTCCGGAAGGAAAGGAAGCTTTCTTTAAGCTGCTGGAGGATGCAGATGTTCTGATTACCAACTGGAGAGTACAGGCTCTGGAGAGAGCCGGTCTGGACTATGAGACTCTGAAGGTAAAATTCCCGAAGCTGGTTTACGCAATTGTTACCGGTTACGGTGAGTATGGTCCGGATAAGGATCTTCCCGGATTTGACTTTACCGCATTCTTTGCAAGAGGCGGATATCTGGATTCCCTGCGTCAGAGAGGAACCGTTCCCTTTAACGTTGTTCCCGGCGTTGGTGACCACAACGTAGCTATGAACCTGGCTGCCGGTATCCTGGCTGCTCTGTATCATGCAAAGATGACCGGTGAAGGCGAGAAGGTTGAAACCTCTCTGTTTGAGACAGCTGTATACAACATGGGTATGATGGTTCAGGCTGCAAACTACGAGGGAATTGCACAGCAGTATCCGATTAACATTCGTGAAGGCGCTAACCCGTTTAACTCTGCATGGAGAACTGCAGACGACAGATTTATCCAGACCTGTATGCCGGACTACAACATGTACTACAAACAGTTTATGAAGGCTCTGGGAAGAGAAGATCTGATTGATGATGAGAGATACTTCCCGATTCAGAATCTGCAGGCAAAAGGCCTTGGCACTGAGATGTATGATATCTGTATGGAAGCAATGAGCAAAAAGACAGCAGCTGAGTGGCAGCCGATTCTGAGAGAAGCTGACGTTGCATTCAGCCTGGCACAGTCCTGGAGCGAGATTCTGGAAGATGAGCAGGCATGGGCTAACAACTGTCTGTATAAGATGCAGTATGACAACGGAAATACCAGAACTCTGGTAAGACCGCCGGTAAAATTCCAGGAGATGGGTGTTCCGGAATACAAGGGCGGCCCGCTGATTGGTGAGCAGGGTCCGGAGATTCTGAAAGATCTGGGATACACCGATGAGCAGATTAAGGAATACCAGGAGAAGGGTATCCTGTTTGTCTGGAAGGATGACAGAAAGTAATCAGCAAAGTGAATCAGGTTGCGGAAGATATTTATGAAGTAAAGCTGCCTCTTAAAGGTTCTTCTCTGAAGGAACTGAGCAGCTATATAATAAAAGGCCGGGAGAGAAGCTGCATTATTGATGTAGGATTTGAGACAGAGGAATGTACGAAAATCCTTCTGGATGCAGCAGACGAGCTGGCCCTGGATCGAAGCAGAACAGATATCCTCCTTACTCATTCCCATCGAGATCACTGCGGCAATCTGCCGAATCTGTATCAGCAGTTCGGCAGAATCCGCTGCAGTGCATGGGATGCCATGGAGATTACCGGACAGGATCCCATTCCCAGAGAAGCATATATGGAAAACAGCTTTTTAAAATGCGGGATTCCAGGAAAGCTTTTAGAGAGGATGCCTCCGCAGATTGATATTTCTGTTCCTGTTCCGCAGGAAAAGGTTTCTGCGGCAGAGGAGCAGGATGTGCTTTCTTATGGAAGGTATCGCTTTCGCGTGCTGGATTTGAAGGGGCATATGCCCGGAATGATTGGATTTTATGATGAAGGCGCGGGGATTTTCTTTTGCGGAGATCATGTACTGAATAAAATAACGCCGAATATCGGCTATTATAAGGAAGGCGATCATTCGCTGGCCAATTATATCAGTAATCTGAAAAAAATCAGAAACCTTCCGGTCACTCATGTGTTTCCGGCTCATCGCGGGGAGATTGCCTGTCTTTCCGACCGTGTAGATGAGATTTTGGAGCACCATAGAGAGCGTCTGGATGAAATTACCGGTGTTCTTTCTGCAAAGCCCATGTGTGCATTTGAAGTGGCTGGAAAAATGACCTGGTATTATAAAGAAGGGAATTTTCAGGATTATCCTCTGGTAATGAAATGGATGGCAACTTCTGAAATCCTTGCTCATCTGCAGTATTTGTGGGAGCAGGGAGAGGTAAGCCGCTTTGGAGGTCCGGGAGAAACGTATATTTACCGGTATGGAAGCTGATAGAAATGAAACGGCTGCGGAATGCAGTCTGTATCAGGGGCAGGAACGGCTTGAAAAAGCTGTTCCTGCCCCTTGTGCTTTGTAACAGGGATTTTCCAGAAAAGTATTGCAATATTACAGTCATTTTATATAATAGGGTGTTGGGGGCAAAGGATGGTTGTCCCGTTTGCGAAATAGGTATCAGGAGTAGACAAGATGCAGAAAGTAAAAAATACACGGGTTATGGATATGACAGAGGGAAGTGCGGCAAAGCTTTTGTTTGCTTTTGCACTTCCGATTTTTCTGGGAAATCTGTTTCAGCAGCTTTATAATCTGGCAGATACTGCCATTGCCGGTCATATGCTGGGGGATGGAGCGCTTGCACAGATTGGAGCGACGGCGGCTCTTTACAGCATGATTACCGGCTTTGCTTTTGGACTGAATACCGGCTTTGCGCTGGTAGTAAGCCGGTTTTTCGGCGCAGGCGACAAGCGGGGAGTCCGGCGTGCATCCGGCTGGATGGTGGTTCTGGCAGTCATCTGGGCAATGATTTTGACAGGAGGTTTTCTGGCTGTGCGGCGTCCCCTTCTGGAAGCTTTGAATACACCGGACAATGTTATGGAAGGGGCTTTAAGCTATATTACAGTAATTCTGGCAGGAATTCCCCTGACCATGGCCTATAATCTGGAGGCAGGTCTTTTGCGGTCTGTGGGAAACAGCATGACGCCGCTGTATTTTCTGATGTTCAGCTGCGGACTGAACGTGGGGCTGGATTATTTGTTTATGGGACCTCTCTGTATGGGCGTTCAGGGCGCGGCAGCTGCAACGGTGATTTCTCAGGGAATCAGCGCGGCGCTGGGCTTTCTCTATATTGTACGCAATTATGAACAGCTGCGTTTTACACTGGAGGATTTAAAGTCAGCGCCGGAGCTTTCCGGGGAAATGTTTCTGACCGGCTTCAGCATGGCGATGATGAGTACGATTTACAGCATCGGAAGTGTGATTCTGCAGAGCAGCATCAATGCCCTGGGAAGCGTGTACATTGCGGCTCAGGTAGGAGGACGGCGCCTGGTGGAGCTGTTTATGATGCCTGGAGGAGCGTTGTCTTCCAGCTGCGCTACCTTTGCCAGCCAGAACTTTGGAGCAGGAAAAAGGGGAAGGATTGCCAAAGGAGTGAAGGCCGCTTTTTTCATGTATCTGGTATGGTGGCTGTTTGCTCTGGTCTTTGCAGTTTTTCTGGCGCCTGCGGCAGTGGAGCTGATTACAGGAAGCCGGAGCAGGGATGTGATTTCCAATGCGGTTTTGTACATTCGTGTCAGTATTCCCATGTTTCCGCCCATGGGCTTTCTTGTGATTATGAGAAATGCTCTGCAGGGAATGAGGCACCGGATTGCTCCGCTTTTATGCAGCAGCCTGGAGCTGATTGGAAAGGTGATTTTCGGGTACTGGATTGTTCCGGTAATGGGATATCCGGCAGTCTGTGCCTGTGAGCCGGTGACCTGGGTCATCTGCTTCCTGTTTATTGCAGGAGCAGCATTCCTGTGGAGAGAAGAGTTTCGTGACCCGGCGGAAATATAGAGAAAACAGGGTGTGAAAACGGTGGACGGGAGTAATCTCAGACATCAGAGAAAGGCAGGAAAAAAGAATGCGGGAAAAATTGACAAAAACAGATGTGGAGAAAATTCAGGCAGAAATCGAACACAGAAAGCTGGTTGTTCGTCCGGAGTGCCTGGAGGCAGTAAAGGAAGCTCGTGCTCACGGGGATCTCAGTGAAAATTTTGAGTATCATGCGGCAAAGCGGGAGAAGAATCAGAATGAAAGCCGGATCCGCTATCTGGAAAATATGCTGAAAAATGCAATTCTTATTTCAGATACCTCCAAAGAGGATGAGGTGGGAATCAATAATACAGTAACGCTCTACATGGAGGATGATGACGAGGAGGAGGTATACAAGCTGGTCACCAGTATCCGGGGCAATTCCATGCACAATATGATCAGCACAGAGTCTCCTCTTGGAAAGGCCATTCTGCGGCATAAGGAGGGAGATCGCGTTCTGGTTAAGGCCAGTGACACCTACAGTTATTATGTGGTAATCAGAAAAATTGAAAATACCTCTGATTTTGGGGACGAGATCAGAAAATTTTAAAAAACCTGTGGATAACAGGCAGGGATTCAGACAAGGAGTGGTATTCTGCAGAGTACCGCTTCTTTTTTTCGTTCAGGAAATGGCATATGATGGAAAAAAATAAAAAAAATAAAATTATTTTGAAAAATGGTACCGAAATGGAAAATCTCCCTTGTATTTTATAGTGAAAGGAAAAAGGGGGAATGATGAAATGAGCAGCAATAAAGAAATATTGTCGGTTGCGCGCAGAGAAGTAAAATATCTGGTTTCTCTCCCGGATCGTCTCTATCTGCTGGATGCCCTGAGTCAGCTTCTGATTCCGGATGCATATGGCGGTTATAACGGGTATACTGTGAGAAGCGTTTATTTTGACAGTATAACCAATGAGGATTACCGGGATAAAAAAGAGCATGCAGATGAAAAAAAGCGAATTCGTATCCGTGTATATCATCCTGATGATCAGAAGGTAAAATTTGAACTGAAGCGAAAAAGCTTTGGAAGAGAGTTGAAGGAAAGTGTGATTATATCCAGAGAGGATGCAGAGCATCTTCTGAAGCGTGATTACAGTGTTCTTCTTCATTACGACAATGACACGGCCCGTTATGGATATGACTTAATGTCAACCAGACTGTACCGGCCGGTATCGCTGATTGAATATGATCGCAGAGCATTTACCCATCCGGATTTTAACACCCGTGTTACCATGGACAATAATTTAAGATACTGCGACTTCTGTTATGATTTGTTCAGCCATCATCTGAATTTTAAAAAGGCTTTGCCGGCAGATGAAACCATTCTGGAAATTAAATATGACCGTTTTCTGTTCCGTCAGATACAGGAGGTTTTAAGTCAGTGTGATTTGACCAGGAAACCGCCCAGCAAGTTCGGCAGTTCCCGGTCTGTATTAAAAGAATTTTATTATTAAGGAGGAAAGGATAATGAGTAAATTGTTTCGAATATTAACAGATACCCCTATGGGAGGAAATCCCTGGATTCAGACTGCAGAGGGGCTTTTGGCAAGTATGCTGGCAGTGATACTTCTGTCAGGTGTTATGATGCTGGTTTATCGTCTCTGCAACGATTCCCTGACCTATAACAGAAAGTTTAATATTACTTTAATGATGCTGGCTCTGGCTTCGGACATTCTTCTTGTATTGATTCAAAATAATCCGATGTTTTCTCTGGGAGCTTTAGGCGCGCTTTCTATCTGCCGTATCCGGACCAATACCAGAGATCCCAGAGACCTGGGGTTTGTGTTCTGGGCCCTGACCATCGGCATTTCATCGGCCCTTGGAGCATTTGCTGTGGGGCTGTCCGGAACGCTGGTGTTAAGTCTGGTGATGCTGACTCTGGGAAGAGCAGTGAAGAGAAGAGATATTTTAACCATGGTGGTCCGGGGAGAAAAAGCAGTGGCTGCCGCTGTACAGGAAATGGTAAGCAGCATTCCCGGAAGCACGATTCAGTCAGAGAATCTGTTTCAGGATACGTTTGAACTGGTATATGCGCTCAAGGCATCTCAGCAGGATGAAGAGAGGCTGCTTCTTCAGCTGGGAGAAATGAAAGGAATTCATGGTGTGAATGTTCTTGCGCCAAAGACGAAGGTGGCATAATGAAGAAAAAAGGATTTATGATGGGTTTATTGCTTGGACTGTCTGTGCTTCTGTCAGGATGCAGCCTGGAAGGGAAGGCGGCGCAGACAGAGGATCCGGGGGAATTTACTCTTTCTTTTATCACAATAGGAAAAGGAGACGCTTTTTTGTTAACAGCGCCGGACAGCAGCCATTATCTTCTGGATACAGGAAAAGCAAAGGATTATCCTCAGATTGAACAGGTTTTAAGGCTGAAAGGTGTGGAAAAGCTGGATGGAATTTTTCTGACCCATGGACATAAGGATCATGCCGGCGGGCTGGAGGAGATTTTAAAGAATTTTCCCACAGAAACCGTTTATATTTCGGGCGTGGATACGGTTTCCTATAAAAAAAGAGATGTGCGGTCCTCGGCAGAAAAATACGGAGCAGCTGTCCATGAACTGAAATGCGGAGAAACGTTTCAGATGGGAACGGTTCAGATTCAGTGCTGGATGCCGGATGCTCCAATCTGGGATAATGAAAATAATAATTCAGTGATTATGCGGATTGTCCACGGGGAAAATGCCTTTCTTATGATGGGAGATGCAGAAAGCGGTGAAGAGGCGGCTTTCTCCAGTTCAGGAATGAAAAAAAGCGCCAGGGTTCTGAAACTGGGGCATCATGGGGAACGTGATGCAACATCCATGGCTTTTTTGCAGAAGGTGAAACCGGAATATGGATTGATTACGGGAAATGAGGAAGAAAATCCGGATTCTGTAAATGAAGTGATATCAGAAAGGCTGAAGATTGTTCAGGCCGAGGCCGTTTATTCTCAGTGTGATGGCCTGGCTCTGGATTTCTGTTCAGACGGGCATGAAATTACCATAAAAACAGTAAAGGACACAGAAAAGTAGTCCGAAAAACAATTGGAATACAAGGGAGGATGGAGATATGAGAGATTTTAATATGACAGTAAACAGTCTTTTAGGAGAAGCATTTCCGCAGCCGGGGACAGGAGAGATTCTGATTACTCTGGCAGCAGCGATTCTGTTTTCAGCAGTTCTCTGGACAGTCTATCGCTTTTCAAATACAAGAGAGACATATAAACCGCAGTTTGGGGCTACTTTGGTGGCACTTGCCATTCTTTCTACGATTTTGATGGATTTAATCCAGTCCAATCTGGCTTTATCCCTGGGAATGCTGGGCTCCCTGTCCATCGTCAGATTCCGGACGAACATCAGAGATCCCAGAGATATCGGCTTTATTTTCTGGAGTATGGCAATCGGCCTGGCATCTTCTACGGGCTGCTATCTGATCGGGATTACGGGAAGCGTGATTTTATCTCTCTTTATGCTTGCAACCAGAAAAAGCAGCAGAACCCCGGATGAAATGATGCTTGTAATCAGAGGAAGCAGTACGGATCTGGATCAGATTCATTCTCTCGTGGAGCAGGACTGCAGCAGAAGCGCAGTAAAGGCAAAGAATATTCTTTCTGATTCTTATGAGCTGGTATACGAGGTTTGTATTGCGATGAACGAAAGCAATCATCTGATTCACGGACTGTTTCAGATGGATGGAGTAGACAGTGTCAATCTCCTTGCAGAGCAGAAGGCTGCATGATGCATGCAGGGAAGTCTGCAGGCGGGCTTCTTTCTTATTTTACCGTTATCTGGTATAATGACAGAAAGGGATAAGAAAGAGGGGGGATGTCATTGTCCAGCGGAGAAGTAATTTCAGTGGAGCATATTGATGAGCTGATTGACTGCCATATGGGATTTATTATCCGGACAGTCAGCAATATGACAGGGCGGTATGTCTCAACGGAAAATGATGATGAATTCAGCATTGCCCTGTCTGCTTTTGCTGAGGCGGTGGAACGTTATCAGCCGGAGATAGTAGCCTTTCTTTCCTTTGCAGGTTTGGTGATTCGAAGCCGTCTGAGTACCTATCTGGAACGGGAAAACCGCTATCAGGATACGGTTTCTCTGGAGGAGCTTGCAGAAAACGGGCAGGAGCCGGAGGCGCCGTCGAAAGAGGATCACAGTGATTTTCAGGAGGAAATCCATCAGTTTCAGAAAGAACTGTCTTTATTTGCTCTGACCCTGGAGGATCTGGCAGAGAATTCTCCCAGACATCAGGATACAAGAGAGAGGGCGGTTACGATTGCAGAAAAATCCAGCCGGGAACAGGTGATTGTAGATGAAACCTATCGGAAGAGGAAGCTTCCGATCCGCAGAGTTGCAAAATTCTGCAGTGTATCAGAAAAGATTGTAAAAGACAGCAAGCTTTTTATTCTTGCTACGATGCTGATTTTTTTGAAAAAATTCCCCATGCTGCTGAATTGGGTTGGCAAAGGGAGGAAGCTGTATGTATAAGAAGGCTATTGTAATAGAATTGAAAGACTGCTATGCACTGGCCATGGAAGAAGGCGGAGGGATTATCCGCATTAAGAAAAAGCCGGGGCTGTCTGTAGGAGATTCGATCTATGTTCTGCCGGAGGATCTGTATCAGAAGGAAACGAAGGCTTCTGTAGTTTCGTTTGGAGCTGCGGGTGCCTCGCAGAAGAGAAAAAATTCTTCAAATATTCATACCGGTTTATGGATGAAAGTGGCAAGCGCGGCTGCGGTCGTTTTATTATGTATCGGCATTATGGTTCCCCAGATGCGGGTGAAGGCCTATGCCCTTACTTCGTTTGACGGAGATATCAGCATTCAGCTTGAACTGGATGATCAGTACCGGATTATCCGGATATTTTCACCGGACAAAGGGGCTGAGGAGAAGCTGAAAGCGCTTCGTGGAAAGCATATCAGGGAAGCAGGAGAGGAGCTGAAGGCTCTTTGCGGAGACGGGCAGATTCTGGCAGGATATGCTGTTTTGGATGAAAGGAAGAAGGATGCCGGGCTGGAGGAAAGCATTTATTCTCTGTTTTGCGGACAGCCGGTTGTATGTCTGAGCGGAAGTGCTGAGGAGGCTGCCAGCGCAAAGGAAAGCGGAAAGTCTCTCGGACAGTATCTGTTAGAAAAGGAAAACGAGAAGGAAAAAGAGGAAGAAACGGATAGAGAAGATATAGAAGAAAGCGAAGAGATTCCGGAGGAAGAGACAGAGAAAAAGGAGGAAGAGGAGAAGAAGCCTTCCACGGAATGCGAAGACGATGCCGAAGAAGACGAGGCATCAGAAGATGGCGGGGAAAGTAAGGATGACGCTGAGGATGATGCATCGGAGGACAGCGAAGAGGACAGCAGCGAAGACGAGAATGATGCTTCAGAGGAGAGTGCAGAAAGTAAGGATGAGGCCGGAGGTGATGCATCGGAAGACAGCAAAGAAAGCGAGGATGACGCAGGCGGCGATTCGTCAGGAGACAGCGGCGGAAGCGAAGATGACGCGGGAAGCGATTCGTCAGGAGACAGCGCAGGAAGCGGGGATGACGCGGGAGACGATTCGTCAGGAGACAGCGGAGGAAGCGAAGATGACGCGGGAAGCGATTCGTCAGGAGACAGCGGAGGAAGCGA
>ENA-UONQ01001490-UONQ01001490.1-human-gut-metagenome-genome-assembly--contig:-CS26-NODE-1490-length-19851-cov-5.656042_pt1 | contig 19851 bp, 19 predicted proteins | sample MGYA00242460_ERZ724007 | MGnify/ENA metagenome assembly ERZ724007
GCAATTCACTCATAAAAATTGTTTTTAGACTTGACTTTTAATAGTTAGTCTCTCAGTATTCTACTTGCAATTTTCCATCCCTTTATCGGATGATTTCCTATAAAAGCGATTATCAGTAAGATCGTCAACAAGCACATCAACGAATTTAAAAAAGCATATACCAGGACAGATGGAACAACCCATATCATTAGGAAATGAGAGACTGCACATATCCCAATCATGACAAGAATCAGAAAAACATATGTGAAAAAATATCTGTGATTCTGTTTTGCCATTGTCTGCTTTTCTTCTAGTCCACAGGGATAGATTCTTACATTTTTTTCAATTTTTCTTTTTGCACGTTTTAGCATATATCCAGCGATAAGTACGCCTAACGCAACTCCGATCCCCACAGAAATCCAATACAACAGATTTGCATCAAAAGAAATTGGCTTTTCTATTTTCCTTACAAACGCATATATCACAAGTGAAATTCCTGCAATGATTCCAACAGAAAGCCCGTTCCCACCTTTGCTTTGCCCAAGAATAAACATTTCTCCGGTCTGTTCCTCATAATAATAACTGTTCATTGACTTTGTTTCAGTGTAAAGCCTTATATATTTCATCAAAAATCACGTCCCGTTTTTTTCTAATAATTCATAACTGAATTATATATTATCGAATATTTCTTGTATATATTTTTTTTGCACGTAACATCATTAACTTTAAAAATTCTAATAGAAAAGCAGCCTGATTCACAACCAGACCGCCTTACTCATTTCCATCTTTAATTTCCGCAAACTTCACCTCTCCACTCAAAACAGTCCACCGGACTGTTTTATCGCATGCTTGACAACTTTCAACCAAAGTGTCACTTCTCCGCCCCCGGTCTGCTCGGAATTTCGGATTTCCAGAAATCCTCCCTGTGCCTCTACAAACCGTTTTGCAATGGCAAGTCCCAAGCCTTGATGACTTCTGTCATGACGACTTTCATCTCCCCGGTAAAACTCTTCCGCTGCATAGTTTAATTCTTCGCCGGAAAATCCCGGTCCGTAATCCGATACTTTTGCACAAAGATAACTGACTCCGTCTTTCTCAGCCTCCTTGATGCAAACATCCACACCCTGCTCCGAATCGGTATACTCAATTGCATTTCCCAACACATTTCCCCATGCACGCTTTAATTGTTCAAGGTTGACCTGAACCACTCCTTGCACGCTGTGACACTGCACCATCAATGGCAAATCCTGTGGGGAAGTCATCTGTTCCGCCTGCACTTTCAGTTTTTCCTGCAATCTGTCACAAGCAATGCAAATTTCTGTTTCCGCTGCGGTCTGATGTTTCAAAATCATACGCATCTTATCCAGATACGTCTCTATCTCGACAGTATGCTCCAAAATCTGTTTCTGACAATTCTCAACGCCTTGCAAAGCAGACAGCTTGCCAGAACCATCACTCTTCTCAGATAAAATTTCTTTCCATTCTCCCACATCCTCCGCAGAAAGCTCTGCATTGCCTTTAATAATCGTAAGCGGAGTCTTGATATCATGTACCAGCGCCCGCACCTGCCGGTTCTGTTCTTCTTCCATATCCCACTGCTTTTTCAAAGATTTCTGGAGCGCATCTTTCATTCTCTCCAGAGAACGAAGGACTTGATTGATTTCTTTGATATCTGTTGTCTCCACCGCAAACTCCAAATCATTTTCCGAAATTTTCTGGGTTACACCTTGCAGTTTCTCTAATCGTTTTTTCATATTTTTTGCAAAATGTCTAGCCAATACAACGGCCTGAACCAAAAAGATAATCGCCATCAATGTTGGAATCAGCAGTTCCGGGGTTGGAAGAATCCGATTCAATGTCTGATTGACATACCGCATCTGAAAATGATATTTTACAATACAGATTTCTTCTTTCTCTCGTTCAAAAACACGATAGTATCCTGACAATGCGGACATATTCTGCCGTTCATATCCATCCCATGTTCTCTCTCGGTCTTTTTCAGCAATTGTGCCATAGAGCCATTTTCCGTTTCTCGTATATACACCGTAATTTGTACCGTAGGGAAATTCCAGCTCGCGAAGATCTTCTCTTTCTCGCAATTCCGTTTCATGTGCATTCATCCACTGTTCAGAATAATTGGCAGGATACACCATTCCCGTTCCTCCCAGAATTGCAATCATCAAATAGGCTCCTATGCAGATTAGCACCACATTCACACAGAATAGGACCATATATTTTAAAAACATTCCCATCAATGTTTTTTCTCTTCCTCTGTTTTTTCCCCCATTTTTCAATCTGCCTTCCATCGATATCCGATCCCCCATACTGTTTCTATCGGCTCTAAGCCATATTTCTTACATTTTGCGCGGATATTTTTCACATGCTCTGTTACTGCAGCAGCATCGCCTTCCCCGTCAAACCCATAAACAGTTTCGTAGATTCGTTCTTTGGAAAAGACCTGTCCACGATTGACTGCCAGATATTCACAGATCGCATACTCACTCTTTGTAAGCGGCACTTCAACATCCTTGTACTGCATTTTCTTTGCCTGTAGTTGAAAACGGACTCCATCCACTTCCATAAAATGTCTTCGTTCGCGGTTTTCTCTCCGAAGATGAGCTGCTACTCTTGCCCGCAGTTCTCCAATTCCAAAAGGCTTTGTAATATAATCATCGCCGCCCACACCCAGCCCCTGCATCAAATCATTTTCTTCACTTTTTGCAGTCAGAAACAGAATCGGACAATCCACCCGTTCACGAAGTTCCTTACACAACTGAAATCCATCCATTCCGGGCATCATCACATCCAGCAGAATCAATTGATACTGCTCCGGCTTTTTCTGAAGTACAGTTGTCGGATCCGAAACCGTATCTACCAGATATCCTTCATGTTCCAATGCCCTTCGTATCAGCTCAAGAATCCCCTTATCATCATCTACCGCTAAAATACGGATATAGTGTTTCTTGCTTGCATTCATCCTACCATTCCTCTACAAATCTTTTCTCAATCCCTTATTTTTCCAGCTACTCACTCATACTTGCCGCCGATGCATTCTCTCCTTTATAATGAAACCATACAAAAATTATGACACAAACAACCGCACTAATCAACAAGCAGATGATTCCTTCTCTTTTTGAAAATCCTGCTCCGGGAATCATCATTCGTTTTAATAGTTCTATGGACATCCGAATACTCCAGGAGCAGGGAATAAATTGCCAGATTCCTTCTCCCAGTCCGGTCACTAACAATGCGGCAAGTACAGACTGTGCCACGCCGATTCCCATGGAAACAGATTGCGAAAATCGCATATTTAAGAACAAATGAATCGGATACTGAATTAAGCTCCCCAGCCAGAGAGCCAACACTGCTGCCGGATATACCATAACCGGAAAATCTGTATTTCCCAGAAGATACTGTTCTCCCAAAGCAAACGATCCGATTCCCAGAATCACTGCGGTCAGCCCCAACAACTGCAGAGCAATGCATTTCACCGATAAAGAAGTCGTTCTGGCCGCACTTCCACCCAAAAACGTCTGATAATGATTCCCCTCTTCTAACATCATAGACCGAGAACAGATGAGACTTACCAAGAACGGAAACCCCATTCCTACAATCTCAATAAAACCGGAAACCTGCTCAATGCCATTTAGAGACGTTGCTCTATAATAAAGCAGTAACAAAATACTTCCCGTAAGCGGAATCCCTACATGCATCACCGGGAGTATCGTATGTTTCATTTTATACCTTTCTGCCCGAAATAAACGTATCCATGTTCTCATGCTTTTTCCACCCTTCTCTGATACCATATACGTGTGATTCCCCAAATCATCAAAAACCACAACACAGACGCTGCAATTCCGATTGGAATACTAGAGGGATTGATCAGCCGCGGCGCAAATGTCATCTCCCCGGTCTGTGCCGGAAGTCCGTTTGGCATGATTTTTAATAACGGACACATCATTCTCGCTCCGATTGCTCCCGGAAAAAACATATAAATCGGAGACAACGACAAGATAATTGTCATCAACTCTGTTCCCACAAAATGAAGGATCAGCATTGGAATCCGCCCAATGGTCTGTGCCAGAAAGAGACACCATGGAATCTGCCAGCAAAAGGAAAGCCATAGCAGCACGCATGCCGCAAGCTGTTCGGAGAACGACGGACGAAGAATAAAATTCACCTGCAACTGTGTTTCCATCAGAAATGCAGCTACAATGATCACTGCTGTCAGAAGGATCATTGCCCCTGCGGACATCAGTAATCCGTAACAAACCTTTGCGTCCCACAGCTTTTTCATATCACAGGGGAGAGAATGCACCGCCCGGTTTCCCATCTTTTTTTCTTTTTCACTGATGATTCCACAGACCAGAGCCAAAAATCCCGTATACATCCCCGTATACCACCAATTATACCCATCCACCGCAAAATATATATGGGTCAGCACCGCCGACATTGCAACACAGATAAGAGGCATTAAGATTGTCAGTTTCCCGACTGCCGTATGCTTATATTTCAGCATTTCCGCCTGCATATAGTTTTGAAATTTTGCTCCATTCTCTCTCATCGGATTCCCTCCTTCCTCTGTTTCTTTACAATCTCCATAAACAACTCTTCCAAATTATCACACTCAGAAATACTTCCTTCGTAATGCATTTCCCCCTCTACAATAATCCCGATATAATCTGCTGTCTGTTCAATCTCACTCAAAATATGGCTGGAAATAAGAACTGTAATTCCTTCCTCCGGAAACTTTCGAATCATTTCCCGCAGTTCCTGTATTCCCACTGGATCCAGACCATTGACCGGCTCATCCAATACAAGCAGCTTAGGATGATTCAAAAGTGCGATTGCAATTCCCAATCTCTGTTTCATTCCCAGGGAGAATGCCCCTGCCTTTTTTTGCCCTGTATTTTCCAAGCCAACGATTCTTAGAACTTCCTCAATCCTTTCATCCGACAATCCCAAAATCAGCGCTCGTACCTTCAGATTTTCCCATGCGCTCAAATTTTCATAAATCGGCGGCGTTTCCACCAGCGCACCGATTTCATTCAAATCCTTCCTTGACCAGAGATGCCCGTCAAATAAAATTTTTCCTTCTGTCGGTCTCATAATTCCTGTCAGACTTTTCAGTAAAGTCGACTTTCCGGCTCCATTTGGCCCCAACAGACCATAGACACAATTCTTTGGAATATTCAATGAAACTTGATTTAATGCTTTTTGTTTGTGAAATTTTTTCGTAACCTGTTTGATTTCTACCAGATAATCCTGCATCACATTTACCTCCTTTTTTTGAGAATGGAAATACAGATCACTACTGCGCATCTGCATTTTCCTTTCTTCTCTGTAATACAGGATATAAAACAATTCTAAGGAATTTATAAGGATATGCATTTTCTTGGAAAAAATATGAATAAACAAAAACTCCTCTTACAGAAATAAGTATTTTATCTCTGTAAGAGGAAATTTTTACACTTCCCAATATTTATGAATGTAGTTTTTAACACAATGGATATTTCTTTGTCAGCTCTGCTACCATTGCCTTCGCCTTCTCCACATTTTCTTCTCCGGCAATAACCAGTGCGATAATCTCTGCAATCTGATCCATATCTTCTTCCACCATTCCGCGGCTTGTCACTGCAGGTGTTCCTAATCTGACACCGCTTGTTACAAACGGAGAACGTGGATCGTTCGGAATGGTATTTTTATTTGCGGTAATATGTGCATCATCCAGACGTTTTTCCAATTCTTTTCCACTGATATCGGTTCCGGTCAGATCCACGAGCATCAGGTGATTATCCGTATCTCCCGATACAATCTTGATGCCGCGGGCTTTTAATCCATTACACAGTGCCTTTGCATTCTTCACAACCTGTTCCATATAGGTCTTATACTCCGGTTGTAATGCCTCCTGAAAGCAAACTGCTTTCGCCGCAATCACATGCATCAGTGGTCCTCCCTGTGTTCCCGGAAATACAGCTTTATTGAAATTGAACTTCTGATTCATCTCTTCACTGCTCATGATCATGCCGCCACGAGGTCCCCGCAGTGTCTTATGTGTTGTTGTCGTTGTCACATGTGCATAAGGGATCGGACTTGGATGCAGTCCGGTTGCTACAAGTCCTGCGATATGTGCAATATCTACCATCAGATATGCTCCGACTTCATCGGCAATTTCACGAAATCTCTTGAAATCAATGGTTCTTGCGTATGCACTTGCTCCTGCCACAATTAACTTCGGCTGATATTCCTTGGCGATTCGAAGTACCTCATCGTAATCAATCACTCCCTCTTCATTGACTCCGTAAAAACGAACCTGGAAATATTTTCCGGACAGATTCACCGGAGAACCATGGGTCAAATGTCCGCCATGATCCAGATTCATTCCCATAATCTTATCTCCCGGCTCCAGCATTGCAAACATCGCTGCCATATTCGCCTGAGCGCCGGAATGAGGCTGTACATTGACATACTCGCATCCAAACAATTTCTTTGCCCGCTCTTTTGCCAGTTCTTCCACCACATCTACACACTGGCATCCTCCGTAATAACGTTTTCCCGGATATCCTTCTGCATATTTATTCGTCAACGGACTTCCCATTGCAGCCATCACCGCTTTGCTTACCCAGTTTTCTGATGCGATCAATTCAATATGAGAATCCTGACGTTTCATCTCTGCCTGAATCGCATCTGCCACCTCTGCATCTGCCTTAACAATTTCCTCAAAATCGTACATCGAACCATACCTCCGTTTTCCATCTTTGCAAGAATTTCTATGCTCACAAAAGATATTTTTGCCTGAATTTTGGTATTAGTCTATCATATCCATACAGCAAAAACAAGTGTTTACTTTAACCAATTATCAAATTAAAGCGAATACTTGTTTCAAATACTTATCCTATTTTTTTATTTTTCCAAAACAATGGTCTCATATGGTCTCAGACAGAATTTATTCTCTTCTGTCTTATATTCCGGCATTTTTTCATAGTTTCCAAGTATACGATGATACTTCTTCCATACTTCTGGCACAATAGCTGTTTTTTCCTCGGCACTTAAATTATTTAGAACCACCAATTCCTGTTCTCCCAGATTTCGTTTATATATCAGAAGTGCATCTTCCTTAGTTTGAACAAAACAAATTTCTCCTTCTGAAATGATTTTCTTCTCTTTCCGTAGCTGCACAAGTTTCTTATAAAAATTTAAAATAGAATCCGGATCTTTTTCTTCTATTTCCACGTTGATATTCTGGTAATTATCCGTTACCGACAGCCAAGGACGTTGTACGGAAAATCCGGCATTCACCGTTCCATTCCACTGCATAGGTGTTCTTCCATTATCTCTGGATCGTTTTGCAATAATGTCCAATGCCTCTGTTTCCGTTTTTCCCTGTTTCCTTAAAATTTCATAATAATTCAAGCTCTCCACATCTCGATATTGATCTATAGATGTATAATGAGCATTGGTCATTCCCAGCTCCTCACCTTGATAGATATACGGCGTTCCACGCATCAGATGTATCATCACTGCAAGCATTTTTGCCGATTCTTTCCAGTATTTCTTTTCATCCCCCAGACGAGAGACTATCCTAGGCTGATCATGATTACACCAGAAAACAGCATTCCATCCATTTTCTTTCTGTATTCCTTCCTGCCATTTCTGAAATAATTCTTTTAACCGTTTCAGATCAGGTTGAGCCAGCTCCCATTTATTTCCATCTTTATAATCAATTTTCAAGTGATGAAAATGAAAACACATGGACAATTCCTGCTCGGTCGGATTGGAATATCGAATACAATTTTCCAAGGTTGTGGAAGACATTTCTCCAACAGTAACCATTTCTTCAATTCCAGTGTCTTTCACCAGTTCTTTCAAATATTCATGTACATGAGGACCATCTGTATAGAACCTTCTTCCATCTCCATCCATATCATTTTCAAAATTTTCTGGTTTGGAAATTAAATTCACGACATCAAACCGAAATCCCTTTACGCCTTTCTTCTTCCAGAAACGAATTACCTGTTTCAGTTCTTCCCTCACTTCCGGATTATCCCAGTTCAGATCCGCCTGTTTCACATCAAATAAATGAAGATACCATTTTTTCAAGGATGGAACATATTCCCACACAGGTCCGCCGAATTTAGACTCCCAGTTTGTCGGCAGATGCTCCGGATTTCCCTCCCGGAATATATAATAATCCTGATATTTTTTCTCTCCTGCCAATGCTTTTTGAAACCATCTGTGTTCTGTTGATGTATGATTAAATACCATATCAAGCATTAGTCCGATTCCCCGTTTTTCAGCCTCTGCAATCAAGGTTTCAATTTCTTCCATTGTTCCAAATCTCGGATCTACTGCACAATAATCTGCCACATCATAGCCGTTATCTCTCTGTGGAGATGGAAAAAATGGCGTCAGCCACAGATAATCCACCCCCAATGATTTCAGATAATCCAACCGTTTCAAGACTCCGCCTAAGTCTCCGATTCCATCTCCATTGGTATCTTGAAATGACTTAGGATAAATCTGATATACTACTTTATCCTTAAAATTCATTCTGAATTACTCCTTTATCTCATAAAATCTGCCATATCTTCTATGCAACGTTCCACTTGAGCCGTCTTTCCAAGCAGATCAAAAAATGCATGACACATTCCGCCATATCGAATCATTGTCACATCTACGCCAGCTTTCTGAAGTTTCTTTCCAAAGGCTTCTCCTTGATTTCGCAGATAATCATATTCTGCTGTCATGAGAAGTGTTCTCGGAAACTTTGCATCTACATCCATATAAATCGGTGAAATCAATGGATTTTTCACATTTTCACCCTGAACATACAGCTTTTTCACCAATGTTTCAAATCCCTTTAAACTAGAAACGCAATGCTGTTCCATTCCATCTTTTCCACCGCGGTACATCTCTTCCTTCCACTTCCAGAAATTCTCATTTCCAGTCAAATCTGTCACCGGATATAACAAAAGCAGTCCGGCAGTTTGGGCCCGTACCTTTTCATCTTGTACACTGGCCAATATAAGATTGCCTCCCGCACTGTCTCCACCCAAATAAAACTTTTTTCTATCAAACAAAATCTGACTTTCTTCAAAAATACTTTTAATGGCAGTTCTGCAATCTTCTATCCCCTCTGGAAACGGATGTTCCGGCGCCAGCCTGTAATCCACGCTGATTACCAAAGATTCTGCCTTCTGGCTTAAAAAACGGCAGGATTCTTCTACTACATCCATACTTCCGCCAATAAAACTGCCCCCATGCACAAACACGAGACAACCACTGTCCTTTGGTCTGTCAGCAGTTTCATACATTCGAATAGAAATTTCTCCAACTGTCCGCTCTGTACACAGAATATTCTGAGCAATTTTCTCAGCCTGTGGATACATATTATCCCGCAAATCACCGATTGGCTCTCCCATATACTGATAAGGATTCCCACTGACCTTCGCCGGACGGCTCAAACGATATTTTACAAGTGCATCATCTAACTTTCCTTCCCCTGATGCACAAGGACAATACAAGATACTATGCTTTTGTGTCAAATAATAGGCCGGTTTTCTGCTGCTTTGAAAGAAAATCTGTTTTCCCGCCGGAATCTCATAGACCGTATCGTCTACTTTAATCCAAACATCCTGTCCTGCCGGATTATAAACTCCACTTTCATCTGTAAAATAACGCAATTGTGACACTGCCTTCATATAATCATAAATTTCAATATTGGTAGCATACCAGATATCATCACAACCACCAACACGCTCTGCAAATGTTTCTATCAGATTCCAATTTTGTTCCAGTTCAAACTCATAACTATGTCCCCATACATAAAATAACATCAACCGCTGATCATATTCAGTTTCCATAAATTTCTCTGCTAATTCCATTAAATTCTCTCTATGTCGACAGGTGGGATGCCATTCTAAAAAATCTTCCGGCAGCTCAAAATGACCTGTATCTTTTGTTGTTCTGGAATAACAAATACCACATTGCTGCATTGCCGATTTAATCTGATCATCATAACACCCATTCGGATAAGACATTCCCACTACCGGATATGCAGTCAATTGTTCCAGATTTTTACGGTCTTCCACAATTTCCTGAAGAATAGAAGTTTTGGGGATTCTGGTCAATGTAGGATGGGTACATGTATGACACGCTACCTCATGTCCTTCATAGAGTTTCTTTACTTCCCCGCTTCCAATATAAGGAAATCGATGATTTTCTTCCTCTCCCAAAAGTTCCGAATTTAAGTGAAATGTCGCACGTAATCCATTTTTATTAAATATTTCAACTAGTCTTCGATCTGTAATTTTACCGTCATCATAACTCAGGGTCAGCGCTTTAAATCGTCCCCCCGGAAAGCATGTATAGATTCTTCTCATTGTGTCTTTAACCACCTTTCTGCAATCCACTCACCAGCCATCTGATTAAAATGAAGATGATCGCCACTGTCATATTCCGCTTTCAAACACCACTGTTTTTCAGGATTTCTTACATAAACGTCTATGTCCATCACCCGCTCCTGTTGCCGGATCCATGCATTGACTTCCTGACGAATCTGCTCTTTTTCTTCATTCCAGCTTTGATTATATCCACAAAACGGAGATAACGTTGCCAAAACCGGAATGCTCCCATACATCTTAACAATTTTACATAATTTCATCAAACCATAGATTAATTCTTCGCTGTCTGGAAGTTCATCCGGCGGGCATCCATCTCCCGGATGCACCAAATCATTAATCCCGATTGCAAGAATAACCTGCTGCGGACAATATCTAAAAAAAACATCTTTTTCAATTCTTTGGATTCCGGACACCCCGAAGATTGTATTTAACGAGGAACTGGAATTGGCATTCCGCAGCACCCGATTTCCGGAAATTCCTTCATTCAGAAAAACCTTTGCTTCTCCACTTTCCAGATACTTCTGATACAGCTCCTGAAACCAATATCCTTGATGAACCAACGAATCTCCAAACACCGTTATGACTTCCGGTTCTTCTTTCGTCTGTACCTCCACGCTCCGGATTCCAAAGTACACATAAGAATTAAAGGGTTTCCGAACAACCTCTGAAAACTCAGCCGGAGACACTTTCTCACCTTTCTGATTTTGAAATTCCACCTGAAAAAAGGAGTTATGATTCAATCCCGCATATCCTGTAAACATTCCTTCAGGCTGAATTGCAATTGTTAAAATATCGCCTTTTTTAAATGGAATCTGAATTACGTCTGTGACCTTTACTTCTCCAGAATGCAATAAAATCTCAGAAACATTCTCCCATGTAATCGAAACCCTTTTTCCGCCACATGTAATACTTCCATTCCGGTATACAACCGGATATTTCCCATTTTCATTGGAAAAAACCAACCGTATCTGCTCTCCTTCAACAGTAGCAGAAAACCGGATAAATTGAGTGATACCGGCAGAAACTGCCGGTAACGACTCATAATTTTGAAAATGATAACTCCAAAGAGGATACCACATCACGCTTTCACTTCTTTCTTCATTTTCATCTTTCCAATCATATAAGTAGATGCAAATGCCAAAATAAATGCGATTGCCATATATAAGTAATGTTTTCCCCAGAACTGTGCAGGAATAATTGTAAAGCTCAACGGTCCACTTGGTCCGGCTGAAACAGTGTATATTCCAGAAATCATAATCAATGCTCCGGCGATACCCGCACTGACAATTGAGCAGATAAATGGGAATTTTGCTGCTAATGTAACTCCGAACATGGATGGTTCCGTCACACCTAACATCGAAGAAACCGCAGAAGATACACAAACACTCTTCTGATTTTTATTTTTTGCCAACAGCGCCATAGCAAGAACAGCCCCAGCTTCAGCCACACAAGTAATGGTAACAATTGCCAGCATACTGCTTTGCTGTGTTGCTGCAACCAACTGTAAATTCACTGCAATCAGTGCATGATGCATACCAGTCACAACCAATGGCTCCCATAATGCTCCAAATACAAATCCCGCAACAACCGGCGCTGCGTCAAATAAGAATAAAATTCCATCTGTCAGCCAGGTAGCAACCTGATTCATCACCGGTCCGATACAGAGGAATGTTAAAAATGCAGTCGCAAAAACAGAAATCGGCGCAACCAGAATCAGATGCAGAACATCCGGAAGAACCTTCCGAAGTTTCTTCTCCAGCCATGCTAATACCGCAGATGCAACAAAAGCCGGCAAAACAGAATTCTGATATCCAAGTTTCATAATATTTAATCCAAATACATTCCAGTATTCCGGTTCAATCGTACCGGAAATTACTGCGGACATAGATGCACCTGAAATCAACTCTGCATTGACCAATACCAGTCCCAAAAAGACTCCCAGCATCGGACTTCCGCCAAAACGTTTTGTCGCTGACCAACAAACAAGTACCGGAATGTATGTAAACGCAGTATTGGCTACCATTGTAATCATAGATGCAAGACCTGCTACAGCCGGAAACATTTCAACAACAGATTGCGGGCCAAAAATACCTCCATTGGTCAGTATATTACTGATTCCTAATAAAAGACCAGCTCCGACAATAGCGGGAAGAATCGGATAAAACACATCTGCAAATATCTTGACTGCTCTTTGCAGCCGATTCATTTTCTGTGCCTCAATCTTTTTCAGTTCTTCACTGTCTGCTTCTTTTGCTTCAGTTGCCGCCAAAACTTTCTCATATACCCGATCCACAATTCCCGGACCTATAATTACCTGATATTGTCCCTTCGCAGCAAAACAGCCTTTTACAAGTGGAATCTCTTTCAACACATCTTCCTGAATCTTACTCTCATCCTTCAATACAAAACGTAGTCTTGTAACACAGTGTGTCAGCACCGAAATGTTTTCTTTCCCACCGACACATTCAATGATTTTCTGAATGTCCTGATTTTTAATCTCCATCTTTTTTTCCTCTCTCATTTTTGTATGTTTGTTTACACCCTTAATATATACTTGTTTAAACAAGTTGTCAATACTTTTTCAAAATTTGTTTAAACAAGTATGCGTTTATATAAAAAATGCAGTTAAAATCTTGTTATAATTCCCAACAACATTCTAACTGCATTCTTATTTTTATCGGATTCTCTGTGCTTGATCATAAAACGCAAACTGATCCGGCCTATGTCTAGACTGTGTATATTCAAACATCACGCCATCTGCATTATATGTATGACTGCTTACTACTGCAACCGCATTATAGCCTTTCAGATCCATATAGGTCTCGTCCAACTGACTGTTTCTCTCAACAGTCAACTTTCTTCTTGTTGTTTTAATCGTCTCACCAAGAACATTTTCCAGATATGCATAAATTGAATTTTCCGCAATCTCAGAAGTCAATCCATGCGCCACTTCTTTCAACAAATAATTATGATCAATAATCAATGCCTCTTCGCCCACATAACGAACTCTCTGCACATAATAAATTTCCGCTCCAATCGGAAAAGATGTCCTCCTTTGAATCCCTGCATCCACGATCAACTCCGCAAAGCAGATTACCTTCGTTGTATATTCCATATGGTTACGCTCTGCTGCTTCGCGCAAGGTTTCAATTCCGCCCAACACAAATTCCGCCTGATTTTCTTTCTGATAAATGACCACAACTCCTTTTCCATGAACACTTTGCACATATGCCTCTGCAGCCAGTTGGCTGATGGCTCTGCGCACTGTATTTCTGGAACTTTCAAACTGCTCTGTCAAAACTTTTTCCGAAGGCAGCATTTCTTGAAATTCATATTCCTCCGTCTCAATCCTTCTTCTCAATTCCCTATAAATTTTATCGTATTTTGCACTTGGCATTCAATCACCTGCTTATTTTTCACTTCTATGAACATTCTGTTCACTATAGAAAAGATTACCATTTAAGTATATTTGTTTAAACATCTTATGTCAAGTTTGAAATTCCTTTCTTCGCGCTTTATTCTTTTTGATTTTGTGATACAATAGTGGAAAAACGAAAGGATGTTACCAATGAAAAGATTTCAGAAAAAAGATATTTTTACCATTCCTAATATTATGGGCTACTGCCGTATTCTTCTGATTCCGGTATTTTGCTATTTTTATATTGCAAAGGAGCAATATCTGATTGCTGCGGGCATCGTCCTGATTTCCAGCTTGTCAGATTTGTTTGACGGTTATATTGCCCGAAGATTCAATATGGTCACAGAACTGGGAAAAGCATTGGATCCCATTGCAGACAAATTGACCCATGCTGCCCTTGCCCTGTGTCTTGCATCCCGCTACCCTCTGATGTGGGCGCTGCTTGGATTGATGCTGATCAAAGAAGGCTATATGGGAATCATGGGTCTTTATTTCTTGAAACGTAACCAAATGTTAGACGGAGCAAAATGGTACGGAAAAGTATGTACTGCTCTGCTGTTTGTAGTTTTACTTATACTGTTTTTCTTCCCGCACCTATCCATAACGATTGTAAATACATTGATTATTGTAACTATGATCGTAATGTTCCTGACTCTTTGTCTGTATATTCCAGTATTCAGACAAATGCGTAAAGAATCTACTTGTAAAACGGACAGCGCTCCTTGATGCACTGTTGATTAAGCGCGCTAAATTCACAATGTATGTCACTGTCTTCCAGTTGCAGTCCATACACACGATTCACAAATTCAACCGCTGTCTTTAAGGATAGAAAGGCATTTCTCTTACAACAGCGTGGACCGCCGACTTCTGCAATTTGGCTCAGCGCCTCAGAAGTCAGGCGGAGATTATCTTTGTAAAATTCATTATCAGACAATGGACCTGTCTCATGGATGATTGCCAGCGCTGCTCCTACCGACGCACTGGAACCGCACATTCCCCATTGTCCACAGGTTGCTCCCGGCATCTTTCGCCCTCTGACTTCCATTTCATGCAGCGCCTTTTCCAAATCAAATTCTGCACCTGCATTGTGCATTGCTGTTAAAAGTGCAGACCCATCCAGGATATGATGTTCCGGTCCATGAATGGATACACCTTCCAATTTCATTAATTTCTTTGCAATCTCGACAGGATTTCTGCTCTGCTCCTCCATACAAATGTTTTGAATTATTTTCATCTGGTCACCCATTTTTACTTCCTCTTTCCACATTATTGATTGATACTATCAATAAGCAAGTTTCCGCACTCGCCGCTCGATTTCTGCAATTACCTTTTTGAACTCTTCATCGCTTTTTCCGGTGGGGTCTTCCAATCCCCAGTCTTCATCAAATTCTCTGCCAATATAAGGGCATACCACGCCGCATCCCATGGAAATTGCCACGTCTACCTCCGGTATATCCGTCACTAACTTGGAATACTGCGTCTGCTCCATATCAATCTGATAGAGTTCTTTCATGATTCGTACTGCGTCTTGATTGATCTGATCCTTTACAACAGTTCCACAAGAATAAAACTTATATTTATCCCCCATCAATGCCTTGCCCAATGCCTCTGCAATCTGGCTCCGACAAGAATTATGTATACATACAAATGCAATTTTCTTCATAAATTCTCCTTTATCCACTCCTGCAACTCCGGACTATCCTTTAAAAATTCTGTCTCCTTATCCTCGCAAATTGACTGAACAAGAGTTTTCTGTAAAGTTGGTCCAAATGTTTGATCTACTTCCTTGGATTCCAAATGCTGATACAATGGAGATTGATTCAATTCCCATTTTTTTGTCAAAGATTTTAACATCGGAATCAGTAATTTTGCCGCCTTCATTCGCTGTTTTGTAGCAGCGTAGAGTTGAAAATGTGCAACATAGGAAGTGTATTCCCATAAACCAAACAGATTGGCTGCCTTTTTGTAAACCTCTGCAATATACTCTGCATCCTCGTTTCTCTCCTCTTTTATGGCAATTTCCATAAGAGACATCAGAAGAAAATGCATATCGTTCGTCATCATCAGCAATTGTTCCTCCGCCAATTTAACTGCCGCATCTAACTTGCCACTCTCAGTCCACAAACTAATTTGTAGTTGTTTCTTGTCAAAAAAGTCCTTATTGGGGAGGGTATCCAACATCTCTTGTGCCAGATCATACTCTTTCCGATTCCTGTATTTAGAAATCAGCATTGCCTTCGCCTGATTCTGAATGGCAATATCCGGACTCTCCAATGCACGCCGATACAAGTCTTCTATTATATGCTCGTATTCCTCTTTCTTTTTTGTGGCCACCTTCATAACCAATATACCTTCCAGCAAAACTGCCACATTTAAAATCAAAGAATAGCAGGTTGGAAACTGTTTGATTTTATCCAAAGCAACCGCAAAAATTCTCTCAACCCCTTCTTTCTCAGACAAGTCCGACAGATAATTCAAAAATAAGGCAATCTCCTTTTCTGAAAGATCTTCCTGAAATGACAACAAGGTATTCAAATCCGTATCCAGAAGTCTTGCAAGTACAGGCAAAAGGACGATATCCGGATATGTCGTACCTTTCTCCCATTTATTTACAGCAGGCGCAGACACGCCGAGATAATTTGCCATCTGTTCCTGCGTAAGTCCTTTTTTCAAACGTCGTTCACGTATGATTTCATTCATCTTCATAATACAGTCAACTCTCCTTTATGGTTTGTTTTTTCGCACTTTCATTGTAGCGTATCTCCCCTGTTATTTCTATTTACCATCCATTAACTTTTACGAAGATATTTTAACTCTAGGTTAGGTTTCCATCATACACTGCCGATCTTAACTTTTTCACACAGTTTTGAATAAATCCGATCTACAAACCATTTTTCTGTTGATTTTTTACTGATTTCATCTACCGAAATCCATCCAATCTGACTGTTTTCGTCTTCCTTGATCCGAATTGGAGTTTCCATATCCGCCTCCAGCAAATACGTCACATTCAGATGTAAATGAGAGGATACATATTCGCCCTTTTTTTCATGCCCTGCAACAGTCAATATTTCCAAGGAAAAAATATCCTCCGATACAAATCGGACCTCCGTCAATCCACTCTCTTCCTCAATTTCTTTTAAAATCACGTGCTTTAAATCTGCATTGCCATCTGCATGACCTCCGAGCCATGCCCAAGATTGATAAATATTATGATATGCCATCAAAACCTTCCGCCGATCTTTGTTTACAATCCACGCAGACACCGTAAAATGAGCATTCTTATTCTCCCTTGTCAAAATAGATTTCGACGCACAAATCTGACGTAAAATCTCATCCTTATCTTTCTCTTCCTGCTCATTGAAAGGCTGATACTCTTCGATTTGTTTCTTTAATTGCACAATCATTTCCATAGTTCATCCCCTGCCTATCACCTTCAAAAATTTTTCTACTTCAGTCTATTAATTTCCTTCTGTAGATTTTCCAAAAAACTACCTGCATGCGCCCCATCCATCTGGGTATGATGAAATTGAAATGATAGTTTCAAATAATATCTGAACCATTTTCTGCTGTATTTTCCCCAAATCATAAATGGATTGTTAAAAATACCGCTGTTCATACCGACCGCACCATCTATTTCTGTATCTACAATTGCAGAGGTCCCAATTACCATACACCTTTCCGATAAATCCCTGTCGTGGCAGCTATCAGCAACTTGAGACGTATATTTGAGATACTCCTGGTTAAATACATCCAGGCTCTCCGAATAAAGGATATCACAAGAACTGACTTCTCCATCTTTATTTTTAACGATTGTATTAACTGCAATGGCATCATATTGTATCAATTTTTCTCCAACCAGCAACGTATAAAATTCCTTTATCCCTACAGCTGCCTTACCAATGCAATAATCCAAAAGCATATTTAACTTTAACTTTTTCCTTTTACTAATCTTGATTAAATTTGTGATATCCAATGTCTTAAAAAAAGTCACCATTGGGTTAGGCGCTTTCATCCACAACTCATATGCCATAGCCCTCGTTGTATCTTTCGGTTGTACTTCCCTTGCCATCCTTTCTGCCACCCCATTTTCCAAAATTTATCGGATTGTTTTCAATGCTTTTTCATAATCCTTCTTGTAAACATATATTTTATATTCATAAGAATAATTTTGATTGATACCTACACTTCCATATCGATCTCTGTTACCGGTTCCAAACCATTCCGAACTCTGAAGATTTTTGACTCCTACTGTATAGTCAATGCCTGCACTCTCTAATCTATATCGCAGATCTGACTGTTTTTTCATATCCATAGTGGCTATTAATAATTTACGATTAAAAATAGTGATCATAGAAATCCTCCTTTTTCGCCAAATTACTTTAATTCTAATGAATGATACAAAGTAACTACTTTATTTTACTCTTCCATAATACATATCACTAAACATTCCTTTTCTTTTGATTAATTCCTCAAACACTCCTTCCTCTGTGATTGCACCATTGTCAAGGACTATTATTTTATCACAATTTTTTAATGTGGTTAGTCGGTGTGCTATAGCAATTACTGTTGTATTATTTTCTTTTTGCATTTTTTCGATTTCTGTTTGTATATGTTTTTCAGAGGTATTATCTAAAGCAGAGGTTGCCTCGTCTAAAATTAAAATTGGAGGATTTCTTAGAAATACTCTTGCAATAGCTATTCTTTGTCTTTGTCCACCAGACAAATTGTTTCCGCCTTCGGATATTATTGTATTAAATTTATCCGGAAGTTCATTTATGTATTCAAAAATATATGCTTTTTTAGCCGCATCTTCTACTTCGCCCATTGATACTTCTCGATTAATTCCGTATGTAATATTTTCATAAATGGTTCCTGCTATTAAAAATGGACTTTGCGGAACCAACGCAATGATATTCGCTATATCCTTTCGATTCAAATGTTCTATGTTTGTGCCGTCCAAAAGAATCGTTCCATTAGCTTTTTCTAATTTACAAATTGCCCTTATCAAAGATGACTTTCCACAACCAGATGGACCGGCAACTCCTAAGTACGTTCCCTTCTCTATGTTCATATTAAAATTTTTTAAAATAAGTTTTTCTTCATCTTCTGAATACTGAAAATTCAAATTGTGAATGTTAATAATCTCTTCTGCTGAATTATTCTCCGTACTGCTTTTTACTTCTAAATAGGAAAAATCATTTTCCAATTCTGCCATTTCAAAAAATTCACTGGCAAGTACGGTACATTCTGAAACTTCATCAAATATTCTATGTAATTCCTCAAGTGGTTTAATCAACTGATTAAAACATAAGTATGCTGTTAAAACAGCTCCTACTGATATGATTCCTTTTGTAGCCAAATAGGTTGATAAACCAATAATTAGAACTGTAAAAACCGCTTGATTAAAAAATTTTAAACAATCGTATAGTGCCATCGCTTTGTGATGTTTCATTTCCTTATTTCTTAAAAACTCTGATTTATCATCTAGTCTATTGGTTTCAAAGTCAACACTGTCACAAATCCTTATAACTTCAATTCCATTAATAAGTTCAACGATTGTTCCATCCATGCCAGCTTTACTTTCCAATAATTCTACTCGAATCCCTCTTTGGCTGCGGATTTGTGCAAATACAAGAATGGTTCCTACAGGAATAACTAATAACATTGGCAACGCAAGCATAATCGGCAACGTCATAAATATTGTCACAACAGATGCAATACTATTAAATATCGCCGGCGCAAAATCCATAAATAATAATTTTTCTAATTTAATAGTCCCGTCTAAGCATCTGTTAAGCCTTCCATGAATATTGCCTGTCATGTTTTTTCTGAAATATGACAACGGCGCCATTAAAAGAGAATTAATTACTAATCCTCTTGCCTTTTTTTCTGTTCTTGTTGCAATATCCTCAACCATAACTCTTCGAGCAATCTTAATCATTTCATTTGCTACATTAACTACTAAGATTAAAATCAAAAATGGAATTACTTTTTCAAATGAAACTCCACTTACATTTAAAAAATCATCTGTAAGCCATACAATTGCTTTTG
>ENA-UONQ01001492-UONQ01001492.1-human-gut-metagenome-genome-assembly--contig:-CS26-NODE-1492-length-19823-cov-6.596166_pt1 | contig 19823 bp, 39 predicted proteins | sample MGYA00242460_ERZ724007 | MGnify/ENA metagenome assembly ERZ724007
GGTAAGAGAATCCAATCGAAAGCCGTTCCGGTTGCAGCCGGGGCGGTTTTTCATTGCTTAAGGTTATTGATATAGTGTAATTCTTTTGCAAAATATATGATAGTTATAAAAGCTAAAATAACTGTTAATATATATCGTTCCGGTGCCACTATTCCCAATAGTGCGTTTGCTATCCAACAAATCACAATAGAGTATGATGTAAGAGTGGAAAAAACTAATAATGCAAATAAAGGTTCCGTATCCTTGACACGATTATCAGGAGATACCTTCTTGCCGTTTGCATCGTCAAGTCCATTTAAAAACACAATTACGAACAAATCCACACAGCACCATAAAATATCAAAGCCTAAAAATATACCGCCGATAATAGGATGTATCGTGACACCTATCATGGACAATACAAAGCAAGCCGCCATTATACATCCACTCACTTCTCTTTCTAAATAAAATCGGTGCATTCCCAGCAATCCACCAATTAAACATAACAAACCTGTTTTAAAGTGGCTTTTGAAACTTAAATTATATGAATCGACATATCCCATAAGCTCTCCCTTCTTTAACATAAAATGAATGATTGAAATATTGCATTATTATATGTAGTGCGGTATAATGCTATAAACACGAGAACGTTTGTTCTGGTGAATGATATTGCCCCCTTTGTCAATAATATTTGAAGGAGGTAATAATCAATGCTACCTAATTTTTATGTTGAATACCATGTTTATGATTATAGAGCTAAAAAAGGATTAACCATCCGAGATTTAGCAGAGGAATCAGGCGTATCCAAATCACAAATCAACGATATTGAAAATGGAAATAAGCATCCCACTATATATACATTGTGTTTGCTTTCCCTGGCACTTAATGTATCACCTTATGAACTATTTTCGATAAAGATTAGGGATTGTCCGCAATAGCGGACAAATACCCTAAAATAGTCACACCATTTTTTGGCATACGTTTTAAATTATATAAGGTATTTCACATAAGACGGGAAAGGGGATATACATATGAATAGCAAAGACTATCAAAATCAAATTCACAAACTTGTTGACGAAATTGAGAATTTAAATTTTCTAATTCAAATTTACACCCTTGCACTGTACCTACGTAACAAATCGAAAGAATAATTAATCTTCATTAAAAGATTCAAGCATAATCTTAAGTGCATCGTTAATAATTTTTTTGTTTTCTGGAGACAGGCGGCCATATTTGATAATGGCCGCTTTTATATTGTCGCTTGCTCCGTTCCCAATCTCTGCGGCATATCTCGTATATTCATCTTCTAAAAAATCCTTCTTAAACATGTTTTCATCGCCGCCTTCTCCAGTTCGGAGCCACGACTCGTTAACATTAAATTCATCACAAATTCTTTTGATATGAATATCTTTAGGGATTCTATCCCCGGTCTCAAAAAGTGCTAGCGTTGAAGCCCCTATATTTATTTTTTTAGCAAAATCACGTTGGCTTAAACCGAAGTGTTCTCTGATTTTTTTTAGTTGCTTATCCATTGTATTTACCTCCTGAGAATAATATAACATATATTTGCTTTCATTGCAAGCAAAAAGTGTTGACAATTTGCTTGCAATGAAATATAATAAGCTTACAAAGAAAGCGATGTGAGAAAATGATTATAGACCAAAAATTAAAAACCGATATGGAAATTACTGCAAAGAAGATGAAGCGTTTGGATAGTTTAAATCAAATTATCATCGCCAGTAAAATTGATGCCTTATATGAAAGACAGATGGTAGATGAAGCAGAAAAGAAGAGATTGTCAAAAACGCGAGAAAGTCGATGTGTTTGAAGTGGGATAAGGCAGTGAAGAAAGGAGTGCTGAAACATGTACCTAGAAGAACGTTTTGAGAAAGAAAAGGCGGAGTTGATAGAGGGGAAAGGGAAAGAAGAAAGACAGAAAAATGTAAGCCAGGAAATAGATTCCACAATATTTCATCTTTGCGATATGATACGAAATTCAAAATTACTTCAGCATGAAATGGCTGAAAATGTTTTGGCCCTTGCTTCGCTGGTGGAGGCAAGGACCAATAACAAAAAAATCATCGAAAACCAATCAACAAAACAAAAATTTGATTCTTGCGACGTAATGGGAAAACAGGAAAATACCATAAATATTAGCGGCCAGGAGATTCCCACCTATCAATATTTGTGGAATCAAATGAAAAATATAAAACGACAGACGATAGGAACATATATAATGCTGGGATTACTTTTTGAAATCCAAATTATTATTTTGATATTAAAGCAGTTATAGCAATTAAAAGTGATAAAAGAGATATCAGCAAGGAGAAGAAATCAATCCACTTTTCTTCTAGGTAATGAATAATTTCTTGTCTGCGAAAAAATTTCCAATACAACCCTTTGTGCGAAAGAATAAACGCAGCATTGATATCACGCCCTGAATATTTCTGATAGTCAATATATCCACAGTCATGAAGATAACGGATATTAGCACGTAAATTTTCAACATCAATTTTTAGGGCAGAGGCCATTTCCTCAAGCTCTGATTGGAAGTCAACAGAAAAATCGCATCCGCCATTATTTATTAAATAGCTGAGAACCTTTTTTGAACTTTTATCCATAATTTAGCACCTTTAAAATTATTAGAGTAGTAATGATATAAAACATTATATGAAAAAAATGCAAGAAAGGCAATATTAAGAAAGGAGTTTTGAACTATGTGCATAGAAGAACGCTTTGAACAGCTTGAAAAGGAAAATACCGAATTGAGGAATCGGGTGGAAACATTAGAGCGGAAAGGCGGTGACATCTTTGTAACAGTAAAGGAGCTTGCAGAAATCATGAAATGTCCGGCCAATACGATCTACAAAAAAATACGCAGTGGAGAGATTTTTGCAACGAGAAAAACAGGAGGTATTAAAATCCCCCTCTCACAATTCCACGAACCGCAGAAAGTAGTCTATCTTCCGCGCGAGAAAAAGAAAAAAGAGCAGACCTTAAAAGACAGAGTGTTTGGCTAACCAGAGGAGGGACATGAAACAGCAAAATAATCCATGCAATTCATGCCGGTATCACGGCCGCTGCCTAGAGCGGAGCAGGAAATATCCCTGCAAAGACTACAAGCGGCGCCGCACCGGTTAAAGGAGGGGAAAAGATGCACGTACACTATAAGAATGGTCCAGAGATAGTACGCCGGGCGCGGCAGCAGGACAAGCGTTGGAATGAATACAGATACATAAAGATACTTGAAATAATCACACTTGCAATGTGCAGCGTTGTCATATTCCAGGCGGCCATACTGGTCTGGAAATGCCTGTGAAAATATTGAAAATTTGATGGAGGAAAAATGGAGAAGAAGGAAATAGAAGCACCAAAAACAGTACATGGGTTTAAAATATTTAAACATGATTGGACTTGCATGGGGAAACAGTACACTTGCCCTGGAAGGTTTATAGAAGAAGGGAAACTTGAAGTTTGTGGTCATGGGATGCACTTTTGCCAGACCGCAACTGATTGCTTTAATTATTACAGTTTTGACAGCAGAAACAAAGTCGCAGAAGTCATTGCCTACGGTGAAGTAGTGACAGACGGCGACAAGTCCTGTACTGACAAACTGGAAATCGTGCGTGAAATCCCCTGGGAAGAAGTGCTGCGTATCGTGAATACCGGAAAGAATTGTACTGGTCGATGCAACACCGGGAACCGCAACACCGGGAACTTCAACACCGGGAACTGCAACACCGGAGACTGGAACACTGGGGACTTCAACACCGGGAACTGCAACACCGGAGACTGGAACACCGGAGAATGCAACGCCGGGCACTGGAACACTGGGGACTTCAACACCGGGGACTGCAACGCCGGAGACTGCAACACCGGGGACTGGAACAAATCTTCTTTCAATGTGGGATGCTTTAATACAGAAGAGCAGAAGATCATGCTGTTTAACAAATCGTCAGATATGACCTATCGTGAATGGTTGGAATCTGATGCAAGATGGTTACTGAATCAAATACCAAAGAGTGTTGTTGAATGGGTATATGAATCTGATATGTCGGAGGAAGAAAAGGCAGAACATCCAACCTATGAAACAACAGGAGGTTATATCAAAGTGATGGAGAAATCTGAAAGTGGTCAGTTATGGTGGAACGACTTGCCTGATGACAAAAAAGCAGTCATAAAGTCCTTGCCAAATTTTGACGCGGGAATTTTTGAACAGTGCACTGGTATTAAGATAAATTAATTGAGAATTTTGAGGAAGATTTGAAGGTTAAACGGAGGCACAGAGTGGACGAAAAAAATAAAGCCGAGATGGCAAAATTAGCAGAAAAGGCACACAAAGAGGCCACGGAGAATTGGACTGATGGTACTATGGAATGTTTTTGGTTTGATAACGATGGAAATCTATGCATCAGATACAGCAGTGGCAAATGGTGGCACTATAAAGGAACAAAAGAAGGTTATGAATGGTGGCAGAAAAAATTTAACGAGAGCCGAAAAAGAAAAAGGCCCAGCGCCCTGACAAGCACTGAGCCGAGCCGTATACACAGCATCACCATGCTTAAAGTATACGGCAAACGGCCCTAAAAGTCAAGAAAAAGAAGACAAACAGGGCCGTTTTAATACTTGTTATACCCATTAAACATAGGACCAGGAGTAGGACATGCCGTATATAAAAAGAGAGTGCAAAATGCCCCACCGAATAGAGGTGGAAGAAGTACATAGCAGCCGTTATGGATGCAAGGGAATAAAGCCCATGCCCCGGCAGAAGAAAACCCCGGAAGAGGTAAAGAAAACGAATGAGCGGAACCGGATAAAGAGGCTGTACCGAAAAATCGCAATGAATTTTGATTACGGAGATTTCCATATGCAACTAACCTACCGAGAGAAGGAACGGCCGTCACCGGAGGAAGCGAGGGAGGTGATTAGGGAATTTCTCCGGCAGCTTCGAAAAGCCTACAAGAGCAGGGGACAGGCATTAAAATACATCATCACTACCGAATACAAAGATAAAGCAATCCATCACCATCTGATTGTAAACGAAATCGGAATGACTGCGAAGCTGGTACAAAAGACCTGGGGGCGTGGAATTGCATTTATGAATACGATTTACGAAGATGGAGACGTGAAAGACCTTGCCTTTTATCTGATTAAAGAATCAAAAAACAGCTTTAAGGACCCGGACACACCAAGTAAATTAAGTTATTCGTGCAGCCGAAATCTGATCATGCCAATAGAAAAAGTAAAAATTGTATCCGCCGATACCTGGGCGAAAACCCCGGTTCCGCCGCAGGGATACTGGATTCCCAAAGATAGCATCATTGCCGGAATATCAGAGAAAACAGGATATCCATACCGATATTACACATGCATCCAGTACAATCCAGAGACAATGTCGGATGAAGATAATTACATCAAACCCAAAAGGAGGCAAAATGGTAATAAAATCAAACCGAATGATAAACCTAAACCGGGATGAACACCGGAAAATCAAGGGATATAAGAAAAATGACATGGAGGCCCTGTTAAGCGGAATCTATGACATGGCAATCAAGGATGAACGGGAGGAAATAAGAGCAGAGATTTTAAGAAAATCCCAGGAGGTGCTTGAGAAAGCAATTGACATAAAGGGCATCGGCCCGGAGAGAAAAGCAATGATAAGAAGAAAATACAAAGAAGCGATGGAGGAAAAGGAACATGACAAAACCTGACTGGACGACAAAGGAATTTAGAGAGCCTTATTGGCAGAAAGCGAGAGAAATACTGGCCGGTTACTCCGAGGAGCTGCAAGTTGACACATCGGCCTTCGGCATTACGACCGGCGGAGCTATTGTTCACCTTGTACCAATGAAAAGAAGTAAAAAATCAGAAGCATTGTGGAAAAGGCTAGGTAAGTTGAAGGGTTTTGAGGAAAGAAACAAAGTGATGCACTTTACAAAGCCATCTTTATTATACGGAACTCTCACGCTTTCGCTGATGGAGTGACTATGTACGAGGTCGAGATAAGAATCGGCGCGAACGCCAATAAATATTGGGGTAAAATGCAGTTCGAAGCAAAAAATAAGATCCATAAAAAAGAAATCGAAGGGGAACGGAGTGCATCAAAACAAAGTAACGCCCTAGAGGCGTTAATTTGCTGCCTGAAAGCCATAAACAACCCTTGTATGCTAAGCATTTATTCAACAGAGGACTATATCATCAGCGCATTTCAGCAAGGATGGCTCCAAAACTGGCAAAAAAACAACTGGAAAAATTCCCAGGGAAACACGGTCCGAAACGCTGAGCAGTGGGAAGAGCTATGGGAGCTATTAAAACCCCACTCTCGCCGGGTCATGAAAGGGGAATGATGGCAAGAAGCATTATGGAAACGCGCGGAGCATACGAGTGCTTTAACTGTGGAGACACCAGAAATCTGGAAGAGCATCACATCTTTTACGGTACAAAACACCGAAGGCTGTCAGAACATTATGGATTAAAAGTTCATCTCTGCCCCGGGTGTCATCGGTACGCAAAAACGGGCGTCCACGGAGGCAACAAAGAACTGGACGCTGAGTTAAAGCAAGAGGCCCAGGAGCTATTTGAAGAAAAGTACAGTCATGAATTATTCATGAAAGTTTTTGAGAAAAATTATATCACAGAAAAGAAACAGCCGATAGAACCAGGCTTTATCTGGCTGCCGGAGGAAGAATGAATAGGACATGCACGAATTGCAACAGAGAATATAGCTGTGACTGGCATGCGGCCGGAGATAGGGCCTGCTGCGAGAACTGGGAGCCGGATATAGAGGCAAAGCACCAGGAAGAACACCGGGCAGCAGGAAAAGATACTTAAAACACTGTATCGGGCACTCGCCCTTTACATAGCAACCCGTTGACTGTTCGCTCTTTTTGGTTAATATATCACAAAATGCCACTTAAGCGAACCCTTGAGAGAGGTTAACTGGCCTCTCTCTAAAAAAAACAAACCTGAAGATTTGGAGGTGAGAAACATGGAACGATTAACATATTTTACTAGCGAAAAAGAAAGTTGCCAGGTGAAAGGGGCCGATAACTGGACGTGCAAAGAAGTGTGCGAAAATTATGTACGGTGCGATGCATGCCCTATTGATATTGCAATGCATCGTCTGGCAGACTATGAGGATACAGGCCTGGAGCCGGAGGAGATAGAGGAGCTAAAAGAAAAAGGCACAACACAGAAAATGCATAAGCCCAACCCTAACGTATATTGCTGTCCGGAATGCGGAGAAGCTCTTGATCCGGTGTGGGATTACTGTCCGTGGTGTGGACAACATGTAATAGATTAGTTAATCAAAATGAGGAAAATATGATTATAAGAAAATCAGAAGCTATGGCTGTAAAGAAACTTGGTGAATCTATAGGATATGGAAACCTTATGGAATGGGCAAGTGCATTGTGGAGAAAAGATCTTAAAGATCATGGATTACCAATAGACGGAGCATTTATTCCAACAATCGGAGAAATAACAGAATCGCAAGAATTATATGATGCAATGGTTACATTTATATTTGATTAAATGAGGATTTAGAGGAGGAATAGAAAACTGTGAGAATGAAAGTAGCGGAAATTGTCATCACTGGTGATGGAGCAGATTTGATGGATTTAGAACAGCGTATTGTGAAAGAACTTGAAAACGGAGAAAACAGAATAAAATATGAGACGCACGTAAAGCGATATCGTACTAAAAGAGGGTTTATTACCAAGGGGAAAATTAAGGTGTTTGGAGTAAATTGAGAAGATGGAGGAGAGGAATGAATAAACCATGTGAACATTGCGACAAGGCAGATAAGAGGCGAAAGGAATATTTTAAATGTGATACGCCGTGTAATCTGGCAAAGCAGTGCAAGGAGAACGATAAGAAGCTATTGGAGATTTTGCGCGGATGTTTTCCGCCTGCAAATTGACAGCGACATTGACATTTTGAGGAGAACGCTATGAACGAAAAAACATTACAGTGGGCTGCAAAGCAGTTAGAGCAGCTACGAAAGCCGGCATTGTTAAACAGAGCCAATGGTCCATGTGTATCATGTAAATTTGAACCTGAATGCCAATGGGCGCATGAGTTTGATGTGGAGGACTGCAAGGATTGGGCGGCGAAAGAGGAGGACGGGGAATGAAGGGAAAACGGAATAGGCGCTGTCATGCAAAAGGGAAAGTAATAGTATGGCCTGGTCGTATGGACCGGTGCCAGAAGAGTGATTGTAAAAAGTGTCATTGCTATTATTAGCATTTAAGCCAGGAGGTAATTATGATGGTTTGCGAAGAATGTAAGAAGTGCAGTAACTATATGGTATGCGAGAATGGCTGTTATGGGAGCGATAGGCCATGCGAATATCTTGTTTCAGATACAGATAATTAGGATTTCCCGGGCCAATCCTGCGGAGAGGTATGGTTTTCGCAGGATAAGGCTGGGATATTGACATTTAAGCGATTAAAAGAAAGGAGTCGGAACTCTGGCCAGAGTGAAGATGCATCGGTTCCTTTCGAAAAAATGAAAGAGAGAAGAAAGGAGTAATACCTACCCCGGTGAAACCGGGTTCGTAGGCGGAGAACGACGATGGCCTGCGGCAAAATTAATCATCGTGGCTACAAGTACAGTTGGTTAAGAGCCAACGTAAGAGGGCTGTACGTATAATAGCAATCTAAAAAATTACCACTTCACCGGAAACGGTAAGTGGTGGTATGAAAGTATGTTGGTTTAGCACAGGAGTATCGTCTTTTGTGGCGTGCTACCTGGCGAAAGATATTGATGAGATTATCTATACCCACGTTGAGGATCAGCACCCAGATAGTCTACGATTTTTGCATGATTGTGAGGTGCTTTTGGGAAGAAAAATTGAGCCTATACAATCCGATAAATACAAAGGTGTGGATGATGTAATTGAAAAAAACTAGGTGTATCAATACGGCATATGGTGCCCCGTGTACCAGGTGGTTAAAAAAGCAGGTACGCAAGGACTGGGAGGCGAAGAATCCAGATCATCATACATATGTGTGGGGATATGATGTGAATGAAAGGCACCGAGCAGAGTGCCACGGAATTGCAGATAAACTGGGGCTGAAACGTCCAGTTATGTATGATCTGGGCTACCCAAACAACAACTGTATTGGTTGCGTCAAAGGTGGAATGGGTTATTGGAACAAAATACGGGTTGACTTTCCAGAGGTTTTTGAGCGCAGAGCCAAGCAGGAAAGAGAGATAGGTCATAGTTGTATCAAGGGAGTATTTCTGGACGAGTTAGAACCTGGGCGTGGGCGAATGGACATGGAAGTTATGGATGACTGTACGATAGCTTGCCAGTTATTAGTACGTTAAATTGACATTTTGTATAGTAGGCTGGTGATTGATTATATGATAGAACAAATTAAACTATTTCCGGATGGAGAACAGAAAAATGTGAGATTATATGTGGAACATGATACCACAGTTGATAATTGGATTAGGGAATATCATTATCTCCACTCCGTCCCAGCTGGTGCCATATTAAGATTTTGTTTTAAAAATGCATCAGAAGAAATTCTTGGCTGCATGATGTGGGGGCGTCCCACAAGTAGAAAAATCAATCAAAAAAATATTTTAGAATTGACTAGAATGTACTTTGTAGATGATACTGAAGCATTTATTGAAAGTAAATGTTTAAGTATGGCACGTAAATATATACGAAAGCATTGTCCAAACGTAAAAGGATTAATTGCATATTCTAGCACAGGCGCAGGACATGAAGGAATCGTATATCAAGCAGACAATTGGTACGCATTAGGTGGGCAAAAAGGTGGTAATTGGGAAAACCGAGAGCATCGTATTAATAGAGACTTGTCTACTAAAATAAGATGGACTCGAAGTCCATAAATCATTTATAAATCGCAACACAAATAGAGGTCAACAAAGCTATAAAAGAAATAATTATTGGTAAAACTTTGATGATGATGTCATAGCGTTGAGATTTTAGTTGCTGTTTGTAATCTAATATTGCTTTTTCACCTTCTTGAGTGAGCATCATGCAGTTACTGACCATTTGACTAGAAGTTTTACCGGATTCACCCTCTATAACATCAGTAAGACCAGAAACATAGGGCATACAGATATACCCTAAATCATCAAGATTATCTATGCTTGCAAGACCGGCTTGACCAAATTTAGAAGCTATTTCATCAATAAAGCAAGAATCGAGTTTTTTCATGTAGCATAATACACGATAGTCAATATTTGTGATTTTATCCATGACAAAAGCCGCCTTTGTTTTTTAAAAGTATAACATTTACAAGATAGAGAAGCAAGGTATTTATATGTAAAATTGACATTTAAACGAGGGAAATTATGCACTTAAACAAGAAGCAAGTAGCAGCCATTAACACAGCTATCCACATAATGAGCACAGCTTTAAGTAACGGACTTGGAGAAGATTATGATGGAGTGGCTGAAGCAACGGATACATTAATTCAGATGGTTGCAACGGCGAAACAGGCAAAATTGAGGTTAAGGAGGATTAATAAATGTCAAAGGGAGTTGTAGTAGTAGATATCCCGGATAAATGTTCTGACTGTGTATTTTCAGCTCCGGACGGGGATTGGTGTCCATTTCACGGAGAAGTGTCATATCCGGAATATGGGAGCAGAAAACCGGATAATTGCCCGATAAGGGCACTTCCGGATTATATACATAGCGGAAATACGGCATATCAGAATGGTCACAATGAACTCTTGGAAAAGATATTAAACTGACATTTAATCAAATTAATATTTAAAGGAGAAAGAGCAATGGGAAGAATGTATGGAACATGTTCCGAGTGCGCAAACCGGCAGCAGGGTAAAAGATATTGGGGGAACCACTTCGGCCCAGGCTGCACCGCCGAACTGGACGGAGTACATCCGTTAGGGTGGGGACACCAGGAGGAAGACGAAGAGCCGGAGAGGAACGAACGCGGAATGATAGTGTGCAAACCCTGTTATTACTTCAGGGAAGCAGGAGAGGAAGAATAAAATGCTGAAGGATGATTTGAAAGAAATAAAGCGAGAAATGCCAGACGGACTTGAAATACAGACAGGAGCTTGTTCGTTTTGCGGACAGATGGGACAAATAGAGACGCTTATTCCGTGGGACCAGGAAAAAGTAAATGAAGCGGTTACAGAATTATGCGATTGCTACGGCGCAAAAGAATACGCCAGAAAAAAAGGACAGAAAGAACGTGCATGCAAAGCAATCGAGGGGCAATTCGGGCAGCAGGCGGATACAGAAGAGGCAGATGAACCCATAAGAAATTTACTGAAACACATTGCAGAGCTAATTGTCGAAGAAAAGCTTGATTCTGCCTCCCTGGACATCGGAAACGGATTAAAAGCAAAACTGTCAATTACATCAAAAGGATACATAAAAGTGGAGCGTAAGAAAACAGAGAAAGCAGTACAGGAAGCATAGAAAAAGAGCCGGGCTATCTTGGCGGATGCGGCCGGCTCTAAAACTGGATAACTATATTATAACAGTTATCCTCCGAAAAATCAAATAAAAAATAGGAGGACAAGTCTATGATGAGCGGAACGATGAGTGCAAGTATGGTAATCAACAATATCCTTGTAGCAGCGAGTGAGTTTATAATACCTGACCGCATGGAGCAGCTAAAATTAATCCTCTTCATGAATCTTTGCGACTACACGTTTATAAAGAACGAAGACTCCACATCACTAATAAAAAGTGATGATGATGCGTTCGAAATTCTGCACGACTGGCAGAATCAGCTTATCATAGACGGAAAAACCAGGTCAACCATCAAGCAGTATGGATACGAGATTAAAAATCTGCTTCTCTATGCCGGGACCGGAATAAGGGATATACGGGAAAAGCATGTCATCGGATATCTGACGCGTGGGAAGGTGCAGAAGAAATGGAAAGATAAAACGTACAATTCAAAGGTGCGTTCCCTCCGGGCTTTCTTCAAATGGGCTTACGAATATGATGTAATTACTACTGACCCAATGAAAAGAATAAAAGAAACAAAAGAAGAATATCGCATGGGTTCCATTCTGACGCCGGAGCAGCGCGAGATATTCCGGTGCTGTTGTAAGAATGAACGGGAACTTGCACTGGTCGATCTCCTTTACAGCTCAGGAGGCCGCGTATCAGAGATTGTACAGCTTAACCGGGATAGTATTGACCTATCAAATCGGAGGGTGAACATAGTCGGGAAAGGACGGAAAGAGAGAGAAATACGATTCTCTGCGCAAGCCAAAGTACATATTGAAGGATATTTGCGGTCAAGGAAAGATGACAGCCAGGCATTATTTGTCAGCCAGAAAGCACCGCACAATCGACTTAGCGACGATGGAGTGCGCTATATTTTAAAAACCATCCAGAGCCGCGATGTCAGGCTGAAGGGCTTACAGATATCACCGCATACCTTCCGCCGTACGTGTGGAACCGATATGATTAATCGCGGCGCGCCTGCGGAAATGGTACAGAAGAAGTTAGGACACACCAAAGTGGATACAACTTTACAGTGTTATGCAAAGATTAGCCAGGAGGCGGCCAGAGACGCAGAACGCCGCTATGGAGTAGCAGGATAACAAATCAATCATAAACGCCTATGGCGTGCATACAGGGACGGTTCGGCCGGCCGTTCCTTGAGGTGGAAAATGAATAGAATAGAAAAATTGAAAGAGATAAAGGCGCATCACCAGGAGATGAGCCAGGAAGAGGGCGACATTTGGGACAAGGATGTTGCCGCCTTAGAATGGGCGATTGGATTCATAAGAGAAGTTCAAAAAGAAAGGAAGAGGACGTTTGCTGCCAGATGGCAGCAGGCGACTAATGAGCTGCGCAAACATAAGGATATCATAAGCAATATACCAATTGTTCCAAAAGAACCGCCGGAAATATCGAAGGAGGAAAAATGGAATTAGAAAAGCTCTTCTCGGTTCAAAAAGACATGAATAAGTTAAAGTCGCTTTATCAAGAAATGGCTGCCCACGAAAGCTTTAATCCATATAAAAAGAATATAGCCTCTGATATGCCGAAGGGAGCAGGAAGGAAAAGCTTTGGGGAATGGTACATCGAAGAAAAAGAGCGCATTGACAGAGAGGTTGAATATTACAAGGAGAAATTGCAAGTAGACAGAAGGGAGCTGGACGAATACATAAGTACGGCGCCGTTTCCCGAATGCGATATAATACAATACAGGGTGATAAATGGAATGAATTGGGAAAAGATTGGAGATTTGATAGGAATGGATAGACGGACTGCGTCCAGGATATTTTACAGATACGTAAACTTGCCCACAATGCCCGTAAGAAAATGATATAATGATACTATGTAATAGTTCACGATGAACCTCCTTTTCGAAAGGCGCTTGCGCATAATGTGCAGGCGCCTTTTGCGTACCGGGAAAAGGAACAACATTGAAAGTAGAACTGGAGGTGGAGCATGGCGAGAGAGTTCGCACGTGAATTTTACGACAGCACTGAATGGAAAATATGCAGGGATAGATATGCTAAGAGCGTTGGGAGACTATGCGAAGAATGTTTGAGGCAGGGAATATATAAGCCGGGAAAGATTGTGCATCACAAAACGGAGATAACACCGGAGAACATTACAAAGCCGGAGGTCACGATGTCATTTAACAATCTAGAACTGGTGTGTATGGATTGTCACGCGAAGCTACACGGAAGGAAGAAGAGATATTTTGTGGATGAGTTTGGAAATGTGACAACGACTCCCCCCTATTCAAAATAATTTGTGAAAGAAAATTTCACCGAGTCCCCTAGAATGATATTCCGCTCCCATGCGCGAAGGCCCCCTACCCAGGAAGGAGGAAAATGGAAGCAAAAATAGTGACAGAAAAATCAGAGATAGTAAGACTTACAAAGATTTATCAGAACTTGCCGCCGAATAAATTTGCAGTGGCACAAGGATTGATTGTGCAAGCGGCAAGACTCCGGGTAAGGCTAAATCAACTATGGGAAGACATCCAGGAGAACGGAGAGACGGAACGCTTTACACAGTCAGAAAAGACGGAGCCGTACGAACGGGAAAGACCGGCGGCCAGACTGTTCACTTCGACGGACAAGAATTATCAGGCAATTATCAAACAGCTAAATGAACTTACACCGCCCAGCAGCAACGAGGGAAAACTAAAGGAGCTGATGAGGGATGGATAATTACATACTGAAATATTATCAATCAATTCAGGATGGCTCCGCAGTTGTCGGTAAATGGATACGATTATTTTATGAATACATCATAAAAGGGCTGGAAAGCCAGCAGTTTATATTTGACCAGAAAAAGGCAAATAGGGCTATAAAATTTATTGAAACCTTTTGCCATCATTGCGAAGGCCGGGATGATCTTCTGAAGCTGGAAACATGGCAAAAATCTACTGTATCAATTATGTTCGGAATTGTTGACGACGCCGGAATACGAATTTTCAGAGAGTTTCTGATTGTCATTGGAAGAAAAAACGGAAAAACACTGTTTGCATCCGGGATTATTGCTTACTGCTTATTCCTTGACGGGGAGTATGGGGCAAAAGTGTTTTGTGTAGCCCCGAAGCTGGATCAGGCTGATTTGGTATATCAATCGTTCTGGCAGACCATACAAAAAGAACCGGAATTACAAGCATTGATAAAAAGGCGGAAATCAGATTTTTATGTGGAAAGCACGAACAGCAGTGTGAAGAAAATTGCTTTTAACGCAAAGAAGTCGGACGGCTTCAATCCACATCTGACGGTTTGCGACGAGGTAGCCAGTTGGCCGGGGGACCAGGGACTGAAACAATACGAGGTTATGAAATCGGCCCTGGGCGCAAGAAAGCAGCCAATCATTCTATCAATCAGCACATCGGGATACATCAATGAGGGAATCTATGATGAGCTGGTAAAAAGGGCAACCAGGTTCCTGCTTGGAGATTCGAAAGAAAAACGCCTGGCGCCATTTTTGTACATGATTGATGATGTGGAAAAATGGAACGACATCAACGAACTGAGAAAATCAAACCCAAACTTAGGCGTGTCGGTATCGGTGGATTATCTGATAGAGGAAATTGCAGTAGCGGAAGGCAGCTTAAGTAAAAAAGCGGAGTTTCTGACAAAATACTGCAACATTAAGCAGAACAGTACACAGGCATGGCTGTCGACTCAGGATGTGGAAAAATGCTGCGGACCACACCTGCGGATCGAAGATTTTAGAGACTCATACTGCGTTGGAGGGATTGACCTATCTCAAACAACAGACCTCACAGCCTGTATGGCAGTCATTGAAAAAGATGAAAAATTATACGTCTTAGCGCAGTTTTTCTTGCCTGCGGAAAAGATAGAGGAGGCAACGATAAGAGATGGACTTCCCTATCAGGCATATGTGCAGAGAGGGATACTGAAGCTATCGGGGGAAAATTTTGTTGATTATCAAGACTGTTTTGACTGGTTCAAAATGCTTGTCGAAGAATACAGCATTTATCCCCTTCAGACAGGATATGACCGCTATACGGCCCAATACCTGGTACAGGACATGAAACAATATGGCTTTCACATGGATGACGTTTATCAGGGCTACAACTTAACGCCGGTAATCCAGGAGACGGAAGGGCTAATAAAAGATGGTGTGGTTTGCATCGGAGATAATGACCTATTAAAAGTACATCTGTTAAACATGGCATTAAAGATTGACGCAGAAAGCGGAAAACGTAAGGCAATTAAAATAACACAATCAGATCATATCGATGGAGGAGCTGCACTACTGGATGCTATGACAGTGAGACAAAAATGGTATGGAGAGATAGGAGGGCAGTTGAAAAATGGGGCTGTTTAATAAAGTGTTTAAAAGACCAGTAAAAGGCAATGCGGCCGATTTCTTTCAGACCTTTACCGGATACACGCCAATCTTTACGAGTTGGAATGGTGCTGTTTATGAGAGCGAGCTTGTCCGGGCCGCGATCCATGCGAGGGCAACGCATATCAGCAAATTATCGGTCACTCCGCAGGGAAGCGCAAAACCAAAGTTACAAACGAAGTTAAAGAATGGGCCAAACCAATGGCAAACATGGGGGCAGTTTCTATACCGGTTATCAACGATTCTTGATGTACAAAACACAGCGTTTATTGTTCCGGTAGAGGATGATTACGGAGAGATAACCGGAATATATCCGATTCTTCCGTCACTGTGCGAGATAAAAGATTACAGAGGGGAACCGTGGCTTTCTTACACATTCCAAAATGGGAACACGGCTGTAGTCGAAATGAATCGATGCGGCATTATGACAAAGTTTCAGTATTCGGATGATTTTTTCGGAGAGTCAAATACGGCACTGACACCGACAATGGAGCTGATTGATATTCAAAATCAGGGGATACAAGAGGCAGTTAAAAACTCGGCAACCTTCCGATTTATGGCGCGGGTTACTAATTTTACAAAAACAGAAGACTTGACAAAAGAACGGGAACGTTTTACAAACGAAAATTTAAAAAAAGAATCCGGCGGAGTTCTGCTTTTCCCCAATACATATTCGGATATCAAACAGATACAATCAAGCCCATTCGTGATTGATGCACAGCAGATGACAGCAATCAAAACAAACGTATTTAATTATTACGGGGTAAACGACGACATACTACAAAACAAAGCCTACGGGGATGCATGGAGCGCATTTTACGAGGGGGGAATCGAACCGTTTGCCATTCAGTTTTCAGACGTCACAACAAAAATGCTGTTCAGTGAAAAAGAACGGGCCGCAAAATCATTCATCATGGCGACGGCGAACCGACTGCAATACATGAGCAATTCAGAAAAGTTAAACGTATCAGCGCAGATGGCAGATCGGGGAATCATGAACCGGGACGAAATCAGAGAAATATGGAATCTTCCGCCGATCCCCAATGGAATGGGGCAGGCGTACAGTATCCGAGGGGAATACTATCTCCTGGGAATTGATGGAAGCATAACAAAGAAAGGGGATGACCTGACAAGTGGCACTGACAAATAAACAGATTAATAAACTGGAGGATGGCCGGGAATATCGAGGCATGACGATGAGCGTCAGGGCCTTGGAAGAAGAACCGGACGCTATGATGGTAGAAGGATACGCAACTACATTTAATCAGCCCTATACCTTGTACGAGGGCAGATATTACAAAATAATCGAGCAGATAGACCCAGGAGCCTTTACGGAATGCGACATGTCGGATGTAATCATGCAGTACGATCATGAAGGGCGTGTGTTCGCGAGAAATAAAAACAATACGTTGAAGCTGGAAGTTGATTCCGTGGGGCTGAAAATCACAGCGGACCTATCAGGGACAGATATCGGACGTCAATTATATCAGGAGATAAAAGGCGGATATACAGATAAGATGTCGTTTGGATTTACGGTAAAGGAAGACCAGAAAACCTATACGGAAGATTACGAAAACGACGTTGAAACCTGTCTTAGGACAATAAAAAAGATAAGCAAGCTATATGATGTCAGCCCGGTATCAATACCGGCCAACGATGCGACATCAATTAGCGCCCGGAAATTTAGCGACGGAGTGATCGCGGAAATTGAAGCGGAGAGACTGGAACGGGCGAGAAAATTAAAAAAACTAAATTTACTGATGGAGGTATGAAATGACAATTAAAGAAATGATGATGAGTGACATTGAAGAGAGAATGGCAGCGATTAAGACGGAAATGGAAAACAGGGATGCCGATCTGGATGCACTGACAGAAGAAGTTAGGCAGTTGAAAGAACGCAGAGCAGAACTGGAAGCGCAGGCGGAAAAGAGAAGAAAGTTAGAGGATGACGTCAGGGAAAATGGAGTGACAACAAGAAAGCTGAAAGACCTTGGAGGAGAAAATGAGGCCGAGGCACGGGCGAAAAAGTTTGCAGAGACAGGAAAAACCAATGTCAAATCAGAAGAAGTTCGTTCTGTTCTGGTAAGCGGAGGGAAGCTGGCGACGCCGACACAGGTAAGCGGTATTAACGATAGTGTAGGAAAAAAAGTATCAAGCATTATTGACTTGGTAAAAATCGTCAACTGTACCGGCATGGGGAGTAATAAAGTTGCCTATATCGATACGGACGCGGCAGCGGCAGACAACCAGACAGAAGGAGAGGCGGCCACGAATAAAGAGACGACCTTTGGATTTGTTACCATCACGCCGGATTCCGTGGCTGTTTTATCATACATCTCAAAGCAGGCGAAAAAACAGACACCGCTTGCCTATCAGCAGAAGGTACACGAGCAGGCGTTAACCTCTTTGAGAAAAAAAGCTGCAATTTTGGTTACAACAGCATTAAAAGAATCCGACCTGAATGAAAGTGTTACAGCTACAGTCACCGGTTCTAAGGGCGTCATTGATGAAAAAACCTTAAGAAAAATCACACTGGCATACGGGGGAGACGAAAGCGTCGTTGGTGGAGCTGTGCTGTTTTTAAACAAGCTTGACCTGATTGCGTTTGGAGATGTAAGAGGAACGAATGAGAAAAAGGCGGTATATGAAATCGAACCGGATACAGATAACCCCAATACCGGAATTATCAAAGATGGCGGCCTGTCGGTGCGGTACTGCATCAATAGCAATTTAACGGCTTGCGCCGGAACTGCCCAGTCTACATCATCCGATACGCTGACAATGTTTTATGGCAATCCACAATGTTTCGAACTTGATTTATTCTCCGATTATGAAATCCGCATATCAGAAGATTTTGCTTTTGATAAACTCATGGATACGATCCGGGGAGATGTAGAAATTGGCGGCGACGTTGTGGTGAAAAATGGATTCGTGGCCCTGAAGATTCCAAAAAGCGCATCATAAAAAGAAGGGATGATAGGCTATGCTGGAAAAAGTGAAGATGGCACTGCGAATCAAAACGACAGCCTTTGACTCGGAGATAGAGGACCTTATCCAGGCGGCCCTGAAGGACTTAGAAATCGCAGGAGTAGGAAATAAAAATCCTGACGATCCATTGATTGGCCGCGCAGTAATTACATACTGCGCGGTGTATATGGGGCCGGGCGACCAAATGGAACGAATGAAGGCGGCCTATGACGAACAAAAAGCACAGATGCAGATGGCAACCGGGTACGGACTGCCAACGGAGAAACAGCCATGAGAAATGACGAATGTACACTGATAACCAGAAAAGCGATCGGAGAGAACATTGCCGATAAGGAAACGAGGGTATTTTGTGAGAAGAAATCAGTAGTAAGAAGTGAATATTACGCCGCTTATGCCGTTGGACTTCGCCCCAGGTTAACCCTATCCATATATCAGCCGGATTACGAATTAAGCTTTGTGGTAAACGATGACGGAACCATCGAGGAGCCATCACAAGTCATATACAATGAAAGAAAATATAACATATACCGAACGTACGAAGCACAGGAAAATGATGAAGTGGAATTGACGATTGGGTGATGATATGAAAGTCAATATGGATTATGAAGAATCGGTAAAGTCGATCGATGAGATGCTGAATGCTTTACCGAAGGAGTTGCAGAATCAGGAAAAAGCTGTTTTAGGAAAAATCGGAAGGAACATTAAGAAAAATGTAATTCGGTTCCTCCACAACTCAGACGTCGAGACAAGGGCAAAACAAATCATGCCGTCAAATTATGATGGCAGCAGACCTTACACCCATCTGAAGGATGATGTGCAGTCAAGTGTCAGAAAAGACAAGATGGGTAATCATTATGTTAGCGTGCGAGGCGGGAAAATGACGGGATATAAGTGGGGGCCAGTCAGTGATGGACATATAGCCAGGGACGGAGTGACATTTGTACAGGGGACTAATTTCATGGGTCGCGCGGTAACGGCGTCTGAACGAGATACTAATAAAATAATCGACGAGATGCTGAAGAAGG
>ENA-UONQ01001505-UONQ01001505.1-human-gut-metagenome-genome-assembly--contig:-CS26-NODE-1505-length-19741-cov-5.202327_pt1 | contig 19741 bp, 18 predicted proteins | sample MGYA00242460_ERZ724007 | MGnify/ENA metagenome assembly ERZ724007
CCTCTTCTGCCGGATGGCCTTCTGGCTCTGCCGGCTCTTCTTTATCAAAACGTAACGCTTCCAGACATTCCTCCGCCTGCAATATCCCTGCAGAAATCAGCGGATAAGCCTGTGGTTACTGCCGTCTCAGGCCGCCTCTACAGCCGTATGCTGACAATGGCATACAGACGCAGCAGCTCATACCCGTTCAAACAGCACATCAGATACAATATACTACGGTTTCTCTCCTTTGTCAAAACCACCCAGTCATTTTTCACCGCCAGAAGCAGCACCGGAAGGAAGGGCAGAAAATACCGTCCCTGCACACCGTTAATCACCCGTGAGCTGAGCGGCGTCCAGGCAATCAGCATAGACAGCATCACCGCTGCCGCGCAGCCGGCGCAGACTGCAAATACCCACAGCCGTTTTCCTCCTGTCAGAACAAGGCTCTCCCCCGGCTTTCGCAGGGCCAGTGCCAGAAGACACAGAGTAAAAAGGACCACCAGCACATAGGGAACATCGAGAACCGGATCCAGATTTCCCAGATAGGCGCCGATCATGGTAAGGTGATAGTGCTGGGCCTGCCACAGCAGAGTCTGATAGAAAATCTTAATCAGGCGCACCGGCTGATGAATCAGAAGGCTCAGACTGTATCCGCTTTCCCCCGCCCACTGGACATAGCTCTCTGTCTCCGTGGCATAAGAGACAATCACCTGGCTGTTCACCAGGTACATGGCTCCGGCCCAGGCTCCGGCCACACAGGCGGCGGAAATAAACCACCGTCCCCAACCGCCGAATTTTTTTACAGGGATCAGAAGGCACAGACCCATCATCACAGCATACACCATTTTGCAGGGACCTGCGGCAGCCATAACAAGGGCAAGAACAGCCACATCCTTCCATTCCACCTTTTCCTTTTTGTAAGCCAGATCCAGGCATACGGCAGTAAAATAAAACATACAGCCCATAATCATCACATCATAGGAAAAAGAGGATGACAAATGAAGGGTCATAGGCAGAAGGGCTGTTCCAAACAGCACCTCCTTTCCAAAAGGAAGGCGTTTCATAGCCAGCCAGGTCATAAATACAAAAAACACCAGATTGCAGAGGCGTCCCAGATAAAGAAGGGGCAAAGTTCCCCAGTCCATGGCCCTTACCAGCGCCATTCCCAGAGCCTGCGGACCATATGCCACAGGAGTCGTGGTAACCGGCGGATACATGGAACCTACCATTTTCCCCTCCAGAGCCTCAGCCCGCCCCGGCTCATACTGCTTATCCGGCGCCAGATCCCGAATCAGATGGTACACAGACTGATCCAGCGGATCCCCCAGCTTTCTGCTGCCCTCTGAGCTTTCCAGAACCACTTTTAAATTGCCGGCCTCATCCGGCTCATATTCATAAACACCGTCCAGATCCTCCACCCACACATCACAGGGCCTTAAAAGCACACGGCCGTTCGGCGCGTTAGAAGGCATTCCCAGCATTTTGCTGGAAAGCTGATAGGCGCTGACATAGTGGCTGATCTCATCCGGAGCCGACAAAGGCGGAAGAACAAACAGAAACAGAAGCCCCAGAAAAAAACCGGCTGCCGGATAAATCTGCTCCAGCCGCAGGCTCGTTTCCGGCTGCAGCTTTTTCCGGCACATAAAACCGGTAACTGAAGAACCTTTTTCTGAAAACGCCAGTCCGGCTCCGGCCAGAAGCACAAGCACTGCTGCCAGAAGAACCAGATACCAGGTCTTCATCCAGCCGTCCCCTGCAGCCGCAGCTCCCTCCTGCACCTCCAGAAAATGCCACATTCCTGCCCCTGCCACAGCCAGAAGGGCTATGGGCCAAATACACCTTTTTTTCATGCGCCCCCTCCCGCTTCCTCATCTTCCTCTTCCTGGCGTATTTTTTCATCCAGAGCAATTCTCTGAACCAGTTCCTTTACCTGACTTTCCAGCTGGGAAATGTGAACAGACATATAAAACACCTTCACAATCAGAACAAAAATCGCAAAGAGGAACAAAAAGTTTGTAGTTGCATAAATTCCCAGAACACCGGAACAAAAATCTGCCACTCCGGGAAACAGACTGTATACTACCAGAACCAGAGAAAGCACAATCCAGAAAATGGCACTTTCAATCTGCATTTTTGACTGACGGATTTTCCTCATAATCAGACAGCAGGTACTCAGAGAAACCAAAATCAGAGCGACCCGCAGAGTTGTTGTCATCATCCCCGCTTCCTCCATTTCTTCTCCCAGTAAACAGGACTCATGGAACACCACAGAATCATTTTTCTGGGTAATTTTTCATACTGCTTTCCCAGACGGTATCCCATATATTTGCAGCCGCTGGTCACCACCAGAGATGGAAGAAGCCAGAACCTGCCCTGTTTTAACAGCCACCCGGCTGTCTGCTTCACCAGGCGGATTCCCTCGCTCTCCGAACGAATTTCTGCAAATATCTCCGGATGCTCTGCCTGAGACACTGCCATATCAAAATTACGCCGGAACTGCTGCATGGGAGAAAGATTGTGCGAGTGAATAACCCGCGCCTCCGGCACATAGGCCACTCCGTATCCTGCCTGAATGGCCCCTGCCGCGTAAATCATATCTTCATTGAAAATGGTTCTTCCGGTAAAGCCCTCCAGCTTCTCGAAAATATCCTTTCTGTAGGCGCAGCACACATTGGATGCAAAATACGTTTTAATTCCCAGCTTCGGCAGATCCTTCTTCGTCTTAATGCGCCCCTCCTCCGGATAATTAAAGCTTCTGGTATACCGCTCAATCAAACGGCAGTCCTTTGCCGGAAGCTGACGCGCATAAGCCACTGCCACAGTCTCTCCCTCCGGTCCCTTTTTATCAAAGGCCTCCACCAGACGTTCAATCAGGTGCTCGTCATGAGGAACCGCGTCATCTGTCATAAAAATCATAATATCGGCATCCGAATACCAGGCTGCCAGATTTCTCGTGCCGCCATGATCAAATTCCTCTTTTTTAACATGATACACCTTCAGACCCGGAATTCCCTTGTATCCCTCCGGATTCCAGTATTCCTTTTCTGTGTTTACCACAATAATTCTGTCCGGCTTTCGCGTCTGCTGCTGCAGCATCTGCAGAAGCCTTGCAAAAATCCGATCCGGCTTATATACCGGAATCAGCACATCAACCGTCATGCTCCACACCTCGCTTTCCCTGATGCAGGCCAATCAGCGTCCAAAGAACAAAGCCTGCTGCCATAAAGGCCATTAAAATCAGATACGAAAAAGCAGCTCCGGGAATTCCCTTCCTTATGACTGCCGCCGGTGCCAGAACAGCCGCAGCCGCAGTCATAACCACATAAATTCCCAAAATTGTTTTCTGCCGGCGCATAATTACCAGCGCGTAATAATAAAGATTCAAAAGCGCATAGAATCCTCCGCCCAGCACAATCGCTGCAAATGCCCCGGAATAAACCGTCAGCTTTCCGTCATATACCGGTCCCAGAATCCATTCCAGCACAGCCAGCACCGGACGTCCGAGAATCAGAGTTCCCCCTACGGCAAGGATGCTGAGTCCTCCTATTACCATCGTCAGTCTCCGGATTTTCTGAGTAAACTCAGAAAATCTCCGGTTGTTCCAGCAATAGGTCAGACTGGTCAGAAACGGCCGAATCACAAAGCCTGCTGCCAGATTAATAACAGAGGTCGGCATGAAAATCACATTAAAATATCCGGAAGCTGCGTCGTTCATATGGGCATCAATGGCATATTTTGATGCGGAAAAAATATAAAAGTCCAGAAACACCGATACAAACAGGAGAATCGTAGACATGGTCAGCTCCCTCAGACTTCCCTTCCTTCTGCTGTAATCCACGCCATCCAGACAGCGCAGCACTGTCACGTCAAACAGATAGACTCCAGCCGCCTGCGCACAGACTGCCGCCACACAGGCCGCAGCCAGATTCTTTCCCGCTGTCAGTGTTATCAGAAATACGCCCACAGAAAGAATTGTGCGGAAGGTATTGGATTTTCCCGTCAGATACAGACAGCCGTTTCTCTGAAATTCTGATTCATACACATCTGCAAAACCGTCAATGACCTTGTATCCGATCAGCAGAAAAATAATCACTGCCTTTTCTGTCTGGTATCCGCTGACTGCCAGCCGAATCAGTCCCAGCAGCATGGCTGCTGCACAGGTCAGGTATCTGTGATGGAGATAATCACCAAACCGGTACTGAACTGTGCCGTCCGTAATATGAAAAGGGCGGATTCCGAAATACGCCAGCAAAAACATCTGCTGCCCCACCGTACTGAATCCAAAAGCAAAAATCCCCCCCTGCTCCTCTCCTGCCAGATGCATCACCAGAAAGGAGAGCACCATACTGGAAAAGGCATAGCAGAAGCTTCCTGCCATATTCCAGATCATATTTGATTTTTCCCGGTTGGAACCGGTTTTTAACAGGGCCGCCGTCCACTGGTTCATGACTCTATCCTTTCTTCTTTCGGAAATTCTGTATCAGTAAAATGGAAATCATCATCCGGGCCATATAGCTGACCGCCACGGCGGGCTTCAGATAGCTTTCCCCGCCCAGACGATCTCCGATGACCACCGGCACCTCTGCCACCCTGGCTCCCTGCTTTAAAAGAAAGGATACCGTATCCGGCTCCGGCCCGTAATTTAAATTCAAAGCAAATTCCCGGATCATTTTCTCATTGAACATCCGCATACCGGAGGTGGGATCCGCCACCTGGACACCGGTTGTCAGACGAATGGCGGCTGCAATCATACGGCTTCCGATCATGCGCATGGAAAAGCTTTTTTTCTCATCAACAAAACGGCTTCCGATCACAATATCATATCCCTCGTCCATTTTCTTCCGCATGGACTCAATATATTCCGGCCTGTGCTGTCCGTCTCCGTCAAACTGAATCGCATACCGGTATCCCTTCCGGCAGGCATATTTCATTCCAGCCTGAAAACATCCGGCCAGTCCCAGATTTACCGGCAGATCCAGAAGATGATAGCCCCTGCTCCGGCATATTTCCGCCGTTCTGTCCTTGGAACCGTCATTGATTACCAGATAATCCAGCTCCGGATACCCGGCGATCAGTTCGTCTACCACCCGCTCAATATTTTCCTCTTCATTATAAGCCGGAATCACTACAAGCACCCTGTTCATGCATTCCTCCCGTTTCCCTGTGCCAGGATCAAATCGCAGATTTCATCCGCCACCTCCAGCGGCAGATCCGCATACAGGGGAAGCGTCAGCACCTGAGATGCAATCCGCGCCGCCACCGGAGTATCCTCTGCCCGGAACTGTTCCCTGTAGCACTGATAGCTGTTGACACAGGGATAAAAATACTTCCGCGCAAAAATATTACGTTCCTTCAGAGCTTCAAAAATCTGATCCCGATCTGCTCCGCAGCCGTCAAATACCACAGGCATATAGGCATAATTATATTTTACCCGGGGATTCTCCTCACAAAGCCGGATACCCGGCACCCCGGAAAGTCTTTCCCGGTAACGTCTGGCCAGGCGGCTTCTCTTCTCAATCTCTCCCTCAATGTGGCGGAGATTGCACAGTCCCATGGCTGCCTGGAATTCATTCATTTTTCCATTGGCCCCCACATACTCCACACTTTCATATCCGGTAATTCCGAAATTTTTCAGCTGGTACAAAAGCTCCTTCAGTCCCTCGTCCTGAAATACCACTGCCCCGCCTTCAATGCTGTGAAAAACCTTGGTCGCATGGAAGCTGAACATGGAAGCATCTCCAAACTGTCCCACGCCCGTTCCGTCCAGCTCCTCACCAAAGGCATGGGCCGCATCGTAAATCACCTTCAGGCCATGCTTCTGGGCAATCTCATGAATCCGGTCCACATCACAGATATTTCCATACACATGAACCGGCACAATGGCGCAGGTTTTCTCCGTAATCAGATCTTCAATCTTCTCTGCATCCATAGTATAATCCCGATCGTTAATATCACAGAATACGGGAGTCAGGCCGTTCCGGACAATGGCATGGGTTGTCGATGCAAAGGTAAAAGGGGTTGTAATCACCTCACCCTCCAGATTCATGGCCTGCAGAGCCAGCTCCAGAGCCATATGGCCATTGACAAACAGCTCCAGATCCGTTGCCTTCAAAAAACGCTTCAGCTGCCGCTTCAGCTCCTCGTGATACTCGCCCATATTGGTCAGCCATGCGCTTTCCCAGATAGGCTTTAACATTTCCACATATTCCTCCAAAGGCGGCAGGGAAGACCTGGTCACCATAACAGGAGTCTCATGCTTCTTACTCATTGGTATCCTCCTTCATCCGGTACTCCGTATACCGTCTTGCAATATACTGGTTCTGGATCTTTCCCGCAGGCTCCGGCTCCTTGCCGGCAAAGCACCGCAGATGATTCTTTACCATATCATATCCGGCCATGCAGGAAAAGGCCACGCCTCCGGCAAACCGGGGATTACACTCAAGAAAATACCACTCGGTCTCTCCCTGCTCTGTATGATGCTCAATAAATTCAAAATTGACACAGCCCTTTACATCCAGGGCGCCTGCAATCTCTTCACAGATTTTTTCCAGAACCGGATCCCGGAATACCTGTACCGAGGTTCCGGCTCCGTTCAGGGTACGCAGAAGCTCCCGCCTGGGAAGACACACACAGGCTCCTGTTTCATGGCTTCTTACCACATCTGCTGTTGTAATCCCGCCGGAAATCAAAGGCTGCACCAGATAACGCTCTGCCTGCCCCTTTAACCGGCTTACTGCCAGCTCCATTTCCCGGGAATCAAAAATCCGCCGCAGTCCCTGACTGCTCCGTCCGTCCTCCGGCTTGATAATCAGCGGATAGGAAAGACCTGCAAAACTCTCCTCTCCGGAATATTCCGAAGCGCTCAAAAGCTCGGAAAGCCTTTTTCCGGGAATGGTTCTGCACACCTTCTTTTCCTCCAGAAGCTTTGCCGCCCTTCTCTTGTTCCGGCACAGGCGAATGGTTTCCATATCAGACATACAGACCACGGCCCTTCCTCCCGGGCAGGTCTGATCCTCCTGTCTCCACTGCTGAAACACATCAATCTCCGCATCCGTCAGCGGAAGCACATAGTCGATCTGCTCCGTTTCGCATATCTGTCTGATAAAGCTCCGGTAAGCCTCTGTATCTGTGGCATAGGGCGCCCGGTAAAACACATCCACATCCATAGAGCTGGCCACCCACTCTGCCGGATAAATATCACAGCCCACAATCCGAAAGCCCTCTCTCCTGCAGGACCGGATTACCGCATCTGCAGAAAAAGAACCAATGGCCGTTACAAGCACTGTATTTTTCATCATCCTACTTTTCTCCTCTCACCATTCCCAGAAGATAGCAAAAGCTCTCCAGCCGGAATGCCCACGCAAGACCTGCATAAACACCGCAGCCGAAGACAATCTGCACCGCCAGCTTCAGCCATACCGACATGTCAGGAAGCAGTTTTCCCGCCGCCATAACAGCTGCGCACATAACCGCCGATAAAAAAGCCGGAGGCGCCACATCTCTCCACTGCTGGGCAATGCTGTAGCCCAGAAGCTTCTGATTGGGCGCTGCGTTGACAAAGGTGCACAGAAAATCCTGAAAGGCCTTGATGCACACCATAATAAACACATTAAACTGTATTCCTATAAGCAGAGCAGCCAGACTCAGCCCCTTTTTCACCAGCTCCAGCTTCAGAAAAATATCACTTCTCCCCACAGCATTAATCGCCTGAAGATTGGTAATATGAATAGGCCAGAAGCAGTAAGAAATACACATAATCCGCAAAAACGGCACACAAACCATCCACTGCTCTCCCAAAAGGGCCAAAACCAGGGTATCTGCCACTGCAAACAGTCCCATCAGCATGGGAAGCACAGCAAACGAGCTTAAACGGATTGCGCGGCGAACCATGTCACGAATCGTCTCCCGGCTGTCCTGACTGGCGGAAAACGCCGGAAGAAGCACAGCCTGAATCGCCGCCCCCAGATTTGATGCAATCAGCTTTGGAAACTGCTCTCCTCTGGTATAGCTTCCCAACAATTCTTCATTATATATCTTTCCGATTAAAAGTCCATAGAGATTATTAAAAACCGTATCCAGAAGGGAGGCGCACAAAAGCTTCCAGCCAAAGGAAAACATTCCTCCCACCCGTTCTATGGAAAAGCATCTGCGCGGCTTCCAGGAAACCGTCAGAAACAGCACTGCCATCAGACTGATGTAATAGCTGATCTGCTGTCCTACCATCGCCCACACGCCCCAGCCTGCGGCTGCCATGGCAATGCTCAGCCCGCCGGACACCAGAGATGCCGCCAGGGTGGAAAAAAACAGGCCCCGGAATTCCATGTTCCGGGACACATAAGCCGTCTGTACAGAAATCACCGCTCCGGGAAACAGAACCACTCCCAGGACCCGTACAATATCACAAAGCACCGGAAGATCATAAAAGCCTGCAATCATCGGTGCCGCCCCATACAAAAGTCCATACATTCCAAGAGCCGCTGCCAGTTCAAAATAGCAGACCGAAGAAAAATCCACCTCATCTGCCGTCCGCTTCTGCACCAGTGCCGTAGAAAATCCGCTCTGCACAAATACATTGGCAATCGTAATGAAAATCATAATAATTCCCACTACTCCATATTCTGCCGGGGTCAGAAGCCGCGCCAGCAAAATCGCAATAATAAACTGCACGCCCTGGGCTCCGCCGTTTTCCAGAAGCTTCCAGAACAGCCCCTTTGCCACCTTTTGTTTCATCTCTGTCTCTGCCACAATTTCACTCCTGTCATCTGCTTTCATCCGTTTTTGTGAAACCAGCTCTGGAGTCTCCGGTACAGCCCCGGAGCCCCGGCCTCAAAGCGGATAAAAAACCGGGTCCGCAGATTCAGCTCCCGGAAAAATTCCCGGTTTCGCGAATCCAGAACCTCTTCGTATTTCTTTGTATTTACCTTCGTCAGAAACATAAGCCTGGCAGCCGCATGCTCCACTGTCTCATGAAACCGTCCGCCTGTTTCCGCGTCAAAGCCCCGGTACATCTTCTCCATGGCTTTGGCGTAATCAGCCTGCTTCTGCTCATAATTTCCCTGCTTCATAAGCGTTGTCCAGGAAGCTGCTCCCCCCAGACGGTACACACACATGGGCCTGTCCAGATAATATCCCCATCCTCTGGCTGAAGCCAGAAGCTGAAGGGGAATATCCGCAATAGGCGCCTGTACATAAAACTCCGGCAGACAGTCCACCATTTCCCGGCGAAACAAAAGGGAAGCCGTCGGATATCCGGAGGTTTTATCAATAATCTCCTCCGGCGTCACCCGCCTGTTTCCCCGGTATGGGCGCATCATGCGCTCTGTTACTGCCTTTCCCTGAACCTCTACAGCTGCGCTGTGAAAACAGATAGAGCAGTCGGGATGGGCCTCCATAAAATCCACCTGCTGCTGCAGCTTATTCTCATCCGTCCAATAGTCGTCTCCCTCGCACATGGCAATATAACGGCCTCTGGCTCTGGGGAAATTAAAGGTTCCGCTGATATTGGTCAAGCCCCTGGAATACTGGTTTTCCGTCTGGAGAATCGGAAAAATCCTGTCGGGAAACCGCAGGGCATATTCCCGGATGATTTCCCCTGTTCCATCTGAGGACGCATCATCATGGATCAGGATTTCATAAGAAAAATCCGTTTTCTGTTTTAAAAATCCGTCCAGCGCATCCCGGATATAATCTTTTTGATTAAAGGTAATACAGCAAATGCTGACCATCACCTCTGACTGCTGCTTCTCCATCTTAATCTCCATTCATTTCCAAATCCATAACGATATTCTTACATTTTTCTTGCCATTACCTTTTATTTTACAATAATGGCCTGAAAATGTAAATCTCATATGGTATTTTTCGCCGTATTGTGATAGATTAACAATAGAATGATCACAGGAGGATTTATTTTATGCATAGACGTACAAAAGCAGGCATGATCATGCTCCTTTCCGGAGCCATGATGCTTAACACAGTCACCTGTGCGTTTGCAGCAGGCACTACAAATGGTTCCCCGACCGTTCTTCTTCAGGGACCCGGTGCAGCATCTCCCGCTCCGGAGACACCTGCTTCGGACAACTCCCAGGAAGGCAGCCGCGTCATCCATGCCGGTCAGACTCAGAACGATGAGACCTCTGCCGGAGGTCCCGGTGTCTCTTCTTCCGGCACCATAGAGCAGGGAACCGGCTCTACTGCTCCTTCCGGAGACGGTACTGCAGCACCGGGCGGCAATACCGCCATGCCCGGGGGTACCCAGACTCCTTCCGGTGAAACGGCACCTGGAGCAGGAACCGGAGAACTGACCGAGGAGCAGGGCGCACAGCTGGAAGCCGAGCAGCAGGCAGCACAGCAGGAGGCACAGCAGGAAAGCAATCCCCTTACCGTTCCTGACAGAGAACCCCGGCTTCAGACAACGGCTCTTCTTCTGAGCCAGCAGAACTGGTCTGTTCCCTATGTCAATGATCAGGAGATTACCAGCGAAGGCGCCGGCTTCAGTGCCGTTTCCACCTTCCTGGAAAATATCCACGGAGATCTGCTTTACCGTACTTATTCCACAGCCAATGGCTGGTCTGACTGGGCCCTCAATGGTCAGCAGACCTCTCACGCAGCCACGATGGTTCCCGTGGAAGCCATTCAGTACCGGTTCAAAGGTCCGGTTGCTGACAAGTATGATATTTACTACATGACTACATTAAGCGACGGCACTCAGACCGGCTGGGCGAAAAACGGACAGACAGCCGGCACCATGGGACGCGGTCTTCACCTGACCGGCTTCCGGCTGGCATTCTTCGTTAAGGGAACCGCCGGAAACCTGAACACCTCCAATCCTCTGGCCGCTGCCACAGCAGACGGAATCCAGAATATTGACGGTGTGATGCGTTACATCCACGGCGGAGACGGCTCCAATTATACAGGCTGGGGCTGGCAGGAAAACAACCAGTATTATTTTAAGGATTCCTATCCGGTAACCGGCTGGCAGTATATCGACGGCTATAAATATTACTTCGGCGAGGACGGACGTCTGGTAACAGATGTAGAAGCTCTTCTCCCGGCAGGAGGCCCCTATCTTCTGAAGATCAACAAGGAGATGAACTGCCTGACTGTTTACGCCCAGGACGGCGGCAACGGATTTATCATTCCCGTCAAAGCCTTCCTGACATCCGTAGGCGATGATACGCCTGTGGGAACCTTCAAAACACCGGAGAAATACCGCTGGCGTCTGATGATTCACGATTTATACACCCAGTACGCAACCCGTCTGAACCCGGGAATGCCCATTCTGCTTCATTCCATCATTTATGACCGGCAGGATCCCTTCAGCGTATGGGCCAGCACCTACAACAACCTTGGAATTGCCCGTTCCGCCGGATGTATTCGTCTGGCAACCATTGATTCCAAGTGGATCTATGACAACTGTGCGATTGGAACAACCGTAGTTGTTTACAACAGTCCGGATCCGGGACCCTTTGAGCGTCCTACCATCCTGTACGAGATTCCCTTTGAACAGACCTGGGATCCGACCGATCCCAACCTGACCCAGGAGCAGATCGCGGCAGAAACCCAGCGGCTGATTGCACAGTTAAGTCAGTAACTGTCAGAATTGATTCAAAATATTCAAAAAGGCCAAAGGCCAAAGCCGCGTTTAAGTGGCTTTGGCCTTTGACCTTTTATTCATCAGTTCTGTAACAGCTGATTTTTATTATTTAATAAAACTTACATGCTTACAAATCTCTTCGTATGCTTTTTTCTTTCTCTCGTTAAAGATAACTTTGTTTTCCTCAAAAAGATTGCGTCCTTTCGTATCGATGGAAACAATCATTGGCCCAAACTCCTTTACTTTACAGTTCCATAAAGTTTCCGGCATTCCCAGATCTTTCCACTCCGCCGCTACAATTTCTTCAACCTCTGTTGCTGCAACCACTGCATTTCCAGCAGGGAATACACAATGAATTGCCTTCCCGTGCTTACATGCATATTCTGTATTAGACCCCATTCCTCCTTTTCCAATAATTATCTTTACGCCTGTTTTCTCCACAAATTCCTTTTCGAATTTTTCCATCCGCATACTTGTCGTCGGTCCTACAGAAACCATTTCAAATTTTCCATTTTCCAGCGGACGGACAATCGGTCCTGCATGAAAAATTGCATTATTCCTGACATCAACCGGCAGTTCCCGTCCCCCTTCAACCAGACGCCTGTGGGCAACATCTCTGCATGTTGTCAGACTGCCGTTCAAGTAAATAATATCCCCAATATTAATATCCGCAAGATCTTCATCCGAAATCGGTGTCGTCAAAATTTTTTTCCCGTTTTTTATTTCTAACATTATAATTTCACCTCCGAATGTGTAGTAATCGTATAATTTAAGTCCTTGTCAAAGACAATATGTCCTCTTCTGTGAGACCAGCATCCCACATTTACTGCCACTCCAATTGCAGACGGATGACGTGCTGTATTTTCAATATGGACTCCCATGACAGAATATTTTCCGCCCATTCCCTGCGGTCCAAGACCGATAGAATTAATTCCGTCTTCCAGAAGCTTCTCCATAGATGCAGCCCGTTCATTTTCATTGTGACTTCCCAACGGGCGCATCAGCGCTTTTTTCGATAACAGCGCTGCTGTCTCAACAGAAGTTGCCACACCTACTCCAACCAGCAGCGGCGGACACGCATTTAATCCATAAGAAGTCATAACATCCAGAACAAATTCTGCTACGCCTTCATATCCTGCTCCCGGCATCAGCACCATTGCCTTTCCAGGAAGAGTACATCCGCCTCCGGCCATGTAGGCATAAATTTCACACTCTTCGCTGTCAGGAATAATATCCCAAAATACCGTAGGGGTTCCCTTTCCTACATTTTTACCTGTATTATATTCATCAAATGTTTCTACACTGTTATGACGCAGAGGAGCTTCCTTTGTTGCAATCACAACTGCCTCTTTCAGAAGTCCTTCCAGCTCTCCTATCAAAGGAAAACGTGTTCCGCATTTCACCCAGAACTGCAATACACCTGTATCCTGACAGCTTGGACGATTTAATGCCACCGCCAGTTCCTGATTCCTTTTCATTGTATCATAAATGGTTTTTGATAAAGGCCCATCCTCTTTTTCTGCAAGCTCATCAAGCTTGGCAATAATATCATCAGGAAGCTTCTTACTAATATGGGATACAAAATTCGCCATATATCTGGTGAGCTTCTCAACCTGTTCCTGTTTCGTCATCATAATACCTCCTTAATTATTTATTTGGCAGAAATTTTATATTACATCCGTCCCTATTTTGGAAAGAACGGAAATGCAACCGGAAGAATAATCATGCTCACTATCGTAGCAATGATAATTAAAGGAATGCCGGCTTTTACATAATCTTTAAACGTATAATTTCCCGCTCCAAGCACCATGGTATTTGCAGGCATTCCAATCGGTGTTGCATAAGCGCAGGAACCACCAATTACACATGCCATCAGAACAGCCCGCGGATCCGCCCCCATTCCCTGTGCAATAGAAATACAAATTGGAACCATCAATGCCGTAGTTGCTGTATTTGACATGAAATTTGTCATAATACAACAGAGAATAAATACTACAAAAGTCAGCAGATAAGGAGATGGCTCACTTCCCAATGCTCCCATAACCAGCTTCGCGACCATCTCACCAGCACCTGTGCTTTGAAGAGCTGCTGCCAGAGAAAGCGTTCCTCCAAAAAGGAATATCGTTTTTAAATCAATTGCTTTTAATGCCTCTTCTTCTGAAATAACGCCTGTCAAAATCAGTGCCAATGCTCCCACACACCCGGATATGCACAGTTTCACACCTATGGTATCTTCGAAAATCATTGCCAGTAATGTAAAAACCAGAATCAGCAAAGATAAAATCTGCTTCCACTTTGGAACTTTGCTGAAATCTTTTCCTGTATCAAATATCCCTCCGCTGTTCTCCGTTTCATGATTTGGCAATAACGAAAATCCAACTGTCGTATAAAACAGTATCCCGCAAACAAAAATCGGAAGTCCCACAACTGCATATTCAAAAAAACCGAAAGACATATTCATTTCCTGCAATGCACTCTGCGCAATCAAATTGCCCGGTGCCCCAATCAGAGAAAGATTACCTCCCATCGCAGCAGCAAAAACAAGAGGCATCAGCAATCTTGACCGTGAAAAACCTGATTTTGCTGCAATTCCGATTACAACGGGAATCAAAACCGCTGCCGTTCCGGTATTGGAAAGAACTCCGCTCATCAACCCAACAATCACCATAATTGCTGCTACCAATCCTCTTTCCGTTTTTGCAAATTTTGTTACAATTCCTCCCATCTTATTTGCCATACCTGTTTCAAAAAACGCGCCTCCAACAATAAACATTGCAACAAACAGAATTACGTTGCTGTCAATAAATCCTGCAAAAGCGGTCTTTACATCCAATACTCCGGTCACCACCAGTCCAATACAGACAATCATAGAGGTTACCGCAAGTGGAATTTTTTCTGTTGCAAACATAATAATTGCAAACAAAAGAAACAGTAAGGTAATGGTTGTCGGTTCCATACGCTTCCTCCTTTTCCCCGATACATTATCCTGATTTTATATTTGATATTTGATAATGTATCCATTTATTGATTTGAGTATAAATAAAAACATGGACGTTGTCAACGATAATTTACAACTTCCATGTTTTTCACAGATATTATATTCTATTTTTATGCATATTGTACAATCATTTTTTATAGAGAATCCTTATTCGTATCTTGTAAGAATATCCTTCATACTCCGCATAATATGTTCCATCATACACAATCTCGCTCTTTCCGCATCTCTCTCTTCTAAAGCTTCTAAAATTTCCACATGCTCACACTGCGATTTTTCTGCATATTCATTTTCTGTCGTTCTCACACCCATGGAAAGTCCATTCCAAAGTTCTGCCAGCATGCTTTTCAATTTTTCATTTCCAGATGCCTTCCAAATTTCATAATGAAAAGCCTGATTGTAATTTGAGTAAGAACCTGAATCCTTATTTCCCAATGCTTTCTGAGCCGATTCTACACAATTTCTCACAGCAGTCAAATCTGTCTCATTTTTGCAACACAGCACACATGCCATACTTTCCAATGCTGCCCGTATCTGATAATGCTCTCTGATTGTCTGTTGATTCACACCTGATACTACTGCTGTCTTATTCTGCTGAAGCTCAATGAGTCCGTCTCTTGCCAAAATCTGAAAGGCCTCTCTCACTGGCGTAACAGAAACCCCCAAGGCCTGGGCTGCAGCCTCTAATGTAAGCACCTCTCCCTGATGTATTTGCCTGGAAATAATGGCCTTTCTCAATTCCGATGCCACTCGTTCCCTTGCAGGCAATAATGTAATTGGTTTTAATTCCAGCATCCATTTCTCCTTCTGTCGTTAATTATAACATGATTTAATACAGAAAAATATTCTTTCAATGCAGTTTTTCTCTGTTCATCCGGCGCATTTAAAGCCTCTTTCAAACGTTTGATCCCCTGCTCTTTATCATAAATATCAAGCTTTACCGCATAATCCACATAAATTTCCAGTATGGTATTGAATACCTTCCGCAAAAAAGAATTAGAAAGGCCTTCGCCAATCCTGTAATGAAGCAACAGCTCTTCTGGATCTGAACTTAGAAATAAAGTTGAGGCCGCCTGAAAACAGGGAACTCCCCCTGCGTCCAAAGCTTTCCCCTCTAAATCAGCGCAAAGATCAAAAATCTCTTCAAAAAACTCATCTGTAAACTGTACAACCCTGATATGATTGTTGGGAAGCCGCTCTATCAGTCCCTGATATTCTAATATAATCAATGCCTCTCTTACCGGCATCCGTGATACTCCCAGGCTTTCTGCCAGTTCATTCTGAGTCATTTCAGTCTTACAGGGAATACTTCCAGATAAAATCGCTTCCTTCAAGCTTTCTACAATACCGCCCTGTTTCTTTTTTATTCCTGCCTGTCTCATCCGGAACTCCCCTTTATATATTTTTTCTTCGTAATGCTATGACCGCCTCCGCCATCCGGGCTGCCCGAATCTCCATTCGGATTCCCCGGAACCAGCATTTCGCAAGCCTTATTTTCCAGGGTCCCGCAGACAGATAATGCTGCATATAGTAAAGCACACTTTCCTCTCTCAGACGCTGCCGTTCCAGTTCTCCCTGAAAGGATTTACTGATAGATACCGAATGCTCATGGCGATAGCTGCAGTTTAATAAAAGCACACTCCGGTATCCTGCTTTCCGAAAACGCTGTGCCAGCACTGCCTCCTCCTGATAAAGAAAAATCCCCTCGTCATATCCGCCGCAGGTCAGAAATTTCTTTCCGTCAACCAGAAAAAGAGAGCCGTGAACCGCATCTGTATACACGGCCTTTTTCCCTTGGAAACGGCGTTCCGGATACTCAAGAAACGGCCGGAACAAACGTCTGCTTACAGGCCCCATGGAAAGCAGCTCTCCCCAGAAGCCCCTCAAAGGCCAGGCATTTTTCTGGGTTCCGTACCGGGCATCCTCCATACGGGCCGTCACCGCCGCCACATCCGGGTGGGATTCAAAAACATGAAGCATTTTCTTCAGACATTCCTCAGAAAACATCACATCCGGATTGGAGATCAGCACATAATCCGCCTGGTTTTCCCTTACTGCAAAACGGACTCCGGCATTATTTCCCTTTCCATATCCTCCGTTTTCCTCCAGAAATACCAGCTGGATTTTTTCATTTTCCCGGGCCAGCTGCTGAAGCCTCTGTCTGGAATCATCCTGAGAATGATTATCCACAAGAATAATATGTTCCAGACTCTCATATCCACAAATACTGTGAACCAGAGTCTCGACTGTATCTGCATCATTGTAATTTAAAATTACTGCGTTGACCTTCATTTTTTCTCTTTCCTTTTTTCCCCTGCATGAGGCATTGTCACGCACATAGCCGCCGTCTGCACCCGGGAGCTTTTGAAAAACCGGTTTCTGACAATATTCTGGCACCGCCCGGCTACAGACTGATATGGAAGAGCCAGATAAGCCCGAAGAATCATTCTCTGCCGCCCGTCCAGCTGCTGCCAGAACATCTTTCCAAAGGCCCTGGCCTGCTCTATCATTTTCCGGTAATTCTCTTCTACCTCTTTCTGGCGGTTCAGCCGCTCTCTGCAGTCCTTCAGACTGCCTGACGCCCTGGCTCCCAGAACATTGTCCCCGTGCTGGCGATACTGGGAAAGAGCCTCCGGCACAAAATCAATCACACCAAAACAGGACGCTGTCAGCGCAATCCACCAGTCATGCATAAAACAGGATACCGGTTCCTTTTCCAGGAGTTTAAGCAGAGACCGGTTCATCATCAGAGCGCCCCCTGTTACCGGATTTTCCACCAGAATCTCCCCGAATGTACTTCTTGTGGGGTTGATGTGGGAATAGTGGAAAAAGCTGGAATCCAGGACATTCAGCTGGCTGTCCGTCACCTCCATATCGGAATGAACAAGAATGGGGCAGTTCTCTCCCAGTCCCTTTTCCAGCTGCTTCATTCTTCTCAGAAGTATTTTCACCTTATGATGGAACCAGACATCATCCTGATCACTCAGCATGACATAATCGCTTTTTCCTTCCTTTGCAGCCAGAGACAGAAGCCAGAAGAAATTCCCGGCAGCTCCGTTTTCTCCGGAATTCTCTCTGGAATATAAAAACACCTGCTTCGGATACCATTCACAATACTGCTCCAGAAGCTCCCTGGTTCCGTCATCAGAGCCGTCATCAGACACCCAGATCCGAACAGGAACCGTCTGGGCCAGAATGGAGTCCAGCTGCTGCTCCAAATACTTTTTTCCCTGCCAGGCTGCCATTAATACTGTAATCATGTTTTCCCTCCAAGCGTGTTATTTTCTGTCTTTCTTTCTGTTCTCTACAAAGCGCATTCCCATTCTCCGGCTGATCGCAAACCGGGCCGGCGGACACAATGCCGTCAGATAATCCAGCCCGTGATATGCCAGCATATACAGTCTCTTTCCCTTTTCCTTTGGCGTTCCGACCCACTCTGTCTGAGCCAGATACCGCTCATAGGCTTTCCGGTAATGATTCAGATTTCCCGCAATCCAAGGCCGTTCATCCCCCATGTAATGAATCACAAAGGGATGGCGCTTTGCCTCCCGAAATTCAGCCCAGGTAACGGCCCGATAGGAAGGAGACACCCGAAGCAGACTCCTGTAGTAAAAATACCTGTAATTGGTAAAAAAGTTATATCTGGGAGGAAGCGGCAGAATTCTTCCCTTCAAGGTTCCGTTGATCACATCCTGATCGCTGGCAAACAGCTTTCCGCCCTTTTCCTTCCAGAATTCCAGAAGCTGCTCCTGAATATTCTCCTCCCGCCATTTCTTCAAATTCACCAGAAGTACGCCGGAATTAAAATACCCGTCCTCCGGCCCCAGTCCAATCGATTCCTTCACTTCTTTATAAATCGTAGGCTCCATGACAGCGCCTGCAATCTTGTCTCCCAGATGGACATTCCACAGATGCTTTAAGGACTGGGCCACCACAGTATCACAGTCCAGATACAGCACCCGATCCAAATCCTCAGGCAGCGCCTCTGCCATAAAAAGGCGCAGCATAATGCTGATATCATAGCCTCCCGTATCCACCGGATGATCAAAGCGATCTTCCAGATTTTCTATTTCCACAAAAACCAGCTTGCGCTTATATCTGTCTGCCAGCCCCTGCAGGCGGGCCCGGTTCTCCCCGGAAATTCCCATGCTTAAAATATGAACCCGGATTTCCTCCATATCCTGATTTCTGTCCAGCAGTGAACAAAGGGATACGCCCAAATGTCTGGCGTAACCATCATTTGAGGCGTAAACTACTTCCAGAACATTCTGTTTCATCAATCTCAATCATCTCCCGCACTTTGAATCTATGCAGCAGCATGTCTCCCTCTTCTGCTGCATTCTCATTATGAATACTTACAATATACTATAATCCCTGAAAAATGTAAACGAATCTCCCCCGGCATACCTGGTTTGAAGCAACAGTTCAGCCATGCAAAGATTCAGACAGAAAAACGTTAAACGCTTGTTTTCATAAGATTTTTCCTGTCTCTCACTTCTGTTAATGCTTTTATTCAATCAAGCCGTAACTCATGTCCAGAAAATCTAAAATTTTTTCCTCACTCACAGTTCCATCCAGCAGGATTGTGATCCAGTGATTTTTATTCATATGATATCCCGGTAAGAATCCGCAGCTCTGTGTCAGAAAACTGACCATATCAGGGTTACACTTTACATCTATAATGTCTGCCTTTGTATCTCCTTCCAATCCCAGTCTGGATCTTTCAACCTCCATCAGCACCCCATACCATTTTCCATTCCTGTGACGAAGCACTGCACTTTTGGGAGAGTCCTTCCAAAGGTATTCTGGCACTGTACCATATCGCTTCTTTACATATTCATAAATATCTTCCCTTTTCAAGTATTTCACTCCCCGGCTCTTCTATTTGAATATTCTGACAATGGTGCATTTCCTGTCAGTAACAGGCAGGACATATGTCCTGCCTGCTTTCATATTATAACACTGTTCCTTTTCCCCTACAATCTAATCTGCGTTCTGTCTTTTGTATTCCGCATTTATTTTAACTTCCTTCAAAACCCTGGCTGGGATTGTGCAGAATTCGCTCTTTCCCTCCTGAAATGCACAATTTCAACCCCAGATTGTGCAGAATTCGGCTTTTCCCTCCTGAAATGCACAATTTCAACCCCAGATTGTGCAGAATTCGGCTTTTC
>ENA-UONQ01001513-UONQ01001513.1-human-gut-metagenome-genome-assembly--contig:-CS26-NODE-1513-length-19670-cov-6.198573_pt1 | contig 19670 bp, 17 predicted proteins | sample MGYA00242460_ERZ724007 | MGnify/ENA metagenome assembly ERZ724007
AGAGCAACGGCCTTCTAAGCCGTGGGTCGGGGGTTCGAATCCCTTCAGGCTCATTTCCTTAAATAAGGAAACAGTTTTATATTTATGGTGGGTATAGCGCAGCTGGTTAGCGCGCCAGATTGTGGCTCTGGAGGCCAAGGGTTCGAATCCCTTTATCCACCCTCAAAATTCCTTCGGGAATTTTTTTTTACCTATCTTTAAAAAATGCGGGCGTGGCGGAATGGCAGACGCACCAGCCTTAGGAGCTGGCGGGTGACCGTGCAGGTTCAAGTCCTGTCGCCCGCATGGAAAATCCCTTAAAATCAAGGGATTTTTTTGTATAAAGAATTTGTTCTATTCTATAAAATACTTTGTGGAGATATATAGTTTGCACCAGAACATAGTTGTGTTAACAGCTATACTCTGGTGCAAAAATATACTAAGAAATATTCTTTGTTCTGAAGTGAAATTTAAAAAGTTTTAGAAAGATAATTGCGGAATATGTCTAATTCTGATAAAGCTGCATAATTTGCAGTCCCATTTCCATTTCCAGTCTCATATGGCTGTCATTATAATTACAGTCAAGAATCTGAGAAATTCTTTCCAGTCGATTCAGCATAGTTTTATTGTGAATGAATAGTTTTTTCGCAGCATATGCAGCATTGCAGTTGGATGCATAATAAGTTGAAAGTGTATGAACAAGGCTTGTGTTGTTTTTTTGATCATATGCGCAAAGTTGTTTTAAACATTCCGGAATATAGGCATCAACAGATTCTTCGGAAGGGATATTGCCCAGTAGCTTTAATATGCCCAGAGTTTCATAGGATATAATAGATTCTCCTGTGGTATGAGATATTTTTAAGGCTTTCAAAGCGGTTTGGTAACTTTTGCTGATCTCGGTGAAGTTTTGTTCGGTAGTTCCAATACCAGAGAACATTTGTTTAATAAGATTTTTGGTTTTTAAATAATGTTCAATTTGTTGGCAGGTTACTTTTGACTTTTTTTGAGCTTCCTCTGGTGAATCTGGTGGAAATTGACCGACCATATAAAGACCATTAGATAGAGCTCTAAGAAAATAATAATCATCTGGATGGTAATAGTGAATCATAAATTCCAGTACTGCATAATATGCAGAGAATTCCATATCTTTTTGCCGCTCTGTTGGAATGAAATCCAGATAAATAACAATATAAAGACGTTTTGATTTAAAACCTAAAAGGCCAGCCCATTCACTTATGGTAGAAGGCGTAAGACGTCCGGAATTAGTAATGGCATCCATTAGCCCATTGCGTGAACGATTTACTACGGTGAAGACAGATTGGCGCATTTCATATTCAATGGACAGGATGGAAATTGCAGTTTTTAATGCTGCGTAAAATAATGAGTGAGGTGGTTCACTGCAGTTTCCAACAATAAAAAATTCAATAATTTCGCCAAAACGATATATGGGAATAATTAAACATATTCCCATATCCTTTCGGAATATTTTTCCTGAATAAACAGGAGTTTGATCGAGGTAATGTATAATTGTAGAGTGTTCTGGAAACTGATGAAAAAAATCATTAGAACCAATAAAGGCTTTTTGATTATCAGTTGGCTCCAGAATTAATACTTTTTTTTCTAGCCCATCAGTCAAGGATTGGATTAGATCTCGCATTCGGCTGTGATATCCGTTTTGTAGAGCTTCTAGAAATTGTTGGGTCAGAAATAATTGATATTGTGTCTCCAGAATGGGATATAGATCTGGACAAGAACTAGCAAGCATAGCCAGAATATGACATAAACAGCTGTTGCCGACATCCACATAGGAGATACCATCTGGCAAAGATGGTATTGTTTGTTTTTTTGAGAGAGAAGAGGTATCTGAAAGCTCATAAAAAAGGAATAAACAGGACGACATATCTGAAATAGAATCAGAGAAAACGTCATTTTTTTTAAGTATACATATTTGATAAAATTGTTTTGATACAGAATGCACAGTATCAAGAGATAGCTGTATCGCAGAATTGGAAAATAATTCTTCTGCAGTATAAGGAATAATGGAAAAAATCAATGAGTTATCTCCTTTATATGATTTATATATTTTGTTGTTTGAAATATCGAAAAATCAAACATTTATAAGTTAATTTGCAGACCATTTCCTATTATACCCAATTTAGAAACAGAAAAATATATCCAAACAGGATAGTCTTAAAAGGACAAGTATGACAATATATCCCATTCTATGAAAAGTTTGATTGTGTTATTATTGAGAAAAATAAAGGAGAAAGGTGGTTTTTAAAGTATTATGGGGAAAAAAGCATTAAAAGACTTTATTGCGGAGAATAAGTTTTTTTATGTTCCGGAGATTTATGACTGCATATCTACAAAGGCAGCAGAAATGAATGGATTTCAGATGATCATGATATCCAGCAGTGATTTTGCATGTTCACAGACTGGTATTCCGGATTTGAATCTGTTATCCATTGATGAGTATTGTCATATGATTGAGCGGATTACATATATGACAGATATGCCATTATTTGTTGATGCAGATGAGGGGTTTGGACGTCCTTTACAGACGTATCATGGTTGCAAGAGAATGGCAAAAGCGGGGGCTGATTGTATTTTGATTACAGACGGAAATGAATTGAGCCGTCCGGGGTTGGCATCGGTAAAAGATGCATGCTATCGTATGAAAGCTGCAAAGGAAGGTATGGAGGGGACTAATTGTCTCTTGATGGCAAGCTGTAAACATGAACTTGATGAAGATTTTGACGGCTTTGTGGAACGGTGTAATCGTTATATTGAAGCTGGAGCTGATATTATTTGCCCGTTGGAAATCAATCGCTCACAGAAATATGGGGGGAAACTGGGGGCGGCAGAAAAAGTTGCAGAACATGTGAAGATTCCATTTTGGTATCCGGATTTGGATCCGGGAGATAAAGCAGAGGATGCAGAGAAGCTCTTAAAGTGGGGGTATCATTTTACAGGAATTCATTATTCTTTTCGGGCTGCTATGTATGCAATGCTGGATACAGGACGACATGTATTTGAAACAAAAACGAATGATTACGTAATGGAACATTATGATTATACGGGTTATCATTTCTACTATTCTCCTATGACTTGTTTTCTTAGCGATGGAAAATGGGCGGAGCGTGAGTCGAGATATGTAGACAAACCTGAAGATGCATTTGCAGTGAGAAAACAGAAAGGATTCTGTGGACCAACAGATAAGCTGGTACCGGATAATGAATTGAGCGAAAAATAGGGGGAGGAAACAGCATGAGAAAAGGAATTGCAATGGTTTTGGTGGCATCGTTAGCGGCTAGTCTTCTGGCAGGGTGTGGTAATAGCCAGACATCACCGACGGAAAGTGTAACAAAAAAGCAGGAAGAAAAGTCAGGAGAGGTTACACAGACGGAAGCGGAGAAAAGTGGTGGAGATCTGAAAATTGCAATTAATACGGAATGTATTCATACAATGCTTAATTTTGATTTAACTGGAGCAGGGGCAGATTATTACTATTCATGGCCGGTTTATGAATCTTTATTTAAACCGAATGCAGAGGGGACGGTAGATCCGTGGCTTTTGGAAGATTATTCTTATGATCCAGATGCTTTAACGTATACCTTTTATGTTCGAAAGGGAGTAACCTTTGCAGATGGGACTGTATTGGATGCAGAAGCAGTAAAATGGAATTTAGATCATTACTTAGAGGTGGGGGCAAAAGTAGAGGCTTTGCTTTCTTCTATCGATTCTGTAGAGGTGATTGATGAGTATACAGTACAGCTCAATTTAAATAAATGGAGTTCTATCCTTCCATATGCGTTTTCTCGGGAATGCGGATATATGTTTTCACCGACATTTTTCCAGGAACATGGTGAGGAGTATTGCAAAGAACATCCATGTGGAACCGGTCCGTTTGATTTGGCAGAATGGAATTATGATGTATCCAAAAAATTCGTGAAACGAGAGGATTATTGGGGCGGTGATGTAAAACTGGATAGTGTAGAATATATTATTTATAAAGATCCGTTGGTATCTAGTGCTGCTCTTCAATCTGGTGAAATTGATGCGATTCTTGCACCTACTGCAGAAAGTGCAGATTCTTTAAAGGCTTTAGGATATGATATTAAAACATGTTCGGTAAAATCCCATTCTTATCTGCTTTGTTTTAATTCTTTAAATGAAGCAGGAAACGATCCGACAGGTGATGTGCGTGTTCGACAGGCTATTTCATATGCAATTGATGCGGATGCTTTGGTAAAGGCTGTTTGGGGCGATTACGGCGATGTAAGAAACCAGTTTGGAGTTGGAAATCATTATTACAGTGAAAATGTTAAAGGCTATGAATATAATCCTGAAAAAGCCAAAGAACTTCTTGCTGAGGCAGGATATCCTGATGGATTTGAAATTTCTTTAAAAACAGAGGATACATCTGCCCTGAAGAATGCTGCAACTATTATTCAGTCGTATCTGGCAGATGTCGGAATTACTGTGAATCTGACAATTCTTTCTGGAGCAGATGCAAATAGTGCAGAAGCTGGCTGGGGAGAGGGAATGTGGCTGCATGGTTCAAGCGTTTATGTAAGTGTTCCAATGCAGATGGCATCCATGTTCCGTCAGAATCTTTCTGGTCATGTGTTGGGGCTTAATAATTTGCTGAGACCGGATGACGTGGAGGAAGCGTTAGCAGTATCTGTGGCAGCAAAGGATGAAAAGGAAGCTGTTGAAACTGTAGGAGAGGCGAACAGGCTGCTGACAGATGAATATTGTATCGTTTACAATTTGGCGGAGGTTGCCACATTATTTGTTGTAAATGATTACGTGAAGGATTCTGGAATTGGAGATGTATTTTATTCGGTTGCAAATTTGGGAGAAGCGTGGCTTGATAAGTAAATAGTAAATGATGAAGAGAAATGAGGTATAGCATGACCAAGTACATCATTAAAAAAGTTGTTGGGGCAGTATCGCTGATTCTGCTTGTCTCTTTTCTCGTTTTCTTTTTAATGCAACAGTTGCCGGGAGATCCGGCAACGATTGCATTAGGGGATTCGGCAAGTGCAGAAGCGATTGAGGAATACAGAAATGCTTATGGATTAAATGAGCCATTTCTGGTTCAATACTGGAATTGGGTGTCCGGTATATTTTTCAAATGGGACTTTGGAAAATCTATTTTAAATGCCAGAGATGTTACAGCGTATATCAATGAACGTCTGCCAAATACGATTTCTATTGGGCTTCCGGGATTGGTATTTGGTGTATTAATCGGAATTGGTGTGGGAATTTTATCCGCTGTAAAACGAGGGACATGGGTTGATCAGGGATTAACATTGATTGTAAACTTTTTTTTAGGCGCACCACGTTTTCTTGTTGCTATTTTTGGCGTAATTATTTTGGGGTTGCAGATGAAACTGATCCCTCTTCAGGGATATACGGCTCCATGGGTTGATTTTGGAGAATATGTCCATAAAGCATTTTGGCCTGTTGTGGTCAATGCTATCTATACTACTGCCATTCTGGCACGACAGACAAGATCCAACATATTGGAAGTAATAAATCAGGATTATGTGAGAACGGCTAGAGCGAATGGCCTTCCTGAGAGTAGAATTATTTTAAAATATACATTAAAAAATGCATTGATTCCTGTAATTACAATTATAGGATTACAAATGAGAAATATTGTGGCCGGTGCAGTTATTATAGAAAATGTTTTTAATATTCCGGGAATCGGGCAGATGCTGGTATCTGGTGTACAGCAGAGGGATTATTTCATGGTTCAGGGCTGTGTGTTGATTATTTCCATGGTGACTGTATTCTGTAACCTGTTTGTAGATATTGCATATGGATTTATAGATCCACGGGTAAGAAAGTCAATGAGGTGAATGCGATGGAAAGAGATTTTGATAGGCTTCAAAAGGAGACACAGAAGAAAAATCGGAAGCAGGCCCTTCGTATTTTTTTTGGCAGAGGAATTATTGTAAAGCTGTGTACAGCTGTAGTTGTTATTTTTATATTTCTGGCAGTATTTGCAGATTGGATAGCGCCATATGATCCGGCTGCACAAAATTTGGTGGAAAAGCTTCAGGCTCCATCAGCAATGCATTTGCTTGGGACTGATTTTTTGGGAAGGGATGTGCTGAGTAGAGTAATTCATGGAGGAAGAGTTTCCATGTATGTGAGTCTGTTATCAGGGTCGTTTGCTGCTATAATCGGGATTGGTCTTGGATTGATTGCAGGATATACGACAGGATTTGTGAGAAAACTGATAATGGGGATGACAGACATCGTGTTAAGCATTCCTGGAATAGTTTTTACGCTGATTATTGCAGCAATTATGGGCAGTGGAGTTATGAGTCTTACACTTGCAATTGGAATAGGAATGATTCCTACTTATATTCGCATGGTGAATGGATTGGTGCTTTCTTTGAAAGAAAATGATTACATTGTGGCTTCAAAACTGGTAGGGCGTCCGGAAAGGGAAATTTTACTAAAGCATTTGCTTCCAAATGCATTTCCGTCTTTGATTGTGCTTTATACCATTAATCTGGGCAATGCAATTATGACAGAATCTTCTTTAAGCTATTTGGGCGTTGGCATTAATCCGCCTACCGCAACCTGGGGGAATATGGTATCGGACGCTTATGCATATCTTTTGCAGGCTCCATGGCTGGCCATTATTCCAGGAGTTTGTATTATTGTGCTGATTATTTCATTTAATGTAGTAGGAGATGGTCTTCGTGATGCGTTAGATCCGCGGTTAAGGGGGAAGTTGTAAGTGGCTGAAAAATTATTAGAAGTAAATCATTTAAGAACCTCTTTTTTCACAATGGAAGGCGAGGTAAAATCCGTTAGTGATGTTTCCTACTATGTGGAAAAGGGTGAGGTTATTGCTATTGTAGGTGAAAGTGGATGTGGAAAATCGGTAACACAGATGTCTGTGATGCAGCTTGTTCAGACACCTCCTGGGAAAATTCTTGGTGGAGAGGTATTGTTTGAAGGTAAAAGTCTTCTGGAATATGATGCAAAATCAAAAGAAATGAGGGCAATACGAGGAGCTGGAATCTCAATGATATTTCAGGAACCAATGACATCTTTAAATCCTGTGTTAACGGTTGGAGAACAGTTAACAGATGTTATCTGTAACCATTCTCACATCAGTAAGAAAGAGGCGTGGAAAAAAGGTGTTGAAGCATTAACCGCTGTAGGAATTCCGGAGCCGGAAGCAAGAATGCGCTGCTATCCGTTTGAAATGAGTGGAGGTATGCGTCAGCGAGTAATGATTGCGATTAGTGTTGCCTGTGATTCCAAGTTGATTATTGCAGATGAACCAACAACGGCTCTGGATGTAACTACACAGGCTCAGGTTATGGATTTGTTGATTGATCTGGTTCATAAGTATAACAAATCTTTGATTATTATTACACATAATCTGGGACTTGTAACGAGATATGCACAGAGAGTTTATGTAATGTATGCTGGTAAAATTGTAGAGTCTGGTACAACGGAAAAAATTTTGACAGCTCCAGAGCATCCCTATACAGTCGGACTTTTGAAATCTGTTCCAAAGCTCCAAGATACGTCAGAAACAGAACTGGTGCCGATTACAGGTGCTCCTCCGGTTTTATCGCGTTTGACAGAGCAGTGTGCATTTCTTCCGAGATGTTCTTATGCCTGTGATTTCTGTCATAAAGAAAAAGCTCCAATATTGAAGCAAACTGGAACAGCTCACTATGTAGCATGTCACAGGGACATTAGAGAAGAGTTACAGAAAGAAAAGGAATCAGTAAATCATAGTGCAGAGTGTGAATCAAACTTAAAAAAGAAAGACGAAACAGAGAAGGAAACGATTTTAAGAATTGAGTCTTTAAAAATGTATTTTCCAGTTACAAAAGGAATTTTTGGAGTTCCTGCAGGTGTTGTCAAAGCAGTTGATGATATTTCATTTTCGATAAAAAAAGGTGAAACTTTCGGTTTGGTTGGTGAAAGTGGATGCGGAAAAACAACTACAGGAAAATGCATTCTAAAAATTAATCAGCCTACATCAGGAAAGATATACTATAAAGAAAAAGAAATAGGCACTCTTTCGGCTAAAGAATTTGCACCTTTTCGACGGGAGATACAATTAATATTTCAGGATCCGTATAGTTCGTTGGATCCTAGAAATTCTGTGTATTCGATTTTGCGAGAGGCAATTATTTGTGATGGAAGAAAAAGATCTGCTGATGAGGTCACAAAACGAGTAAATGAGTTATTACAGATCGTAGAGCTAGATCCCAGCATGAGTCATCGTTTTCCGCACGAAATGAGCGGAGGGCAGCGTCAGCGTCTGGGAATTGCGAGAGCATTAGCATGTAATCCGGAGGTTATTGTCTGTGATGAGCCAGTATCTGCGCTGGATGTTTCTATACAGGCTCAAATTATTAATTTGTTCAAAAAAATTCAAAGAGAACTGGGGATTACCTATCTATTTGTGGCTCATGATTTAGCGGTAGTACGTCATATCAGCGATAACATTGGTGTTATGTACCTGGGACATTTAGTGGAAATTACAAAAGCATCAGATTTGTATAGCAATCCAGTACATCCGTATACTCAGGCATTGTTATCAGCTGTTCCTATTACGGATTATTATGAGGAACAGAAAAGGAATCGTGTAGTTTTGCAGGGAGAAGTCCCGAGTCCGATGAATGTACCGTCAGGATGTCCATTCCATCCAAGATGTCCCAGAGCTACGGAACAGTGCAGAAAGGAAATTCCCAAGTTACGAAGTGTAGGAAAAGAACATTTGGCTGCATGTCATAACTGTATATAAACAAAGAAACTGGAAATAAGGAGAATATATTATGGCAGAGACAGTGACTATGCTGGTTTTTGCATTGATGCTTTTGGGATGTATTGCGGTTAATATTTCTGTACTTTATGCACTTTCAGGCGGTTTGATATGTTTCTGCATTTATACGCTTTACTCAAAATATACACTAAAAGATTTAGCTGAAATGATCTGGAAGGGGGTAAAGGATTCAAAAACAATTCTGTTAGTGTTTGTTTTGATTGGATTTCTCACAGCATCATGGAGAGCTTCTGGAACAATCCCTTGTATTGTTTATTATTCTGCATCATCTATGGTTGCGCAATATTATCTTGTACTTACATTTATTCTTTGCTGTGGAATGTCTCTTTTGACAGGTACTTCTTTTGGAACGGTTTCAACGATGGGAGTGATTTGTGCTGGTGTAGGACGTGCTTTAGGGGTTTCTGAATTGTATATCGGAGGTGCTGTTCTCTCGGGAATTTATCTGGGAGAACAGTGTTCTCCAATGTCATCTAGTGCACTTCTGGTATGTGAATTGACAGGAACGAATATTTATACAAATATAGCAAAAATGATAAAAAAAATAATCGTACCACTAATAGGGACAGCAATGCTGTATTTGTGGCTTGGGAGAGAAGGAACGTCAGCGAAAGAAGCGATAAGTACGGCAACTGTTTTTATGTCGGAATTCCGTCTGGATGGTGTTACTTTAATTCCGGCTTTAATCATCATTATCTTTTCTGCTTTTCGCATAAAGGTGGAGATTACAATGCTGGTCAGCGTGATAACGGCGGGAATTTTGAGTATTTTTTTACAGGAGATGACGTTACAGGAGTTTTTCAAAACTTTGATTTTGGGGTATCATACACAGCGGGAGGAACTGTCGGGGTTAATTGACGGCGGTGGTTTGATTTCGATGATAGATATAGGGGCTATTGTTGCTATCTCTTCTGCGTATTTTGGGATATTCAGTTCTACAAAGCTTCTGCATAAACTGAAATTCTGGGTTAGAAGAATGGCTTATCATACCAATGTATATTTTGCTACTATTATTGTTTCTGTAGTGACCTGCGCTATTAGCTGCAATCAGACCTTAGCTTCTATGCTTACTTATGAGATGACGAAGAAAATGGTACCCGATAAGGGTGAACTGGCGGTGAATTTGGAAACGTCTGTAATAGTGATAGCAGGATTAATTCCCTGGAGTATTGCGTGTGCATTTCCTCTTTCTGTGGTGGGAGCTCCGAAAGGAAGTTTGTTGTATGCATCATATCTTTACTTAGTTCCTGCGTGGATGCTTTTATGCAGCTTGTGGAAAAAAAGAGAGAGATAAGAGAAAGGCGGCGGCTAGGCAACTTGAAAAATGGAATTCGAGACAGTCTAGCTGTGCCTTTTTAATATTGGACAAAACTTTTTGGAGGGGATAAGGATTTTTCTTTCTCTTTTAAATGATGTATCATTAATAAAATCCCTTGATTTTTTTGTTTTTATAAGGTACAATATATATCGCATTTCCATTTATCTTATTATTGGGCTATCGCCAAGCGGTAAGGCACAGGACTTTGACTCCTGCATTACGTTGGTTCGAATCCAACTAGCCCAGCTGGAAATCTATGGAGGGTTTGCAGAATCATTGATTTTGCAGACTCTTTTTTTGCTGTGTCAATGGTTGGTGAAGTATTCTTTGGGATGCTGTCTCATCTTAAATTTAGGGATGTTTTAGTGTTTGGCTGTTGTAATTGCTATGGAGATGAATGTGAGAGTTTTTCCAGATGAGACGAAAATGGAAATTTATTGTTCATGGGTATCAAATGCAACTTTTGTTGCACTTTATATTGCAAAAAATGCAACAGTAAAGTATAATGAAAATAATAGGGGAGGAGGCGATTGTCATTACCATATATGATATTGCAGAGTTGACGGGGGTGTCACCAAGTACAGTTTCTCGCGCGTTAAATGGGAAACCGGGGGTAAGTGCTAAAAACAGAGCATTGATTCAGGCGGTTTTGGATAAGTATGATTATATACCGGATGAGGCGGCGCGAATGTTGGGAAAACAGCGTTCCCGAATGGTTGGTGTTGTTACAGATGATTTAAATTCCAGACATCAAAATGAGGCTTTTGCCAGATGTCAGAATGAATTGATTGTGAACGGGTATCAATGTATTCCTCGCAGTATTGGTTCGGAGCCGGACAGTTTAGAAAAGTTGATGGTGGAATTAAAACGGCATAGAGTGGAGGGCGTATTGCTGTTTGGTCTTACATTTACAGACCATGAGCGGTTGGAGAAGGTGATTGAACGCTGGCTGCCAGATGTGCCGGTGCTTCTGGTGTATCAGAATGAACGATTCAACCGTGAAAATGTTTACTGCATCGGAGCAAATGAGAAAAAAGGATTTCGTCATTGTGTCCGGCATCTTGTAGAACGAGGAAGAAAGAAACTGGTCTTAATTGTGGAAGATGGACGGGCTAGCCGGGAAAAGATACGTACCTATTTTGAGATGGCGGTACAGGAGTATTCAGATTTGGAGTATCGTGTGTATATGGACGTTCCATCTGAGGCAGAGAGCGGAGAAGAAGTAGTTCAGAGGATTTTAAAGGAACTGCCGGAGGTGGACGGCATTTTGTGTACTCAGGACCGGCTGGCGATTGAAGTAATGTATGCGCTGCAGAAGCACGGAAAGAGGATTCCGGAAGATATTTCGCTGATTGGAGAGGGAAATACCGAATTATGTGAAGTTTGTCGCCCGAGATTGACTTCACTGGATACTATGGTAACTGTTTCGTCTATGATGTCTGTCCGTATTTTGATGGATGTAATGGAGGGGCGTTCTCAAACCCATAAAATCACATTGGAGATGGAATTGGTTAACCGGGAAACTTTATAGTAGAAACAGAAGAGAATGAAATGCAAAGGGGCTGTCGCTTGTGCGGCAGCCCCTTTGCTGATCAGAATTATTCGTACAGGATTAATGCAATCATTTCAATGGGTTCGTCTCCAATGCATGCAAGACCGTGACCTTCGCCGGGAGCGCAGTATGTGACATCGCCGGCAGAAACGGTAACGACAGTTCCGTTGTCGTTATAGCGCCCGGTTCCGCTTAAAATATAATAGGTTTCGCTGTCTCCGGTGTGGATGTGATAGCCGATTTCGGAGTTGGGATAGACTGTGGTATGACCAAAAACTCTGCCCTTTTGGCTCATTTCTTCTGGTCCATTTAAAAGACTGCGGACGGTAATCTCGCCAACGCCGTTGAAGGGGGCTGGTTTACGGACAGTTTCTTTTTCGTTGCTCTTTCGTATCATAGCGATTCCTCCATTAGATATAAGATAAAAGTTGAACGGTACAATTGCATTTGTTTGGTTTGTGTTTTTGTGCGATGCTTTTGAAAATGAAACCGATTTCGTGCATGTGAAATCATTTTAACATGGAGAAAAGAGAAAATAAATGGATAAATGATACAAAAAATAAGAAAAAAAGATGGTAAAAATGACGAAAATGTATATTTCTTATTTTGTTATATTGAAATATGATGGCGAAAGTGCTATTCTAAGGGTGCAACAAAAAACGAAAAAATGAAATAAAAGTTGCAGATATACTTAGGAGGGATTCGGCTATGGCCAGTAAAAAGACATTGCGTCAGATTTTGGATGAGAGTAAAGAGTGTTTCTTAGTTCCATGTGTGTATGATTGTGCATCAAATCATGCAGTGGAAATGTGCGGATTTCCGGTAAGCCTTCTTTCTGGTGGAGAGGTTTCTATTTCGTTAAATGGGGTCATTGACTATGGCTTTACAAATTTGTCAGATCTAGAGCGAGTGGTAAGCCGCGTGGCTCAGACCTCTTCTATCCCGTTGATTGCAGATATTGAAGATGGTTTTGGCGGTCCGTTGTCTGTGTATCGTGCAGCTAAGATTTTATCTTCAGCAGGAGCTGCAGCTATTCAGCTGGAGGATTCTGCTGATATGGAAGAAAGTACAAAAATTCTTCCTCGTGATAAATATATGGCAAAGGTTAGAGCTGCATTGGAAGGATTGAAAGGAACTGATTGCTTATTGATTGCACGGAGTAATGCAGATCCTGCGGATCCGGAACAGATGAAGGAGGGCTGTGAGCGTCTTCAGGAAGCAATTGATATTGGTAAAGAAATGGGACAGTATGTTATTGCTATGATGGTTCTGGTCGGCAATATTGAACAGGCCACAGAAATGGCTAAGATTGTAACAGGGCCGAAGATTTTTGCGGATGTCCGTGCTTATAAGGGGGAAGACGGTCATTATCATCCGGCAGTAACTATGGAGGAACTGACTCCCTTAGGATTTAAAATGTGCAGCAGTCATTATACTATGAAGGCAGCCATGGAGGGTATGTTGGAGCATGGCCTTGTGAACTTTAAAAAACAGAGCGTGGCATATTCCTTTGAAAATGCTCCCGCATCCGGTATCGAAAGTTTCTCCTGTTCCGGAATGTTTGATCCTCAGGCATATCTTGCCCTGGAAAATAGCTTTACTCATGGAAATAAGGAATATACGATTGTAGGCCATCAGGTGGAGGATTATCCGGAAGGATTCGTTCGCCCGGATATCAAAGACCGTCTGTAAGGGGGAAATGATATGAGCTTGCCTTATATTTTAACAAAAGAGGAAAAACGCCCAGCAGAGGACCGGTTGCGGGAACTGGTAAGAGGAGACAGGGCTCTGATTGTGCCAGAACTTCATGACTGTATGTCTGCAAAGGCAGCAGAGATGAATGGATTTGAAGTTATCATGGTTTCCAGTGGAGATCTGGCATGCGCAGTAACTGGAATTCCGGATCTGCAACTTTTGTCCATTGATGATTTTGTGAGGGTAACAGAGCAGATTACCAGAATGACACCGATGCCGCTGATTATAGATGCAGATGACGGTTTTGGTCTGGGCAGAGCATTGAATACACAGTATGGATGTATGAGAATCATGCAGGCGGGGGCTGCAGGAGTGCTGGTTACGGATACTTCTGAGCTGGCCAGGAAGGGGCAATTGTCTATTCCAGATGCGTGCCTGCGGTTTCAGGCTGCAAGGGCCGGGTTGGATGCAAACGGTCGTCATGGCTTCCTGATTGCCCGTTGCGATAGTGATCTGGTAGGCGAGTTTGACGAGACTGTGGAACGTTGTGCGGCGTATATCGATGCTGGAGCGGATATGCTTTGTATCTTGTGGATGCATAAAATTCCGGATAGAAATCTGAAGCTGGAAATGTGTCGAAAATTAAGAGACGCCTTGAATGCAAAAGGCGGGAAATACAAAGACTTTCCTATGTGGTATCCGGATTTATGCGGAAAAGCCCATGACCCGGAAGAGGTTTCTATGAAGGATTTAAATGAACTGGGGGTCTATAAATTAGTAGGAATTCATTTTAGTGCCCATGCAGCAATGCTTGCCATGTTGGACGTAGGTCGCCATGTTATGATGGAACAGACCAATGACTATGTGGATTATCATTTTGATGAGACGGGTTACAAGACCTTTACTACCATGAGTATGTTCGGGTTGACAGATGGAAGCTGGGTGGAAGCAGAAAATGCCTTTGTTCGGGAGGCACAGGATTCTGTAGCACAGCGAAATGCAGATTATTTTGTACGGAAAGATGATGTACATGATCCGGACAGAAAATAAATGAATGGAATGCGCAAACAAGCGTGATATAAAAAATGGAGGAGGAATTTTTTATGAAGAAACTGTTAAGCGTTACTTTGGCGACGGTTATGGCGGTGTCGTTGACTGCTTGTACTGGTACTGTGGATTCTGGAACAGCTAATACAGGAACAACACCGGCAGCAGGAACCACAGCAGGAACTGAAACTACAGCTGCATCTGGTAAGAATGATGCTGCATCTGGAGATACCATTAAAATCGGAGTTTTAACGGATCGGTCTTCCGCTGCCGCAGCAACAGTTACATGGGCAGAGGCAGGTGCCATTCTGGCGGTAAATGAAGCCAATGATGCAGGCGGTGTGGATGGAAAGATGGTTGAGTTGGTTTACAGAGATACGGCAAGCGATTCTGCAAATGTAGCGCAGAAGGCTACTGAACTGGTAAACGAGGGTTGTATTGCAATTCTGGGGCCGAAATCCGATGGAGAAGCACCTACCGGCGCGACCTGGGCAGAAGAAAATAAGTTTCCTATGGTTACCCCTTGTACAATGAATACGCGGGTTACGGTGGAAAATGCTTCCAGATATATGTTCTCCTGTGGATTTGTGGCATGGCCCATTGCGAAGATGAATGCAAAGTATGCAGCTGATCAGGGCTATACGAGTGCATTTTTTATTGGAAATGATGGCGGTGCTTCCGGAGACAGCCGAGACTTCTTCTATAGGGAACTTGGCGATGGATTTACCAATATGGGTTCTAATCAGGTATCAAGTAACTCTACCGAGTTTTCTACTATTATTTCTTCTGTAGTAGGAAAAAATCCGGATGTTATCATTGGTGCAGTAGCAGGACCAAACTTTGTATCTCTGATCAACCAGGGCGCTCAGTTTGGACTTTGGAATAACTGTGATTACCTTGGCTGGTATACCTGCGATTCTACCAACACATCAGCCTTGGCTGAAGCGGGAAATTATCCTTACGGCAAGGTGCATGGTGTGCAGCTGTGGCCGTTCTGGCTGGATGAAATTGAGGGGAATGCAGAATTTGTACAGGCTTATTCTGATATAGGAAAAGAATACTACAATAAGGAAATCGGGCCGTCTGATATGGGATATACCTGGTATGTAGGCATTAAAGCAATCATTGAAGCAGCTAAGACAACGGCGGATGACCTGAGCCCGGAGGCAATGACCACTGCTTTGAGTAATGTGCATTTCAGCACCTTGTATGGTGATGACCTGTATTTCCGTGATTTTGACCATGTAATGGCTCATGCATACTATTATGTAACTGCAGTAGAGGATACTAGTGGAAAATGGAATATCCCAGTAGGCGATATTTATGCTGTATATGAAGGCAACGAGATGCTTCCGTCTAAGGAGGATGTCCAGAAATATGCAGAGGAAATGGGATATACATTTAAAGATCTGAGTGTTCAGTAAATGACTGCCAGTAAGCGGCAGGCTGTAGTAATGCCTGCCGCTTTTCCTGTACTTAGAGGAGGTTTCTATGACAATATCATTCTTCTTTCAGACCCTGATATCAGGAATCAGCAATGGCATGGTTTCCTATTTGATGATTGCCGGAGTATCCCTGATTATCAGCGGTATGAGTATGGTAAATTTTGGTCAGGGAGCATTTTATGTTCTGGGAACATATCTGACCTATACAATTGCTGCAAAAATTGGTTTTGTTCCGTCGCTTTTGATTGTTCCTCTGATTGTAGCAGTAATCGGATATTTTGTTGAGAAAGCAACCCGTCCGCTTTTTGGAAAAGATATGCTTTATATTATGCTTCTGACTTATGGTGTTGCCTATATGTTGTGTGACATTATTGTTATGATTTGGGGTTACAGTATCAGGCTCCTTTCTCTTCCGCCGTTCCTTAGTGGAGGAATTCAGATATTCGGTATTACCTTCCCGGTTTATTATATTTTTGAAATTGTCATTTCCGGAGTTACTGCATTTGCATTTTGGCTCATGATTAATAAGACCAAGCTGGGGATGCTGACACGGGCGATTATTAGTGATCGGCCAATGGTTGCAAACCTGGGTGTAAATGTAAACAAGATGTTCAGCGTACTGTTTATGATAGGAATTGGTATTGCAGGACTGGGTGGTGTTTTAAATGCGCCGATTACTGGTATGAGTCCTAAGGAGGGACTGTCTGTATTTGGTAATGTTATGCCGATTCTTTGCATTGGCGGGTTGAGGAATATGGACGGATGTCTCCCTGCTGCACTGTTAGTTGGTTTGGTAAACGCATTTGGTGCAGTGTATTTGCCTCAGTATTATAATGTACTTCCGGCGGCATTAATGGTGATTTGTATGTTTATTAATCCGCAGGGAATCTTTACAAAGAGGGAGGGACGGTAATGAAAATGTGGAGGTCTCTTTCAAAAGTGAAAAAGGATGCTATTACTGGCGGAGTCATTGTAGTTGCAATGTTTGTTTATTCTCTGTTTGCATCAGATGCGGTTTTGGATTTTATGAGTCGTACGGTAATTATGATGCTGTTCGCTTCGGCTCTTAATATCATTCTGGGCTTTGGCGGTTTAAGACCACTTGGTATGGCCACATATTTTGGTATGGGATCGTATGTATATGTAATCCTGTGCGTGAGAGGCGGTCTGGACAGAACTCTTGCAATTGTGGGAGCGATTGCAATTTCTATGGCAATTTCTTTGTTTATTAATGTATTGTGCTTGCGTGCAAATGATGATCTGACCTTTGCGTTTGTAAGCATGGGTATTAACACCCTGCTATTTACCATGGTATATAAAATTCCGTATGTAGGTTCTGATACAGGTCTCACAGGAAATGTGCGTCTTCCCTTTGCAGGAAGTGCCAGCGGTAATTTCTACCTGAGCTTTTTTGTATGCGTGGTTTGTATTATTCTGATTTATCTTTTTTTCCACAGCCCATTTGCAACGGTGTTGAAGGGAAGCCGAGATAACATCGAAAGATTGACCTTTGTAGGCATGAATACCATGCGTGTCAGACTTTGCGCCTGCATGGTTTCCAGCTTTTTTGTTACTATTGCCGGAATTTTATATGCAATGAGAAATATGGGAGCATTTCCGGTTATGTTTTCTACCAATACCTCCACAGAAGGCCTGGTAATGTGTCTGATCGGAGGAATGTACAGCTTTTTCGGTCCTATCTTGGGAGCGGTAATTGTAACATTTATCTCCACTCAGCTATCTATTCTGACCAATTACTATCAGTTCGTACTGGGAGCAATCATTGTGTTGTGCGTATTGTTCCTGCAGGGCGGTTTGCTGCGGGATAAGGTAGAAAAGAATCTGGATGACCCGGTAGAGAAGGGGGCAAAACGAAAATGAGTGAACCGATCTTAAAAGTAGAAAATTTAAATCGTTATTTCGGAGCGCTTCATGCCACCAGAAATGTATCATTTGAAATGGAGGAGGGAGAGGTTCGAGCGATTATAGGACCCAATGGAGCTGGAAAAAGTACATTGATGGATCTGATTACCAACCGGACAACGCCCAGCAGTGGGAAGGTATATTTTCGGGGTGAAGATATTACTGGGATGGCTCCTAATAAAATTGTGCATCGCGGTATGACAAAATGTTTTCAAATTTCAAAGTTATTTAATAATTTGACTGTTTATGAAAATGTTCAGATTGCACGTATTGAAATGAATAAAAAGACATTTAGCCTGTTTCCGGTGCCGGATCGCTATCTAAAAGAGGAAGTGAAATCTTATCTGGCAATGGTGGGGTTGGATGATAAAATGAACGAAGTGGCAGCCTATCTGTCCTATGGTGATCAAAGGCGGCTGGACATAGCGATTGCTCTTGCGATGGATCCGAGACTTTTGATTCTGGATGAGCCGGCAGCAGGTGTAGCCCGTGAGGAAGCATATACCTTGATGCAGCTAATCAGGGATTTGGCGCGACAGAGAAACATGACGATTATTTTTATTGAGCATGATATGGATATTGTATTTAATTATGCAGATGTGATTTCTGTATTGCGGGATGGGGAGCTGATTGCCAGCGGAACGCCAGAGGAGATCAAAAATAATCAATATGTACAGGAAGCATATCTGGGAGGTGGCGAAGCATGATTCTGGAATTGAAAGATGTTCATAGCTACTATGACAAGAGCCACATTTTAAATGGTGTCAGTCTTTCTGTGGCTGAGGGAACTTCTGTTTGTCTTCTGGGAAGAAATGGTGTAGGAAAATCTACTACTATGAAGACGATTATGGGAATGCTGAATCCGAAGGAGCATTGCCGCACAGAGGGGAGCATTACCTTTGAAGGAAAAGAGCTAGTGGGGATGAAAAGCCACTCTATCGCCAGGTTAGGAATTGCTTATGTGCCTCAGGGGCGTCACATTTTCCCAACCCTGACAACGGAGGAAAATCTGAAAGTAGCGGCCAGAGTGGGGGTAGATGGAAATAATAAATGGAATCTGGAATCAGTTTATGAATTTTTCCCCCGCCTTTGGGAAAGAAAGGATTCCAAAGGAGATAAGCTATCAGGCGGTGAAAAACAGATGCTGGCAGTAGCAAGGGGGTTGATGCAGAATCCCAGAATGATGCTTCTGGATGAAATTACAGAGGGGCTTGCACCCATTATTGTAGATCAGCTGGCGGTTATGGTGCAAAACTTGATTGCGGAAGGTGTAACTATTTTAATTGCGGAGCAGAATGTAAAATTTGCTATGAAAGTCAGCGGAGACTGCTATATCCTGGAGCGAGGTGTAATTGTTCATCATCAGGCAACCAAGGAATTGACTCCGGAAACTAGGAAACAATATCTGGGATTATAATAAAGACAATAATAAAAAAGACGAGTTGGATTGAAACCATTCGTCTTTTTTTATGTGCGCCTGGCGGCGCACGTTTCTAACGGGTGCAAGTCCCGAATCCGCCCGGCAGTGGGAAGGATATAGCCGAAGGCAAGGGTGTCCTCGTGAGGGGAATCTGAAGGAAGCCGGATGTGGGAACAGACTAACCACGGGCAAATCTCTGGTCTGACGAAAAGAAATCACATATAAGGTCTTTCGTGAGGGTAAGACTGCATAACAAGCCAAAGCCCAATAACTGCACGGAATCACGAGGGATAAATGTGGCAGATAGATGGAGAGAAAGAAACGTGTGGTACCCAGGGAGACCTGTGCGGAATGCTTTGAGAGAAGTAACCACTGCACAAGGAAACGAGGCAGTGCTGTGTTATTCGGCAAATTAAACGCTGCCTTTTCTGTCAGATTAAAACAGGTCTTTC
>ENA-UONQ01001521-UONQ01001521.1-human-gut-metagenome-genome-assembly--contig:-CS26-NODE-1521-length-19611-cov-9.439251_pt1 | contig 19611 bp, 28 predicted proteins | sample MGYA00242460_ERZ724007 | MGnify/ENA metagenome assembly ERZ724007
CATTTCATAATTATTTTTCCAATAATCTGCCTCTATAAAAGAATGTGACTCCATATTGACCTGAAGCCATATGGACATTACCTGATCCAAATCCTTATTTTCAAATCTTCTTATCATTTCCGCAATCCATCAATCAAATCATAACTCATATCCAGAAAATCCAATATTTTAGATTCTCCTACTGTTCCATCCAGCAAAATCGTAATCCAATGCTGCTTATTCATGTGATAGCCAGGCAGGAAACCATAGGTCTGGATAATCATTCCTGTCATTTCCGGATCACATTTCACATCTATAATTTCCACGGTACCGTCTCCATCCAATCCAAGTTTGGATCTCTCAACATTCATGATCACTGCATACCATTTTCCTTTTTTGTGGCGAAGTACCGCACTGTCCGGTGAACTGCTCCATAAGTATTCTGGAATTGTTCCATACTGCTTCTTCACATATTCAAAGATTTCTTCTCTATCCACTCTTTTTTCACCTCTGGATGTTCTCGTATCTTGACAATAATCATACCACATTTTCATGAGCTGCACTACCTGTTCAGTTTCTCAAATTCTTTTGCAATTCTCTATTTTACCTGAATTTATCTATTAGAGGGTAGAACAGCAAGGACAGGAAGTGTATATACACTTCCACAAAAATGGCAATTCAGGGAACCCTGCCCTAAATTGAAAACCCCGAAGCACCCCAAAACCGAATTACGTACAGAAGGAGAAAATAGACATGTCAAACAGAAAAAGAAACATCCAAATATTATTTTGTGTTACCCCAGAGGAAAAGAAGCTGATCCGCCAAAAGATGATTCTCTCAAAGACCAGAAACATGGGAGCCTATCTTAGGAAAATGGCTATCGACGGCTATATCATCAACACCGACACAGCCCCGATCAAGCAGGTGTACGAAGAGATGCACAAAATCGGTGTAAACATCAATCAGATTGCAAAAAAGGTAAACACCACTGGTGATTTGTACCCGGAAGAAATGGAAGAATTGAAAAGGATGGTAAGCGAGATATGGCGTATATTAAAATCTTCCCCATTAAAGTAACTGACAAAAAAGCACTGGACTATATTATGAATCCGGACAAAACCGAAGAGAAATTACTGATTTCCAGTTTCGCCTGTTCCCCAGAATCTGCTGATCTGGAATTTGCTTTCACCAGAGAAGAAGGTAAAAAGAATGTGATGGACAAAGGCAGCAATCTGGCATTTCATTTAATTCAATCTTTCAAGCCTGGAGAGGTTGACGCTGAAACTGCACATAAGCTCGGCAAAGAATTTGCTGACGAAGTACTAAAAGGGAAATATGAATATGTCATCAGCACCCACGTTGACCAGGACCATATTCATAACCATATCATTTTTAATGCTACCAGCTTTGTTGACCATCATAAATATGTCTCCAACAAACGCAGCTATCATAAAATCTGCCGGATCAGCAACCGTATTTGTCAGGAAAACGGTCTTGTCACCAGTATGCCAACCGGCGAAAAAGGGAAATCTTATAAAGAAAATATGGAATATCATCGTGGAAACAGCTGGAAAGCAAAATTAAAAGTCGCTGTAGATAAAGCAATCTGGTCATCCATCAACTATGATGAGTTTCTTCAAAAAATGAAGCTTGCCGGATATGAGATCCGTCAGGGAAAGAACCTGGCTTTCCGGGCACCGGAGCAAAAAAACTTTACAAATATGAAATCTCTGGGTAGCTATTACACAGAAGAAAATGTATTACTCCGCCTTGAGAAAAACCGGCATAAAACAAAATCTCCACGTAACGTCCCCAGAGAAGTACAGCTTTTTATCAATATCTCATCTTATGTAAGTACAGGCAATCGTGCCGGATTTGAACGGTGGGCACAACTCAATAATCTCAAAGAAGCAGCCCGAACCTTCAACTATTTATCCGAAAACAATTTGCTGAATTACGAGGACTTCCAACAGCATATTGCAGATATTAATAATTCTATTATTGCTACGGAACAACGAATTTCTGAAATCAGCTCCGAAATATCCCATCAGGAACTTATTCAGAAACACTGTTCGTCCTACCGTACCTGCAGGAAAATAGTAGAAGATGCAAAAACAGCACCGGATCCTCAGAAATATAAATCCATACACCAGGCAGAATACAAACTGCATGATACCTTAAAACAACAATTACAGGAGCTGGGCATTACAAAATTACCTTCCCCGGAGAGGCTACAGAAAAAAATTGATAATCTAAGAAATGAACATTCCTCTGCTGTCAAGGAAAAGCAAGATTTAGAAAAAAGGCGCTCAACGATAAATACCATAACTGCCAATTTCAACACCTTGTTATCCAATGACGCACATTTCAAAGATATCACTGAACGCCGACAAAAGGAACATGATTTATAATAATCTCCATATGTAATGAGCTAAGGTCAATTACACTATGCATCACTGACCCTAGCTCATTTTTTACTCTTCATCAATTTCAAGCAAAAATCCCTCCAAACTCAAAACGGGTTTAGAGGGCAGTTGGAATTTTATATGGGCGTGACAAAGCCGCCCACCAAAGCACCGTTTTTTTTATTTGGTGGGCTTATGCCTTTCTATTAATAGTTCTTTATTGATGACAACTTAGCTTATCGCAGTAATTTTGTAACTGTTCAATAGCTTCGGATTTGCTAAATCCCAAGGCAAACATCTTGCTCAAATATGAGCAACAAAGTTCTTTAATGGTATTTTGCTTTACCTGCTGTATGAAATCATAATCTTGCGTAACAGAATACTTTCCACCCTTAGAGCAAATAATGAGGTGTTCTTGTTTTACCGCCTTATAAGATTTCAAAACGGTATTTGGATTGATATGTAGTATTTCAGCCATTTCACGAACAGACGGAATACTATCCCCAGAGGAAAGCTCATTACTCAAAATGGCATATATCAGCTTCTGGATAAGTTGTCTGGAAATAGGGGTTATGTCGTGAAACGCCCATTTTTCATAATTCATTTTTTTCCTCCAACAATCGTAAAATTTCATCCGTAGAAGTCCATAGAATAGAAATAAGCATAAGCAATATGCCAACTGGTATCAGCAGTATTCCGATTAGGATCACGCTGATACCAGTTATGGTATAAGATAGACATTTTCTGAAATACAAGCCTGTCATTCTACTGTCAATGTCAGAGTACCGCTGAAGTCCTCTCCTTTAAGGACGATGTAGTTATCTCCAGAGGAAATGGTGTACTCCTTTGTATCTTCTGAATTGTCATTTGCAATCGTATATTCATCACTACCTGCAATCCAATACAACTCAGCCGTACCTTCATCTATGCTTAGCGTATATGTCACAGTAAGTTTATTACCGTTGGCTCGTTCCAAAGCTGTTCCGCCGAAGATAAACTCTTTCCCATTGAATTCATCATAGGTGGCTGTATAAGTACCGGTGTATGCGTCATCACCCTTATCCTTTTCGCCTTGCAGTTCTTTTTCCTTTGTTAATGCTTGTTTGCTAAAGGACTGCATCCAATTATCCCATCCGTCAATCAGATTATCTTTCAAACTTCCTTCGTCGTGATTGGAACTGCAGCCTGCAACACAAAAGGTCAAACACAAAACCAAAATCAGGGATATAATTACTTTTGCTCTTTTCATATTCTGTATACCTCCTTACATAATTTTCGGTAAAACCATCATAGCGAATACAGCAACGCCGCCAACTGCATAAAGACCGTTCACAATCAAGCAAATCTTCATCAAATTATTCTGCGCTTTTGCCTTAACATAAGATATGATTGTAAACACTCCGCTGAATATCATAAACGCCGCATAGCAGGAAATCATAATTTCAGCTACGGGTGACTCTAACGCCCAATCGAACATTCTAAGCGGCAGGATAGTCCACGGAACGAAAAGCATAATGGTACTGATAGTAGTTAAAATTTTATTTTTCATACTGATTATCTCCTTTCAGCCTTTCCGAAGTAGGAACAGGCAATCAATAAACAAATTACTGTGATACAGACAGCAACAGGCAGCCACGGAACTAACTCAACCTGTGCTGTATTTAGATTAGACGCTATCTTTCCGTACTCTGCCGTTACCACAAAGAACGGGTAAGCCATAGGATACGCAAACCAGATTTTCGTGTTAATCATTAATACGGACGGCACAATCGAAGCAAGTCCTATCCCGACAGAGAAAATCGGCGTCTGAATACAGACAGATAGAAGCCAGAAAAAGGTAAGCATCGGTATAGATGACACAAGCAACAGTCCTGCTTCCTTAATTACAAATAACGGCGACAAGATAAAATTATAGTTCTGCGTTCCTGTCACAATAGCGGCACTCAGGTAATACATACCAACTGACATAAGGACTTGGACAACTGCCAAAGAAAGCAGCACCACAAACTTTGCCATACATAATTTCGCTGTATTAATAGGCAGGGCAAGCATTTTCAAAATACCCTTGTTGCTTCTTTCGGTCTGGTTAAGCAGAACAGTACTCACAACCATACTTGCGGGAAAAATAAACCACGACATTCCGAGAAAGCCCTGTATCAAAAAATTATATTCTGGAGATATGCCCTCTGCTTGCATTTGAAAGTTCATATTCGCATTAAAAATTGAAGGTAGCCATAGGGCAATTACCGCTACTGATAAAATCAGCATTATTTTAGAACGGCGTATTTTCTTAAACTCAACGCCGAGTAATGAAAGAAAACTCATTCCATAGACCTCCTTACCTTCAAAAGTAATACTTCCGCAATAGCGATAATGACGGTTTCAACCACGCTTGCAATCAGCATATTTCGGATAACATTTCCTGTTGCTCCTGCAAATGTCTGAAACGGCAAAGCAAATGGGAATATGGATAAAACAAATTTATCGGTAGGAAGCATTGTTGCCATAAACACACAAATAACTCCAATGCCAAGTGATACCCACATATTCTGACAAAGCGATGCAATTAAAAGTGATAACAACACTGATGGCGACATCAAGGCAAAGGCATATCCGAAACTTTTCAGCAGTTCCAATGCAAAATTGCCCGAAAGCTCAAACCAATGAGCAGAACAGAAGGCAATACCAATAGCTTCAAATATTAAGATGACTATTCCCATAACCGCAATCAAAACAGTTTTTCCAAAGAATAAATCCTGTTCTTTGATGGGCAGCATACACATTTTTTGAATAGCATTATCTGCATACTCGGTATGATACATCAAACACGCACCTGCCACTAAGAGCAGAACATTCAGCATAGCCATCGTCTGCCAGTTGGCGTCCATCAGGATTTGAATTGGAGAGCTTTCAAGTCCGAGATAAGTTTCTGAACGAACTGCCATATTCACAACAGGAACTGCCGCAGCCAGCAGACCGCCTACAATGAATGTAGGGATAAATCCTGTCCGTTTAACCTTTTTACATTCCAAACCGAAGGTCATCTTGCACCACCTCTCTGCCTGTTGTCGGCATCAATAAGTGCAAGGAAAGTATCTTCCAGATTATCCGTAGGATAGCCCTGTGATACGGCTCTCTGCTTCAGTTCATCAAGACTTCCCTCAAACAGTAACCGTCCGTGATTGAGAATACCGATGTTGTCTGCCATAAGCTCAATTTCGGAAAGTAGGTGTGAGGACACCAAAACCGTGCAATCAAATTTTTGTGGTAGAGAACGAATAAGCGTTCTGATTTCGTGGATACCCACTGGGTCAAGTCCGTTTGTTGGCTCATCAAGAATAAGGATAGGCGGTCTGCCAATCAATGCACTTGCAAGTCCTAATCGCTGTTTCATACCAAGCGAATATTTTTTTGCAAGTCTGTCTTTGTACTGTGTCAGCCCGACAAATTCCAACGCATCCATAACAGCTGATTTTGGTAATCCCAAAATTTTACATACAATTTCCAAATTTTCCTTACCGCTTAAATTTCCGTAAAAGGCAGGGGCTTCAATGAAAGACCCGACTTCCTTCAAAATCTCAACTCGGTTCCCTGGATATTTCTTTCCGTCAATCACAAAAGAGCCGCTTGTAGGTTTCGTCAGTCCGAGAAACATTTTCATTGTTGTGGATTTGCCTGCTCCATTCGGACCGAGGAAACCATAAACCTTTCCTTTTGGAATATGAAGATTAACTCCAGATACAGCCGTAAAGTCTGCATAGGATTTTGTTAAATTGTTTGTTTCAATGATATTCATATCTGTTTGCTCCTTTCTTGATATGGTTTCATTCTACAATTCCAACCTTGCGGCAACATTCTCTCTACCTTACATCTACCTTACATTTATTCGCACATTATAAAATTTCATATTTATATGCTATAATGTGAAACAGAAAGAAGGTGTCCGTATGGATTTTAAATATTTGAAGAACAAACGCCTGTTGCTCGTTGATGATGAGCAGGAGCTTTTGGATATGGTTGTATCCATTTTAAAAGAGGAAGGATTTAATAATATAGCAACTGCTAAAACTATCAAAGAAGCACTTGCTTTGGCAGACAACTTCCAACCAGAACTTGCAATCCTCGATGTAATGCTGCCAGACGGTAACGGTTTCTCTTTAATGGAACAGCTAAAGCAAAAGGGTGAGTATCCCATATTATTTTTAACTGCCCGTGGAGAGGACGAGGACAAATTCAAAGGCTTTGGTCTTGGTGCAGATGATTATGTGGTTAAACCATTTCTGCCAAAGGAGCTGACATTCCGCATAATGGCTATCTTACGCAGAAGCTATAAAGACGAAAATCCTCTTATAAAATTACAGAACAGCGAAATTGACTTTGACCGTGCAGAAGTAATCAAAGGCGGAGAGCATATTGCTCTGACCGCAAAAGAACATGATATTCTGGCTGTCTTGTACCGCAATGCAGGTCGTATCGTAACAATAGATGCTCTGTGTGAAGCGGCTTGGGGCGAAAACCCTTTCGGATATGAAAATTCATTGATGGCTCACATAAGACGTATCAGAGAAAAAATCGAATTAAATCCCTCACGCCCCGTATCTTTAATCACGGTTAAGGGATTAGGATATAAGCTGATTGTTGGGGGTAAGTGATATGAAAAGTGTACCTAAACTAATACGCCGTTTTGTCGGCATTTTGCTTCTCAGCTCAATTCTTTTAATCATCTTAAATATTGTCCTGTTAGTTGTATTTACAATGAGGCAGATACCCAATGCCCAACCGTGGAAAACTGCTGAAAAAGTGGTTACCGCCCTACATCAGACAGAGGACGGAAATTATGTACTGACAGACGAAATGGCTCTTGAATTAAGTGAAGCCGATGTCTGGGGCATTTTCATCGACAATGACACGAAGCAGGTAGTCTGGAAAACAGATAATTTACCAGACACCGTACCTACGACATACACTCTTTCAGATATTGCAAGACTAACCCGTGGTTATATAAGCGACTATCCAACCTTTACGGGCGAAGCAGAAAACGGGCTTGTGGTGCTTGGCTATCCAAAAGAGAGCTTTTGGAAACATATGTGGTCGAGTTGGGATTATCAGTTTATCGCTAATTTACCTAAAACTGTTCTTACAGTATTGATAATCAATGTTATCGTCATATTTATTATCTATGTGACAGCGAATACAAAACTCTTAAAATCGGTCAATCCCATTACAAAGGGAATACAGGATTTATCTGTTGGAGAGCCTGTGCAGATTAAAGAAAACGGTTTGCTTTCCGAAATTTCCGCAAACATCAATCGTACCTCTGATATTCTTCAAAGTCAGAAATATCAGCTGCGGAAAAAGGAAACTGCAAGGGCAAATTGGATTGCAGGAGTTTCCCACGACATTAGAACTCCGCTGTCTATGGTTATGGGCTATGCAGGTCAGCTAAAAGACGATGCAAATTTAACTGCCGAAGAACGTCGAAAGGCAGAAGTCATTGTAAAGCAAAGTAAGCGTATGCAGAATTTAATCAATGACCTTAATCTTGCTTCTAAATTGGAGTATAATATGCAGCCGATAAACCTTGCAAAGCAAAATCTGATTGCAATTGTTCGGCAGGTAGTTGTTGATTTTATCAACATGGATATTGAGGACAAATATCCGATTGAATGGGAAACAGACGAAGCCTTAACCATATGCCCTGTAAATGCTGATAAGGACTTACTAAAGCGAGCGATTAGCAATCTCATTCAAAACAGCATCAATCATAATGAACAGGGCTGTAAAATCTATGTCAGCGTTACGGCTGATAGCGGCAAATGCACAGTAGGTGTTTCTGATGACGGCGTTGGAGCTACTGACGAGCAAATAGAAAAGCTCAATAATGCTCCGCATTATATGGTCTGTGACGAAAATACAACTGAGCAACGCCACGGTTTAGGGTTGCTAATTGTAAAACAAATTGTAGCTGCACACGATGGTACGACTGTAATTGAACATAGTACCTATGGCGGATTTACCGTTAAACTTACATTACCGATAAACAACCTCAACTTTTGATGGGTAACAAGGCAACTATAGTAGATAATCATGTATATACGGCAAAAGATTCCTGGAAAATGATTGAAGAGGTGAAAGAGATTATAGAACACCATTCTATAGCATTCTAAAAAAAATTTTCCCGACAGTTTCTACCATCGGGAAAATCAAAATTATATTTTTTCAAATGTGACCAACTGTTCCATTTTAATACGCTGTGTTTCAAAGCGATTAATATCAGCAGATTCCTCATTCGGGTAACCGATAACCAAAATATTCACTGGCTCTAAATTGTCCGGAAGCTCAAACTCTTTTTTGATAACATCGGGTTTGAAATAGCATACCCACACAGTTCCAAGACCTAACTCTGTAGCATGCAGCATCATATGATCTGTCAGAATAGACGCATCTATATCTCCTGTCTGTTTCTTGTCAAATGGACGTACCCACGCTTTGTTGTGATCTGCACAAACAATGATTGCCAACGGTGCTCCATAAATATTTGCGGCTTTTCCAATCTTTTCAAGACCTTCTTCACTCTGAACCGCAATCAGGTGAACGGGCTGAAGATTAGCGGCTGTTGGAGCCACATGGGCAGCTTCCAGAATTTTTTCCAGTTTCTCTGCTTCCACTTTCTTATCCATATAACTGCGTACTGAATATCGTTTTTTTGCAATGTCAATAAAATTCATTGTGATAACTCCCTTCTATGTGTTATATTTTGTTTGTTCATCATCAACTTTATTGTAACATCACAGAAATTTACCGCAAGAATGCACTTTTCAGGTAGGAACTACCCAAAAAGTAAGTATCCTTGCCTATAGGAGATTATCATGAAATTTAACAAAGAACAGTTTAACTGCCCTGTGGAAGCCACTTTGTCTTTGATTGGCGGAAAATATAAACCCTTAATTCTATGGCACTTAATTGAGCAGCCACTTCACTATATGGAACTGCAGCGGCTCATTCCAAAGGCAACTCCCAAAATGCTTTCCCAGCAGCTACATGATCTGGAGGACTGCGGTATGATTCACCGTGAGGTTATTCCAGAGAAACCGCCGAAAACAATATATTCCCTTTCTTCATTTGGACAGAGCGTAATCCCGGTTCTGGAAGCTATGTGTAATTGGGGTGAACATTATTTGGATGAATTAGATGTGCAGACTCCCTGCTGTGCTTCTAAGTGCAAGTAAATTTTATCCCCAAAAGACGGGCAGGAACTATATTATAACAGTTATATGTAAATTTTCTGCTTCAATCAAATTTTCTTGTTTGCATTTTGGACAATAAAGAGGATAATTTTTCAAAACTGTATCCTCTCTAATCCTGGTACGAGTTTTATTCCTACAAGCCGGACACCGTACCCAGTCTACTTTTTGCAATAAGCATTCCTCCAATTTCTCAAAATCTTCATCATTTTATTGCTAAACACCGTTTTTTCTCCAGCGCATATGCTTGATATGCCATTAAGCCCATATACCCCACAATCGCCATCAGCCATATAGTTCTCACAATGAATGCAAGGGTTTTTAATACACCTCATCAAAATATCCAATAAACACCGACATCCGAAGCAATCCATCTTTCATCGAGAACGTCACATTCTCCGCCCGCTCTGCAATCCCCTTCAGCAGTGTCAATGCCTCCCTGTCACAGAACTCAAAATGTTCCAGGTACGCATGAAGGGCATAATAGCCATTCAACTTTTTGCAACAGACCTTCCTTCGCCTCTCCTTCAACTCAATTTGCACGTTTTTCTTATAATGGTTCATTAATACCATTGCATCATGTCAATAGACAATCTGTCCGTCATGTGCCGCTACTCACCATTTTATAAATGTTATTCCAGCTCTTGAATATATTCTTCCAGACAGATGCCTTGAGAATATATTTCCTGTGCCGCTTCTTTGCCCACATACCGATAATGCCACGGTTCATTAATGACGCCTGTTATCTCTGTTTTGTCTGAAGGATAACGTTTTATAAATCCGTATTTATAAGCATTTTGTGCCAGCCAGTTATACACTTCATCACTAGAACTTTTGGTTGTATCGGCATTTATATCAACTGCTATGCCTAATTGATGTTCACTGGTTCCAGGAACAGCAACCCATTGTTTCGCAAGTCGTTCTGCTTCGGATTTTGAATAGCCCTCTTTTTCATACGCTACTATTTTATCATCCAGCAGTTGTTGTTGCTTTTCCTGGGTTCTGTATCCGGCGGCAACAAACAGGCCATACCCCTCTGCTCTTGCTGCATTAAACATTCCCTGTAATTCTGGATATATTCTGGAATCTACTTTTTCACCATTTGATAACTCTGTTAATTCCACCTCATAATCATCAGGTATATAATTGCTGCTGTTTACCAGAATCAAATTCCAGTCATGATCTGCACTGGCAACATTATGTGTTATGCTGCTAAAAGAAGGCAGTGTAACATGAGAAATGAAAGTAATGTTATTTGCTATGAATATATATATTAATACAGCAAACAAGAGTGCAACAACAGCCCCTATTTTATGGCTTTTTCGTTTGGTATTTCGCCTCATCTATTTTATCTCCGTCTTTCGATATACATGATGCAATATCGGTAAAAGCGCACAGTATAGTACGAAGTACAAAATCATAATAATTGGAATTGCACCAATTACCTTCCCTCCAATTTGATACAAATTAAAAAAGTTAACCGCTTCACTGATCTGTAAAAGTTGGTCTGGCAAAAGCCCTAATACGCTTGATAAAATGGAAATCCCATTCAAAAACGAAGGAATAAACAGTAAAATAAATGGGATGGTTACCGCCAATACTGTGGAGCGTGTCTTGGCGGATACAAGCATGGAAAACGTCAAAATAAATAAACTGCCCAGGTATCCTCCGATCATTGTTAAGAGATAATCCCGCAGATAGCTGATATTGTAAAAGCTCTTCCATCCACCCAGGCCCGTCTGAATCGCGCAGCTTGCTCCATCCGTTCCCAATGAGATGAGAACAACTGCTGAATAAGCCAGCATTACTCCCCAGTAAATGACTGTAACCATAAGAAATCCTGCTTTTATTTTTGCAACGGTCCCTCTATTTCTTCCTAATCTCGTGGAAAAGAAAATAGAATCTGCCTTTAGTTGAAACTCACTTGAAAAAATACCAGACACGAGAAATCCCATAATAAGTACAATCAACATGATTATCGTAGGTGCATATTCCAACAGAGCTTTCCAGCCATCAAAATACTCATAATAAAGAGGGGTTTCAAGCTCCTTGTATTTCGTAATTAAAAAGTTTTTCTCCGCTTCCGAATAATTGTCTTTGACTTCATCGCTATTCAGCCATTCCGTCAAATTTGAAATTCGCCGTTCATATAAACTGCCTGCTTCATCCGCCGAAACACTGTCAGCTCTGTAATAATCATATTCCTGAAAAGAACAAAATGCCTTATTTAAAATTGTCCTGATATCTGAAAATCCCTGTTTTTTGGCATATGCTTTATTGTTTTCTCTATAATCTTTGGATAAGTATTCCTCCGATGCGTTAATTTCCGCATTTTTTTCTATCACTTCCGAAAGCATATCTTCTGTAAGATAGCCAGACCATTGATTTTTCTCATCCCGCAAATGATGCGCTGCCACAATACCACTTGTGGAATTTCCTTCTTTATCAACATACTCCACACTGCTGATCGCAAAAAAACTTACAATACAAAGTGCAATCATTAAAATCACAAGCGCTATTTTATTTACAGTTTTAGAAAAAACCTTTTTTATCTCAAATCGCAGCATTTTCATCACCTGCCTTTTCTCCAAAATAATACAGGAACACATCTTCCAGATTCGGATTCTCCTGCACTGCATCAGCAAAAGGTTTATCCTTAGAAATAATCCGCAATTCTGCTCCATGCGCTTCAGATTTTATATTGGAAACCTTATATGCCTTTTGAATAGCAGGAACCTGTGCTTTTTCCACATTGCATCTCCATACATTTTCCTTCATGGAGTAAATTAGTTCCTCTGAGGTTCCTCTGCAGACCAAACTGCCGTCTTTCAAAAGCAAAATCTCATTTGCAATATATTCAACGTCAGAAACAATGTGGGTAGACAATAGTATCAGACGGTCTTCTGATAATTCGCTGATCAGATTGCGGAATCGTATCCGTTCATTTGGATCAAGTCCCGCTGTCGGTTCATCCAAAATAAGGATTTTAGGATTGTTCAGCATTGCTTGAGCAATTCCGGCGCGCCGCTTCATTCCACCGGATAATTTTTTCATCTTCCTATTTGCCACTTTTGCAAGACCAACCTGAGTGATAAGCTCTTTCACTCTCTTTTTGGCAAAAGAATTTTTAATTCCTTTAAGAGTCGCAATATAGAGAAGATAATCTTGTACCGTAAACTCTGGATAAAAACCAAAGTCCTGGGGCAGATAGCCTAACAGCTTTCTGTAGTCAGCATCCATCTTAAAAATGTCCTTTCCATTACAGGTAATTCTTCCCTCGCTCGGCTTTAGCAGAGTACAAAGCATCCTCATTAATGTTGTTTTTCCTGCTCCATTTATTCCCAACAGCCCATAAACGCCATTCGTCATGGTCATAGATAAATGGTTCACAGCGGTGAAACCGCCGAAATCTTTTGTAAGATTTTCAACCTTCAATTCCATTTAAGTTTACCTCCCAGTAATTGTTACAACTATTCAGTGTTCGATGAATTGTAAAAAATAAAAATGCCAGTGCAATTCCAAACAGTCCAATCCATACCGGCATTGTGATCAACGCATAAACTGTTTTATTCAGGATAAGCAGCCACCATAATGCACTCCAAATAATACACATGCCAATTGCAGCAAATTCATTAAAGCAATGCTTGCTACATAATACGCCAAAGCAAATGCACGCCGTAATTACCATAGGAAATAGAAACTGTGTCAGTAATACCGACAGGGCAAGATTCAGCGTTGTGGATGCCATACTGCAAAACAATGTAATAAATACAACATCTACAATACCAAACAAAGTCATTCGTGCCGCATAGATTTGTCGCAGGGAGTAATAGCTTGCCGCCTCAATTTCCATAGACTGGCAGCTTCTGTTTTTCCATAACTCTGGAATTAAAAGAATAATAAACAGCGATGCTGTCACCGCCATGCTTTTTTGAACAGATTCACTCTCCACAGATAAAGGAAAAGTAATCCAAAACAGCAACAGAATAAGGAACTGGAACCCCCACCAACGCTTCTGAATCATTTTAAACTGTGCAAACAAAAATTCGTGATAGGGCATAATTTTGTCCTGTTCATTTGCATAAAAGGCCGCTTTTGACATCTGAATGGTTTTCTGAATTGCTTCCTCTCTTGCCGGAATCTGCGTGGCTGTTTTATATCTTTTTAGTTTCTCTTCAAATGTCATAGTCTCCCTCCTCTAAATACATTTTTAACTGGACTTTTGCCTGCTTCATGCGGTATTTTACCAATGGTAGACCGATTTGCAGGACATCAGCTATCTCCGATAGCTTCAAATCCTGAAAATAATACAGAACAACTACATCCCTTAATTCATCAGACAAGTGTTTCAGTGCATCCTCAACCTCCAGCTTTGTGAGAATGTCCGGTGTAAATTCAGCTTCTTCCACCAGATCAGCCAGTTCGGTATCCTCCAGCGAGATTTCTTTTGCTTTCTTGAAATAGTTCTTGCACAAATTTCCAGCTATGGTATATAGGAAATTTTTTGCCTTTCCCATATGACGGTAATCAGATAATTTTGCGAAAAAATGTACAAATGTTTCCTGTGCCAAATCCTCGGCATATTCTGGATCAGGGCAATGGTATCCGCAATATTTCAAAATATCATCATAGTATTTGCGGACAAACACATCGAAGGCATCTTCATTGCCTTTTTTCATATTCCTGATCAAAAGAAAATCAACATCCACAAAATCCTCCTTTCCCGTTATTAAAGTTCAAAACGTTTTTCCCTTTCTATTATGTATAACAACTCAGCAAGGCAAAAAGATAGCCATACACAAAAATTTTTTCAAAATTTCGCCACCTCATTTTACACAAAGAATTGCTTCACGTAAATTCTTGTTCCGCTTTAATATTAGTTAGTTTCTATATTTAAAGGACAGGGCAGCTTAATTATTCAAGCCACCTCCACCTCTACTATTGTCTCTCCCTCAGTCAATAGCAAATTTTATATATCCCGGAAAACACCAGTCTGAGATATTAACCATCCTAACCTCTTTTGCGAAAAGGTACAACCGCATTTTCCGTTTTATTACACAAATAAAGCAGTAAAAATATATACAGAAAAATAGCAAGAACAAAAATAGCAAAAAACTATTGACTCCAACGTAACGTGATACTGTATTCTATTCTCATGGAAGCAGAATAGATATATGCCGGCAATTTCTATCTTGCTTCTCCACAAATCAAAGGAGCAGGTAAGTATGAGAACCATAAGCTAAGTCGCAGAATTAACAGGTATTAGTATACGCACACTGCAATACTTCGGTCTTGCCATCTGCAGGCTTAAGAAAAAAGTCAATAAGCTCACAGGCAGTATGCCTTTGCTGCGATAGAAAAAAGCTGTTGATACATGAAACTTTTCTCATGTATCAGCAGCTTTTTTTAATACACTTCATCAAAGTATCCAATGAACACCGACATCCAAAGCAACCCATCTTTCATCGAAAATGTCACATTCTACGCCCGCTCTGCGATCTCTTTTAGTAGCGTCAGTGCCTCCCGATTATTTGCGAGACCCTAAATTGTGGATGTGATCGAGTTGGAGCAGGACAATTAGAAACATGACAGAAAAAGTGTATTTTAGAAGAGCAGAAATCAGAAATGACTTCCTGCGCTTTTTCTACCCCGCAATTTATAAAAAGTTGTTCTCCCCTCTTGACAAAATGTAACCAAGTAATTACGCTATATATGTAACTACCTCATTACATTTTGAAAAGGAGAGATGACTTTGATATGGAATAGAATTAAAGTGCTAAGGGCTGAAAGAGATTGGACACAAGCAGATTTGGCTGATAAGGTTGGGATTTCACGGCAAGCGGTTATATCAATAGAAAAATATAAATATACCCCGTCTTTAGAGTTGGCTTTTAAGATTGCAGAAGTCTTTGGTGTTTCTATTGATGAAGTTTTTGAACATAGGGAGGACAAATAGTATGAATGAACAAACTATTCTTTTGATTTTTCTTGTTGCGGCATTAGTTGTAACTTTGGGATTATATTTCTTAAAAGCCAGGAAACAAATGCAATATAAAGGTGACGAACGCTGGAAATTGATACAGCTTAATGCAAATAATGCTGCGAATATCTCAAATACGGTTCTGATCATCCTGCTTGTGGTTTTGGCATTGTTTACAGATAGCCAGATGACATTTACACTACAGAGAGTAGTTACATTTGCACTGATTTATATTGGAATACGCAATTTGATTGAGCTGGTCGCAACGATTTATTTTGACAAAAGGTTTTAAGGAGGACATGATGTTTAAGAACAGAAAAGTCATGAAGGAAATTATTCTGGCAGTATTGTTACTTTGTACAGCATATCTGGTATATTCGATTATAGCCAACCCATTAGGCGAACATGACATTATACTTGCACTAGCTGTTACGGCTGGTTTTATTGCCCTGAGTGGTAACAAAAAGAAAGCTGATTGGAGCGCACACCAATAAACTAAATAAGGAAATCTAAAGTTGCCGTTGCAGGAACACCAATTCCCACAACGGCAATTTTCATTTTTATGACCTGCGCTGAAGGTTTATGCTGGAGTTTTTTATCAGTGGAGTTTCTTGAACGGCTTTTTCAAAAGGCTTCTTTCCTCTGTTGAGGGGCGCTTATATTTAAGTTGGAATTCCTTGCAGAATATCTCCGTGAATTGTTCACCCCTGTCCTCCGGCGATTGCATGACCTTTTGTACTTCCCGTATCAGTTCATCTGCGGTTGTTGTATCCGGCGCACTTTCACTATCATATTCGTGCGCCCTGCGTATATTGTGGAAAATGGGGTCACATCAAATGGAGGATAAGGCATCCTGCTGATCGTCCACACTCCGTACCTCCGCCAATTTGATTAGCTACAGCATACCACATGATAAGTTTATCGGTCTTTTCTTTAAATCCCGAACCCTTCTGCCCATATTTTCAGTTCTTCCGCACTTGCATCCGCAGGAATTCTCTTTCCTTCCTTTAATTTTGCTCCCGGACAGGAAACCGCCAGTTCCTTGTTTGTGTTTCCCATACCGCTGCTGCCCGAAGTTGCCAGAGGAATAATCATCTTTCCACTCAAGTCGTACTGCTCCAGAAACGTGTTCACAATAGTCGGGGCAACGTACCACCAGATAGGGAAGGCTGTGAAAATCACGGAATACTGCTCCATGTTCTCTACTTTGTTTGCAACAGCCGGTCGGAATGACTTATCATTCATTTCCACACTGCTGCGGCTCTTTTTATTCATCCAGTTCAGATCAGCATCCGTATATGGAACCTCCGGCTGAATCTCATGTAAATCTGCTCCGATAGCCTCTGCAAGCCGCTTCGCCAGTTTTGCTGTTACGCCGCTGGCACTGAAATACGCTACTAATACCTTGCTCATAATCAATACCTCACCTTTCCTGAAAATCATATTTTATCGCTGTGTTTTACCATAGAATACCATAAATCCGAGGCAAATGCACCCTATCGTTTTTTGAGTATGGGTAATCGTAAAAATGCACCCTCTGACAGCCAAGGGTGCATTGTATCAATTTATGGTACGCAAGCCAAATTGGGAATCCTACAAAAATCATATCATACTCCGACATATTATCTCTTTTATAAGCAATCTCCGGTCGGCAGCTTTCATTCCTTATTTCCACGCTGCTTCTGGAACTTTTGTCCATCCAATCCAAGTTTTCTTTTGTGTAACCCACTCTCGCAGTTATACCTGTTGCTGAAAAATATGCTACCAGTTTTTTACTCATTTGTACTACTTTCCTTTTCACTCTGCTTCAATAATCCGATATGCTTCTGAAGTTAATGCCTTTACAGCACGTTTGTAATCTTTATCTTTTACCAAAATATAATCCGTATTAAATGTAGAAATTGCAAATAGTCCAACCTCATGTCTGGCCAATGCTCCTGATATTTCTGCTAAAATACCAATCAGAGAAAAATCCAATACTCCCTGTATGCGAAACGCTCTCCAGCCGTCACTCTGCTGTATCGTATTATCCGGTACATCCCCTGTATGACATACCAGAGATTTTTCCTCATCGGTTTTCCCTATAAAACAATATTCCGCATCCAGATTAACCTGAGAATAATCCTCCACCTGGCAGACACTAAATAAACCCGGAAGGATCAGCATTTCCGGCATCTCATCATCCCAGTCATTTTCTTCCTCTTCTGTTATGGAATAATTGCCCTCAGCCAGACGCTCAACCTTTTCTTCAAACGGGAGTTCCGGATCAATTCCTATTTCTTCCCATGTAGTACCATAAGGCGCTCCTCCAGACGTATACCCGGCAATAAATGCAAAACGATCATCACAATCCTCATATATAGTTTCATATTTTTCACGTTTCTTTTTTTCTTTCTGTAATCGCTTTTGTTTTAATCGTTCTTCCTCTGCCCGTTTTATATTATCCAATTGTTCCTGCGTATAATTAACACCCAGTTCCTGTAAATCCTTTACTGCTGTCATAGAATCCACATGGAACCTTTCCCTGTAATGTTTTACCATGTGCTTCGGTGTGCCCTGATAGGTAAGCAGCCACTGTTTACCTTTTTGAAGTCGGCGGCGTTTTCGTTCTTCTTTATTCAATTTCCTTTTATTTGCCATCTGATATTCTCCAATCAATATTCTGTTTTTCACTCATTTCATACATATCCAGACGCATTATATCAAACTCCGGACAATATTGCATACATTGCTGTTATCGTGTCAGAAATATAGAAATCAATCGTTACCTTCTGGCTGTTCATTTATGGCTTGTCTGTAAAACTCAATTTTATCGTCCAGATTCTGTAAATACTCATTCCATTTCTGTTGCTGTTCTAACACATACTTTCTATGTACTTCCAATATTTTCATCCGCTCCGGCATTGTACTTTTTCCACAGTACCGCAGTTCAGAATATTTCTGAATATCTCTGAGATGCATACCTGTCTCTTTTAGTCGTCGGATAAACTTTATCCATTCAATATCATTCTCCTCATATTCACGCCTGCCGCCACTGTCTCTTGCTACTTTGATTAATCCTTTTTTCTCATAATACCGTAACGTGCTTTCAGGCAGGTTCGTTTTTTCAGAAATCTCGCCAATTAACATTTTTAAAATCACCTCAAATTGTTCTTGACTTAAACTATGGTTTAAGTCATATGCTCAAATTATAAAACTTACAGGAGGTAAATGCAATGAGCAACACACGTTTTGAACTGGGGGCTGAGAAGCTTAAAGAAATTGATGGTATCGGAGGTGAAAATGTCATACAATCGTTACAAGATATTGCCCCTGATGTAGGAAAATACATTATAGAATTTGCTTTCGGAGATGTCTATACACGGCCTGAACTTAATATGCAGGAACGTGAAATGATAACAATTACAAGTTTACTGACTACCGGAGATTGTGAACCACAGTTAGAAGTACATATCAATGGATCCCTTAACGTTGGACTTTCTCCCGAAAAAATCATCGAAACATTTATCCAGTGTATTCCTTACACCGGTTTTCCCAAAGTTTTAAATGCCATTTATACCGCAAAGAAAATATTTGCAGAAAGGCATATCTATTAGATAAATTGTATTCTCAATGATACTTGAGGTAATGACACATTACAGAAGTGCAAAAGTCCTGAAGCTAACCATATTTTTTACGGCTAGCTACAGGACATTTGTGTTATTCATTTTTGCTACTGTTTCCCATTTGGATGAAATTCTCTACGCAAGCTCAACCCCTTTCTCTTTGCTATCTTTTCCCTGCTGTTTGGCAATGATCTCCTTATTGATTTTCAATCGCTCATGAATAGATTTTCTCTCCGTTTGCACAGTTTTCGACTTTTCATTCCCAACAGATGCTACTGTCTTCCCTGCTTCCATTTCAGATTTTGATACCGTGGTCGGTTCTACTGATCTCTCTGGTGCTCTTTCTTCCAAACTGCAGAAACTCTGCAAATATGGCAGCACATGCTCCTGCATATCCG
>ENA-UONQ01001524-UONQ01001524.1-human-gut-metagenome-genome-assembly--contig:-CS26-NODE-1524-length-19538-cov-4.315814_pt1 | contig 19538 bp, 16 predicted proteins | sample MGYA00242460_ERZ724007 | MGnify/ENA metagenome assembly ERZ724007
GCTGGGAATGGCAAGGAGGATTTCTTCCTGAGCCAGAGGAATATAAAGATCCTCAGTCTGTTGTTCTTCTGAAATTGTCAGGATCCCGATATCCAGCTTGCCGGTACGGATCATCTGCTGCTGGGCGCGTACATTGGCCTCGTAGATATTGATGGTCACTTCCGGAAACTGTTTGTGAAAGGCCGGATAAATATGGGTGAAGGTTGTGGTTCCATGTTCGGAAGTAACACCAATACTTAAATTTCCTTTCTGGGAGTTGGACAGATCCTGAAGCCTGCGTTCGGTTTCCTGGCGGATCTGCAGGATCTGGCGGGCAGAACTTAGGTAGATCTGACCGGCTCTGGTGGGAGACCAGCCGCTTCGGGAACGCTCAAAAAGCGGAAGACCGATCTCATGCTCCAGATTGCTGACCTGCTGGGTCAGTGCGGATGGGGTGATAAAAAGTCTTTGCGCGGCGCGAGCCAGTTTTCCTTCTTCTGCAAGGGTAACGATATATTCGATTTCTTTTAAATTCATACAGAGCTCCTCTGATCCGGGTTGATACGGATTTCGTGATGATTTTAGTATAACATTTAGAAAAATTAAAGGAAAGACAAAAAAGTTTAAATTTACTTTTGGAATGGGCACTGATATAGTAAAGAGAGAGTTAGATATCAGAAATCATGATGAATACAGGAGGCAATATCATATGGGACCAGTAAAAGGCGGAAGTCTCTCAAATCTGTTGAAGGATATTCAAATCCCCAAAATGTTCCGGGCGGAGCAGAGCTTTAAAAAAGACCGGATTGATCCGGAGCAGATTCCCGGAGTTGTGAGGGAACAGCTTTCCAGACCGGAAATCAGCTCCAGGATCCAGCCGGGAATGAATATCGCGATTACGGCCGGAAGCCGGGGCATTGCCAATGTAAATGTGATTACCCGTGCGATCGTTGATTATGTGAAAGAAAAGGGAGCACATCCGTTTATCGTTCCGGCTATGGGAAGCCATGGAGGAGCAAAGGCAGAGAGCCAGAAAGAGCTTCTTGCCGGTTACGGAATTACAGAGGAGGCAATGGGATGCCCGATCAGATCCTCCATGGAAACGGTGCTCCTGGGATATTCCGAGTATGGAAAACCGGTTTATCAGGATAAAAATGCGCATGAGGCCGATGGAATCATTGTTTCCTGCCGGATCAAGCCCCACAATGCTTTCCGTGGTCCTTATGAGAGCGGTGTCTGCAAGATGATGGTAGTCGGACTTGGCAAGCAGAAGGGCGCAGAAAGCGTCCACAGTGACGGACTCGGAAATATGGCGCGGAATCTTCCGGCAAATGCGAAGGTGGTAGTGGAAAATTCCAATATTTTATTTGCGATTCCCTGTGTTGAGAATGCCTATGACGAGACTGCACTGATTGAGGCGATCCCGACAGAAAAAATCTTTGAGCGGGAGCCTGAGCTTCTGAAAATCGCATTTTCCAATATGCCGAGCATCCTGGTGAAGGAAGCAGATGTCCTGGTTGTAAATGAGATCGGGAAAAATTTCAGCGGAACCGGCGTGGACCCGAATATTTCCGGTACCTGGTCTACGAAATTTGGAAGTGGCGGTCTGCAGGTGAAACGGACCTGCTTTCTGGACCTGCGGGACAGTTCTCACGGAAACGCAAATGGAATGGGGCTTGCAGATGTAATTACAAAGAGGATTTTTGATAAACTCGATCTGGATGTAATCTATACAAATTGCTTTACCAGCACGGTTTTACGCTCCGGCATGATGCCGCCGGTTGTTTATGATGATAAAGAAGCCATCCAGGCCTGCATCCGCACGGCAAACCAGATCGACCGGGAGCATGCCCGGATCGTCCGGATCAAGAATACGCTTCACATCGGCGAGATCATGCTTTCGGAGGCATACTATGAGGATGTGAAAAACGGAAGATATCCGGGGGTTACTGCACTGGATGAGCCGCAGGAACTGGAATTTGATGAGCAGGGAGCTCTGCTGACCCGGATCTGATCGGACTTCAATAATAAAGAAAATGTGAAAAATGCCCAAAAGCCTCGAGAAATCGAGGCTTTTTGCGGTGAAAAGTATTGAAAAACAGACTCTTATTATATATAATAAGTTCAGTGAGTCTCTGACTGCAGAGCCAAAACGATCGTGAACAGAAGGTTTCCTGCCTTAACAAAAACAGGACAACGACTTAATATAAGTAAGAATATTCGAAATATAATTAATTTTACTTACCGTATTAAATGAGATACAATCTCAATTGCGAGTCCAATAAGATTTTACACGAACTGCTATTAGAAAAAATGATTACAGCAATCATTTATAAATATTGGACAGATTCCTCAGAAACTTTTATCATTAGAGTATAACAATGAACAAAGAAAAATTGCATGGGAGTTGTTTTTTTTACATCCTGCGTTAAAAATTTGCATGAAACAAAGAAAAGGATGACAGAAAAATGTTAAGCTCCGGCAAGAGGAGGAAAAATATGAACAAAGGTACCCCTACAGTAACTGAGATGCAGGTAATTCCGGTAGCAGGCTATGACAGCATGCTCATGACCTTAAGCGGCTGCCACGCACCGTACTTTACCAGAAACCTGGTTATCTTAAAGGACAGTGCAGGCCACACCGGTATCGGTGAGATCCACGGCGGCGACTATACCTGCGACGCGTTAAAGAGCTGTATTCCGCTTGTTGTCGGCCAGCAGGTTGGCAAATACCGCGCGATTCTGGACAGCATCCACAAAGCTTCCAAGAGAGCAAAAGAGGATGACGGTGAGGGTATCCAGAGCCTGGATATCAGTAAGCTGAAATTCGTCGTAAAAGCAGAGTGGGCAATCGAGTGTGCACTGCTTGACTTACTGGGCCAGTACTTAGACCTGCCAATGTGCGAGCTGTTAGGCGACGGCAAGCAGAGAGACCAGGTTGAGACACTTGGCTATCTGTTCTATGTCAGCGATAAGAACAAGGCAAAGGAGCTGAACTACTTAGATGAGAGCGACAGCTCTGACCCGTGGTTCAAGCTTCGTCGTCAGGAAATGCTGACACCGGAGCGCATCGTGGAGCAGGCGCAGGTCCTTCATGAGAAGTACGGCTTCCGCAACTTCAAATTAAAAGGCGGTGTGCTGAAGGGCTCTGAGGAGATGGAAGCAATCCGCGCACTGAAAAAAGCATTCCCGAACGGACGTATCAACATTGACCCGAACGGCGCATGGAGCCTGGCAGAGGCCATTGAGCTGTGCAAGCCGATGGAAGGCGTTCTTACATACATCGAGGATCCGTGTGGTCCGGAGTCCGGATTCAGCAGCCGTGAGATCATGGCTGAGTTCAAGAACAAGGTAAACCTGCCGGTAGCTACCAACATGATCGCAACCGACTGGAGACAGTTCTATCATGCAGCAGCACTGAAGTCTGTGGACATCGTGCTTGCAGATCCGCACTTCTGGGGATTCGGAGGAAGCGTCCGCATGGCTCAGATCTTAAATGACTGGGGCCTGACCTGGGGCAGCCACTCCAACAACCACTTTGATATCACCCTGACTGCATTCGCTCATGTGGCAGCCGCAGCACCGGGTAACCCGACTGCGCTGGATACCCACTGGATCTGGCAGGATGGTCAGAACCTCTTAAATGATACTCCGCAGATCGTAGACGGATATCTGCAGGTTCCGAAGAAACCGGGCCTTGGCGTTACCATCAATATGGACCGCGTTATGGAGGCAAACAAGCTGTATAACTCCCTGCCGACTCACGACCGTGATGACGCAATGGCAATGCAGTATTTAATCCCGAACTGGAAGTTCGATTCCAAGAAACCGGCACTGGTACGGTAAGAAAATCCCGAAACGGGATTGACGGGAAACACAAATTGCCGGTGTTGCCTGCAGCAGGCGGCACCGGTCCCAATGTTGGCTCAATCCCGAAAGGGTTTGGCGGTAGGCTATAAACAAAAAGAAAAGGAGATGAAGGGTATGTTCTTCAAAAAGTATGGGGACATTGTCGTAGGTGTGTTTTTCATGGTATTATCCGCATGCCTCATCGCAATGGCACAGATGCTTCCGAAATCCAAGGTTATGGAAATCGGACCGGATTTCATGCCGATGGTAATTGGTGTTGTTACCTTTATCCTGGCAGCAATCCTCACATTTTTAAACATTAAAAACTTCAAAATGCATGCAAAGGAACTGGAGGGAGCGGAAATCCCGGAATGCGATTATAAGCGCGTGATTTCCAGTATCATTCTGGTTCTGGTCTATGTATTTGCGCTGCAACCGGTAGGATTTATCATTTCTACCCTGGTATTTTTACTTCTGCAGATGCTGGTTCTGTCTCCGGATGATGAGCGCGACAAAAAGCACATTATCATTCTGGCAGTGATCGACATCATTTTCACTATGGTGGTATTCTTCCTGTTCCGTTATGGATTCAAGATTGTGCTGCCGGCTGGTATCTTTACCATTACTTTATAAGGAGGACGTAAGAATATGCAGGCATTAGGACTTTTAGGTAGTGCATTCGCAAGTATTTTAAATCCGGCGTCCATCCTTCTGATGATCGCTGGCGTAGCAATTGGTATTATTTTCGGTTCCATCCCGGGACTGTCAGCTTCCATGGCAGTAGCACTGATGCTGCCGTTGACCTTCAGCATGACACCTTCCCTGGGTATGAACACCCTGGTAGCAGTTTATATTGGTGGTATTTCCGGTGGTCTGATCTCCGCAATCCTGCTGAATATGCCTGGTACCGCATCTTCCATCGCAACCTGTTTCGATGGACACCCGATGGCAAAAAACGGTGAGGCAATGAAGGCCCTTGGCGTAGGTATTGTATTCTCCGCAATGGGTTCCATTTTCTCCTTCCTCATCCTGACCTTCTGTGCACCGCTGCTTGCAGATGTTGCACTGAAATTTACTCCGGCTGAGAACTTCGGTATCTGCTTCTTCGCTCTGACGATGGTAGCAATCCTTTCCTCCGGTAACATGATCCGCGGTCTTCTGGCTGGTCTGTTCGGCCTGATGTTCACCTTGATCGGTATGGCACCGATCGATGGTACTCCGCGTTTCACCTTCGGCAATGCCAGCCTGATGGCAGGCTTTGATACTCTTCCGACCCTGATCGGTATCTTCGCGATCGCAGATATCCTGTGTACTGCAGAGAGCATGAAGGGCGGTAAGATGGAAACCATCCCGATCAAGAAGGTAAAGGGATTCGGCTTTACCATGCAGGAGTTCATTTCCTGGCTGCCGAATTTCCTTCGTTCTTCCTTAATCGGTACCGGTATCGGTATCCTTCCGGGTATCGGTGGTTCTACTTCCGGTATGCTGTCTTACGTAACTGCCAAGAACATGTCCAAGCATCCGGAGAAGTTTGGTAAAGGTAATCCGGAAGGTATCGTTGCAACTGAGTCTGCAAACAACGCGACCATCGGTGGTGCAATGATCCCGCTTCTGGTACTTGGTATCCCGGGTGATGGTGTTACCGCTATGATGTTAGGCGGATTCCTGATCCACGGCCTGTCTGCTGGCCCGCTGCTTTTCGTTAAGAATGGTGACGTTGTATACGGAATCTTTGCTGCATGTATCGTATGTACCCTGATCATGCTGGTGGTTGAGTGGACCTGTATCAAGGGCTTTGTACAGGTACTGAAGGTGCCGAAGCACATCCTGCTTCCGCTGATCCTGGTTCTGTGCTGTGTCGGTGCATACGCAACCAACAACCGTATCTTCGATGTACAGTCTATCCTGGTCTTTGGTCTGGTAGGTTATATTTATCACAAGTTCAGCCTGCCGACGACTCCGTTCGTACTGTGCTTCCTGATTGGTGAGATGCTGGAGACCTACTTAAGACGTGGTATCATGCAGTACAAGTCCTTCAGCGCATTCTTTGCAAGACCGATCTTCGATGTATTCTTCTTTATCGCAATCGGTGTTCTGGTATGGACCGTAACCAAGGAGTTAAAGGCTTACAAAGCGAAAAAACAGGCAGCATAAAGAGATCTGAACTTTACAATATTTTACCTCTATATTAATATGGTATATGCCCCGTCCAGAGCGGACGGGGATATATATAAGGGAAAAACAGGGTGGCAAACACCCGGAAAGAAGGAGAAGTATTATTATGAAGAAAAAACTTTTTGCAGCAGCAATGGCAGGCACCATGGTATTAAGCCTCGCAGCATGTGGCGGCAGCAAGCCGGCTGAGACTACCGCAGCTCCGGCAGCAGCAGACAAGACTGAGGCAGCAGCTGAAGGTGAGACCAAGGCAGAGGCAGCAGCTGAGAGCGGTTCTGCATGGGAGCCGAGCACCACTGTTTCTATCGTAGTTCCGGCAGGTGCAGGCGGAAACACTGACCTTTCTGCTCGTGTATTTGCTCAGTATGCAAAAGAGCTGACCGGTCATGATTTCATCGTTGTTAATGCAAGCGGTGCTGCAGGTTCTGTAGCAGCAAACCAGGTTCTGGCAGCAGCTGCTGACGGACATACCTTCCTGTATGGCCACAACCTTGTAAACGTTGCTAACATCGCAGGCGTTACTGATTACAACTATACCGCATTCAAACTGGGCCCGACCTTCGCAAAGGATCCGGCACAGCAGTTATATGTAAGCGCTGAGAAATATGCAGATCTGAACGCATTCATCGAGGCAGCTAAGGCAGCACCGGGACAGTTAAAGGCTTGTACCGAGGTTGGTGCTTACACCTACTATGAGCTGCTTGCATTTGAGAAAGCAGCAGATATCGATCTGGATCTGGTTGACGTAGGTTCTAACTCCGATAAGATCGCAGCTATGCTGTCTGGTCAGGTAGACTTAATGCCGGGTGCATACATTAACTGTAAGGATTACCTTGAGTCTGGACAGTTCAACTGCATCGGCGCTCCGACCGAGGAAAGATATGATCTCATCAAAGATATCCCAACTCTGAAAGAGCAGGGTGTAGATCTGGTATATCCGGACTGCGACTTCTCCTTCTACTTCCCGGCAGATACCTCTGATGATGTGATCGCTTACTATGAGGATCTTGTTCAGAAAGTTCTTGCTGATCCGTCTGCAGCTGAGGGTGTTGCTAACGTAGATATGATGCCGTACTACTTAAACGCAGAGGATTCTGCTAAGAACGATGAGCAGATCTACAACACCATTAAAGAGATCGCTGACAGCCTTGAGCAGTAATATCTGAGATTGAAAATTGTTCGTGTGAAGCAATAAATACGAAAAAACAGGCCGTGTTTCCGAAAGGGAACACGACCTGTTTTTTATTTCTGAGTATATCTCATAGTGCGGTATGGTCAAAGTGAGTCAGAAGAATGCGGATCATCTGTTTCATGGGTTCTGAGAGGGTAATGTTTTTGAGGTATGCAGCCACAATGAAGAAGGTGAGCGGAGGATTTAAGGAGTAAGTGCGGAAGGTGTCATCCTCATGTCTGGAATTGCTTGGAACAAATGCGTTTCCCAGACCTTTGTTTAACATGTAGCGTCGGGAGATATTATCTTCTACCTCACAGATGACATGGGGCTGAATCTGCATCATGCGCAGTGCCTGTTCTTCACTGTCCCGCCCGTAGGAGGGAGAGCGGGTGAGAATAAAATAGTCGTTCCGGATGCCATTGAAATTGCCGGAGTTGATATCCTTCTGGGAGAACTCCGAATGTCCTTCCGGCACGGCCAGCAGCAGTTCTCCGGTCCAGAGTGGCAGATATTCCAGGGCAGTATGCTGCAGGCTGGATGTGAGCAGAACGCCAAGGTCTGCGCGGCCCATGATCAGGTCCTCCTTGGCTTTTGGTGTGTTGCAGCGCTGGATGAGCAACTCTATGTCAGAGTAAGCTTTACGAAATGCAGGGATGCATTCGATGGCAGATGAGGTGGCGCAGGCAAAGCACAGGGTATTTTTGGCCTGTTTGGGGTTCATGGAAGCCAGCTTTTTCAGGGCTTCCCGCTTGATCTGCAGGATGGAATGGCCGCCGTTGATGTAGATTCGTCCGGCATCGGTGATGGAAAGGCCGTCTTTGCCGCGGATAAAGAGCGGCGTGCCAAGTTCCTCTTCCAGTTTTTTTAAGCGCTGGCTCAGGGCCGGCTGGGTGAGGTAAAGCCGCTCAGCTGCTTTGCTGAGACTCTTTTCTTCTGCGATCGCAATGACATATTCTATAATCTTGGTGTCCATATATGATCCCTCTTTTCTGTATCATACAACTGAAATTCCTCAATTAGTTCTTTGGCGTTCTGGTTTGGATTGAACCGGAAGTTTGGATTATCGGCTTCCTGCAGGTAGTTGAGCACAATCAGAAAGCGCTCTTCCTCACTGAGTACATGATCGATTGCGGACATGAGCGTCAGATGGACGGAATAGTTCGGTTTGAAGTTAAAGTAAACCAGGTTTTTGGATGGTTCCATATGGTTGCGGGACAGAATCGTAATGCCTGCTCCCTGCGCCGCCATGTGTTTTAAAATCAGGTTATTATCAGCTTCATAGACAACGGTGGGTTGCATCTGGTTCTGCTGAAAAATCATATCGGCTGTCTGACGGATCGTGGAGTTTTCGGTAGCCAGAAGAAATGGAGTATCCTGAAATTTGCGGATGTCGATGGAGGTCAGGCGCGTGAGGTCCCGGCTGGCCTGATAGGCAAGCGGATGGAAGGATGGAACAAAGAGAATCAGGTCTTCCTCGTGAAAAGAGGTATGAACAATGCCCGGTTCCTCCGGATCATTGCAGGTGCCGAGTGCCAGATCGACCGTGTGGTCCAGAATGGCTTTCCGCAGTCCGGCCATGTAGTGCTCTTTCATTTCAATCTTTACATTGGGATAGCGGCGGTGAAACTGGGTGAAGATCCTCGCAATGGCGATGGAACCACGCAGCGGAGTAACACCGATGGTGATGGTCTTCTGGTAGCCACCGGAAAGCTCGGCGATCATCTGGTAAGTCTGTTCCTTTACCGCAATGATGCGTTTGGCAGCATCCAGATAGACCTTACCAGCGGAGGTCGGGTAAAGATGTTTCTTATGGCGCAGAAACAGCTCAGTGCCAAGCTCCTCCTCCAGTTCAGAGAGATATTTGCTGAGAGCCGGCTGAGAGATAGCTAGTTCCTTAGCAGCAGCAGATAGACTTCCGGTTTCTGCAATGGAAAGAATGTAGGAAAGCTGTCTGGTGTTCATAGATGCACCTCCCTAAAAACTATAACTTTTGCTTATATGATATATAAGATTAACCTGTTTGTCAATCAGCATATTGTGTATTATAATACAGACATAGATGAGAAAAGAAAGCAAAAAGACTCATCAATGTAGCAAAAAAGAAAAAGTTTATAACAGATAAGATGGGAAAATTATAATTATTTGTTATGAATAAAGAAGGAGAGGAAGAAAATTACTATGAAAAAGAACAGATTATTCGCAGCAGCTATGGCAGCATGTCTGACCGCAGCAAGCCTTGCAGGATGTGGCTCATCCTCGAGTTCTGAGACCACCGCAGCAGCAACTACCGCTGCTGCAGACAGTGCAGAGACAAAAGCAGAGGGCGGCGATACCGCAGCAGCTGGTGATGCAGCTGGTCCGTGGGCTTCCGGTGATACGGTATACGTAGATGTTCCGGCTAAGGCAGGCGGCGGTACTGACCTGTACACCCGTTACTTAACTCAGGCTCTCGGCGAGGTTTGCCCAGGCGTTAATTTCGTTGTAACCAACTACGATACCGGTGAGGTTGGTATGGAGCATACCAAGAACGCAGATCCGGACGGCAAGACCCTGGTTACCTGCCATGGCGGCGCTATCATCCAGTATCTTGCAGGTTCTTCTGAAGTAAATATCAAAGACGACTTAAAGGTAGTCGGCATCATGAACCAGGGCGGCCCGCAGGCAATCATCGCGAAACCGGGTGCTCCGTACACCAACTTTAAAGAACTGGCTGATTACATCAAAGCTAATCCGGGACAGGTTGTTGTAGGATGCTCATTAGGCGGCACCACTCAGGTACTCTTCACTTCTTTAATCGAGGAGTTAACTGGTGATGCAAGTTTAGTAAACTACGTACAGTGCTCTTCCGAGGCTGATAAGCTGACCAACGTTGCGGCAGGTTCCATTGATATTGCAAACTGCTCTATCCCGAACGCAGTTTCCTACGATGCTGACAACAAGCTGACCATTCTGGGCAGCTTAGGACCGAAAGCTGCAACTCTTGAGAACATGAGCGAGCTGGTTGGCGTTGATCTGGATGAGAAATTTGCTACCACTCAGGAGCAGGGCGTTAGCGCAACCTGGGATTCCAACTACTATGTACTGGCTCCGAAGGATACTCCGGATGATGTATGCGAGGCTATCAACGAGGCTATTCAGAAAGCAACGGAAGTTCAGTCCTTCATTGATGGCAACAACTCCATGGCTACTTATATCGCAGCAGTAAACTACGAGGATACCAAGAAAGATCTGGAAGACGAGTGGGCATTCCAGGATGAACTGGTAAGCTCCATGGGCCTGAAAGTTCGTTAAGTAGATCGAACAGTGAAACGCAACTAAAAATGATGTCCGGCTGTCCCTTCCATTCGGACAGCCGGCTTTCTTTTGGAAAGAGGTATCCCTATGAAAAAACTAAACCGTACCTATATCATGGGTATTGTATTTATCATCCTGGCAGTGTGGGTTATGTTCCAGACCACACAGATCCCGACCAAACTGGTTTCTAATGAGCCGGGACCAAAGCTGTTCCCATACATTTCCGCAATTGGCATGATCGTTATGGCAGTTCTGTCCATGATCTTTGACGGCAAGAAAGAAGCAGATGACAACAAACATGGTGCTGCTCCGTACTTAGACGCAGCGGGCTGGAAACGTCTGGCACTGATTATGGTTGAGTGTATTGTGTTTTGCGCAGCTATGAACGTGATTGGCTTCTGGATCACTTCAATGATCGGCATGATGGTATTCATCATGACTCTGAAAGTTGACAAGAAGATCAATATCGTATTTGCAATCGTATTCAGTATCGCACTTGGCAGCTTGTGCTACTTTGGCTTCACCAAAGGCTTCAATATCCCGTTACCGAAGGGCGTTATCTGGAAAGCTCTTGGTATCCAGATGCTGTAAGTAAGAAGGAGGAAATGTAAAATGGCTAGTTATCTTTCTGCACTTGGCGTTTTGTTCCAGCCGGTGAACTTCATTATGATGTATCTGTGTTCCTTGGTTGGCTGCGTTCTTGGTGCAATTCCTGGTCTTTCCGGCGGCCTTGGTATCACCCTGATCCTGCCGATGACTTTCGCATTAAACACAAACTTAAGCTTCGCAATGCTGCTCGGCATGTATGTCGGCGGTGTATCCGGCTCCTTCATCGCAGCAGTATTAGTCGGAATTCCTGGTTCGGCAGCTTCCATCGGTACCTGCTATGATGGTTATCCGATGACCCAGAGAGGTAAGGCTGCACGTGCACTGACCATTGGTATTACCGGTTCCTTTATCGGTACCCTGGTTTCCATCATCGTTGCAACTCTCTGCTCTACCTTCATTGCAGATGTTGCCCTGATGCTTGGACCGTGGGAGTACTTCAGCCTCTGCCTGATGGCAATCACCATGGTAGTCGGCTTAAGCAACGGTTCCATTTTCAAAGGCCTGTTAGCTGCATTCTTTGGTCTGTGGCTTTCTACCATTGGTTCCGATATGGTTACCAACCAGCTTCGTTTCACCTTTAAGAATACCAACCTGTATGGCGGTATCAATGTGATCTGTCTTCTGATGGGTACGTTCGCACTGCAGCAGGTGGCAACCAGCTATGCAAAGAACAACCTGGATATGCCAGAAGTTGACGCAGGCTCCTTAAAGGGATTCGGACTGAGCTTCAAAGATTTTAAAGACAACTTAAAGGTTATTTTCACTTCCCTGTTTATTGGACTTTGGATTGGTTTCCTTCCTGGCATGGGTTCCGGTATCTCCAACCTGATCGCATATGGACAGGCAAAGAAGATGAGCAAACATCCGGAGAAGTTTGGTACCGGTATTGATGAAGGTATCTGGGCAACTGAGGTTGCAAACAACGCCGGTGTCGGCGGCGCGATTATCCCGATGATCGCTCTTGGTATCCCGGGTGACGCGACCACCGTACTGTTAATGTCTGCCATGACCATTCACGGACTGCAGGCAGGCCCGATGTTCATTAAGACGAACCCGCAGCTTGCAAACCTGATCTTTGCAACCGTACTGGTATCCGCAATCCTGATCTTTATCACTGAGCTGTTTACCAAGCGCTGGTTCCCAATGCTTCTGAAGGCTCCGTATCATTATCTTTACAGCGCCATCTTAATGATCTGCTTCTTAGGTGCTTACTCCGCATCCACCTCCATGTTCAGTGTTTATATGGTACTGGTATTCGGCGCTGTCGGCATTCTGATGGAGTTCTTCAAGATGCCGAGTACCCCGTTAATGCTTGCTTTCATTCTGGGAAGCAAGATCGAGAGCTACTTCCGCATGGGCTGCTCTTACGCAAGAGGCGATATGACTTCTTTCGTAACTCGTCCGATCTCTCTGATCTTCATCCTCATCGCTGTATACAGCGTGGTTGGACCGATCATCAGCAAGATTTTAAAGAAACGGAAAGCAGCTGCTGCAAACTAAGCAGTATAAAAATGAATATGGCTGTCTGAATGGCGGCTGACATATGGATATGGTAAGAGGCCGGAGCTTGTGGACAGGCTTCGGCTTTCTTACTGCCAAAATTTGGCTGAAAACGGCAAATTTACAAATTTTTATGACAAATCGGATATTTGGTTCAGGCAAGAAGGAGGAATATGTCATGTTAACCCAGGAACAGAAAGAAACCATGATTGCTGCATTGCGTGGCAAGAGCGTGGCAAAAGAGAACATTACAGAAGAATATAAGAAAAATCTGGATCTGGCAGAGCGGGAAGCGGTCAAGGTTACCACTTCTGAGGGACCAGTTCCGTGCTACATCTTTAAGGCAAAGAACCGCACGGAGAACTGCAGAGTTCATATCAACGTGCACGGCGGTGGCTTTGTCCGTCCGCATGTGCTCAGAGATGAAATCTACTCAGCAAAAGTGGCAGATGCCATTCAGGGAATCGTTGTAGATGTCGATTACAGCCTGGCTCCGGAGTATCCGTATCCGAGAGCATTCAACGAGACCTACGAGGTCTGCAGATGGGTATTCTCTATGCTGGATCACTGGGATGCCGACGGAAAGCGCGTTTCCATGGGCGGACACAGTGCAGGCGCAAATCTGACTGCAGCAGTCTGCTTAAAGGCAAACCAGACGAAGGAATTCCAGTTCTGCTTACAGGTTCTGGACTACGGCGCATTTGATATGGTAACTGACCCGGCAGACAAGCCGGAGGCAGCAACCAACATGATTCCGGTAGAGCGAGGCAGAATGTTCAGCCTGGCCTATACCGATGGAAACCTGGAAAACTTAAAAGATCCGTACTGCAGTCCGCTTCTTGCGACTGACGAGATGCTGAAGGGACTTCCGGAGGCACTTATAACCAGTGCAGGTCATGACAATTTCCGTTTTGAGGATGCGGACTATGCAAAACGTCTGGTGCTGGCCGGAGTAAAGGTAACTCAGAAATGCTTCTTAAATTCTTATCACGGCTTTATCGTACACTGTACAGATGAGTGGGAAGAAGGGCAGCAGCTGGTAATTGACACAATCAGGCAGGCTTCCCTGTAATCTGGAGTAGGGTGGAAAGGAACAGAAAGATATGAAGGTTCAGTTAGATGCAGAACTGGTTATGGAGTTGCGTGCAGACTGTCCAGAAGAGGACAGACTGGTTGTCGGCGGCAATGACTGGGGATTTTTAAAGGTGATTCAGATTAAAGGCGGTTATTTTGAAGGAGAAAAGCTCCGCGGACGCGTGGTTCCAGGCGGAGCAGACTGGAATATGGGCGTCGGTGGCGATACCGAGGAAAGCGTTCATTCCAGAACTGTATTTGCTAAATATCTCCTTCAAACGGATGACGGTGTTTACATTGCAATCGAAAATTTAGGCTATAAATATGTGGAGCAGGAGAAGAACAGCGTGATCCAGACGCGTCCATCGTTCCATGCACCGAGAGGAAAATATGAGTGGCTGAATTATGGAGTGTATGTGGGAAGTCTTTCTGGCAGCACGGAAAATGGAGTGCGTGGTGTAAACATCAAAATTTATAAGATGATGTAAACGGAAAGGAATGAAAAAGCATGAAAAAAGTGATTAATCCGGGACGGGCAAGAAAAAGTATTAACTTTATTGATAATATCGTGTATTCGCGTCAGAAGGATCTGGAAGGCAATGAGATGGAGCTGAAGATGTCCATCATGCTGCAGAATGGAAATAGTGAGATGCGCCTTGCCTCCGGTCATGATGACGAGGGTGATGATAAGACTCCGAAGCCAGCAATTCTCTGGGTTCCAGGCGGTGGCTACCGTGGCTGCGATAAGAATTTAATGGTTGCTGAGATGGCCTTTCTTGCAGATGCAGGATATGTTGTTGCATCCATGTACTACCGTAGCAGTGCAGAGGCGCATATGCCGTCTCAAATCATTGATGTGAAGACCGCTATACGGTTCCTTCGTGCACATGCGGATCAGTATGAGATTGATCCAGAACGTATAGGTATCATTGGACGGTCGGCAGGCGGTCATCTTTCGGCGCTTGCAGCAATGAATTCTGACGAATTTGAGAGTGATGAGTGGTGTGAATTTTCTTCGAAGGTTCAGGCCTGCTGTGATATGTTTGGACCGGTCGACTTTGTCAAACTGATTGAGGATGATGAGCAAGAGATGCGTACAAACCCGGATTTTCGCTGGAAAACGCTGGAGGAAACGCATGCAGGAGCAGTGATGGGCGGAGATATGGCAACCATCAAAGAACGTTGCAAACAGTTCTGTCCGCCATATATCCTTACAACCGATATGAGCCCAATGATGATCCTGCATGGAGATTGTGATAAACTGGTATCCTGCTCCATCAGTGAAGATTTTTATGACAAGATTGTAGAACGTGGCATGGATGATCGCACGGAGTTCTATATTTTAAATGGCGCTGGACATGGAACAAAAGAATTTTTCCAGCCAGAGACTAAAAAGCTGATTGAGAAATTTTTTGACAAATATCTGAAATAAGTGTGACTGCAAAGAACTGGATCAGTCACAGATAAACAGGCTGGTTGCGCTGAATGGTCGGCAGAACCGGCCTGTTTCACTTTGAGAAATGAGGAGGATTTTTCATATGATGAAGGTACAGGTGCCTATGTGGTCCACAGCCGGCGATGCGGAATTGCAGTTTTACCGGGAGATGGGCGTGGAGTACATCTCCGTGATGTTTCATGAAAACGACTGGGATTATGAGAGCGTATCCCGTTTGCAGGAGCGCATGGCGAAATTTGATCTGAAAATCACGGATGCGGGAAGTTTTTCTGTATTCAAAAACCCGATCATCCATCTGGGACTGGATGGCAGAGATGAGCAGATTGATCGATATAACCGCTTTACTACCGTGATGGGGCAGTGCAAAATTCCAATCTGTTCTCTGGCATGGCAGCCAGACGGTGCAGTTCGTTCTTACAAACGTGTCGGACAATATACGCGTGGCTCGGTCAGTGGAATTGTAGACATGACGGAGATAGAAAAAAGGGAATTGAGTCATGGGCGCATCTATTCTGAAGAGGAAATCTGGGATAATTTTAAATATTTCCTGGATCGTACGCTTCCTGTCTGCGAGAAGGCCGGGGTAAAGATGGCGCTTCATCCAAATGATCCGCCTACGGCCTGTGTCATGGGAGTGTCGAGCCTGATTTATAATAGCGAGGGTTTCAAAAGGGCATTTGAACTGGCCGGAAACAGTCCGTATCTGGGCATGAAGCTTTGCGTTGGCTGCTGGTTGGAGGCCGGAGATGCCTTTGGAAATCTGATGGAGGATATTCGCTACTTTGTGGAACTGGGAAAGGTGCTTGCAGTCCATTTCCGGAACTTAAGCGCTCCAATGCCATATTTTGAGGAAGTACTTCTTGAGGATGGCTATGCGGATATGTATAGGATTATGAAGCAGCTGGTGCGCTACGGATGTGATGCATTGATTTCTGTGGATCATGTAGCTCATGGTGTGCCGGAGTTTGGCGGTATGGCGGGTGCCTATGGCTATTCCACCGGCTATATGAAGGGGCTTTTATACGCAGCGGAACGGGAGATAAAACGGGAGATACAGGAACAGCGGCTGTAAATCACAGCAGATAAGTAAGTTCGTTAATTAACAACCTCACACGTTATACCGGAAACTTATAAAATGGCTTGAATCCTACGGATTTAAGCCATTTTTTCGTGCATCCCCGGCATAGGGAATCTGCACATTGTACGAAATTTAAAAATACTTGTTTGCTTTTTAACTTAACTTGTATACAGAATACAACGGGTGTAAAATAAAGCCGTAGTTGAGAAAAGTTGAATAAAATAGCAAACCGGCCGACCTGAGGAGTGGCTGGAACAAAAAGGGAGAGTAAGCTATGGCAGTACATGTAATTAATGAAGCAAACCGTTGTCTGAATTGCAAGAAACCGATGTGTATGCAGGGTTGTCCGATCCATACCCCGATCCCTATGATGATCAAGGCATTTAAAGAAGGAAACTTAAATGAGGCGGGGGAGATGCTGTTTGAGAACAATCCCATGTCCATGATCTGTTCCCTGGTCTGCAACCATGAGAACCAGTGTGAGGGTCACTGCGTGCTGGGCCGCAAGGGTGAGCCGGTGCATATCAGCAGCATTGAGAATTATGTTTCCGATACTTATTTTGATAAAATGCAGATTCCGTGCCAGCCGAAGAACGGCAAGAAGGTTGCTGTGATCGGTGCGGGTCCTGCAGGTATTACCATCGCCATCCTGCTGGCGAAGAAGGGCTATGGCGTGACCATCTTTGATTCCAGGGATAAGATTGGCGGTGTACTGCAGTATGGTATTCCGGCGTTCCGTCTGCCGAAGTCCATTCTGGAGCGGTATAAGAACAAACTGCGCGAGATCGGTATTAAGATCCGTCCGAACACCACCATCGGCGGCGCGCTGGAGATCAAGGATCTGTTCCGGGATGGTTACCAGAGCATTTTCATCGGAACCGGTGTATGGAGACCGAAAACGCTGGGAATAAAGGGAGAGTCTCTGGGAAATGTGCACTTTGCGATTGATTATCTGGCAAATCCGGATTCCTATGATCTGGGTGATCATGTGGCGATCATCGGCATGGGCAATTCTGCCATGGATGTGGCAAGAACTGCTCTGCGCAAGGGAAGCCGCCATGTAACGCTGTATGCCCGCGGACTGACCAGCCAGGCAAGCGAGCATGAGACAGCCTACGCAAAGCTGGACGGTGCGGAGCTGGCATTTGGCTGGCAGCCGGTGGAAATCAACGATGATGGCCCGGTGTTTAAAAAAGTTCTGTTTGACGAAGCTGGAAATCAGACCGGAATGGATCCGACTCCGGTTCAGGTACAGGCGGACAGTGTGATCATCTCGATCAGCCAGGGACCGAAGAGTAAGCTGGTCAATACGACAGAAGGCCTGAAGGCTTCCGCAAACGGACTTCTTGTGACCAACAGCTTTGGTGAAACGACGCATCCTGGTATTTTCGCGGCCGGTGATGTGGTATTAGGTGCAAAGACGGTTGTGCAGGCAACTGCGTATGCGAAGCAGGTGGCAGAAGCCATGGACAAATACATGCGCGGGGAGCTGGAGGTACCGGAAGCAGAAATGTCTGCAGCAGAGGTACCGGCGGCTAAAGCACCGACAGCAGACGCACCGGAACAGGCATAGGCCAGATAAAAAGCAGTGATAGGATAAAAGAAAAATAAAAGGCTTATAAATTCAGAAAATTCTGAATTTATAAGCCTTTTTTGATGCGCATAGAAAAATATACAGCTTTTATTTGCTTCTATATGGATTTTTTACGCTTTGATAACAAAAATTATATGGAAATTCATGGTTCTTAACACAAATTAAACTATTAGAAAAACTTTATAAAATCGCAGTTTGGCGAATTTCCATTTTGAATCATGCGTTGTTATAATCCGGGTAAGAGGTGCGAAACGAGTACCGGACAGAAGTCGGGAAAGAGAATAAACGCAGTCCAATAAAAAGAAGGAGATGAGAGGTATGTTTTTTAAAAAGTACGGAGACATCGTAGTTGGCGTATTTTTCATGGTGCTGGGAGCTTTGCTGATCATCCTGGCCCAGGCACTTCCGAAATCCAAAGTCATGGAGATCGGACCGGATTTCATGCCTACGGTAATTGGTTCAGTTACCTTTATCCTGGCAGCAATCCTGACATTTTTAAGTATCAAAAATTTCAAAATGCATGGGAAGGAGCTGGAGCATGCGGAAATCCCGGATTGTGATTACAAGCGTGTAATCTCCAGTATTATTCTGGTCCTGATCTATGTGTTTATCCTTCAGCCGATCGGATTTATCATTTCGACTCTGCTGTATCTGATGTTCCAGATGGTGGTTCTGTCACCGGATGACGAGCGTGACGGAAAGCATATCATCCGTCTGGCCGTGATCAATGTAGTGTTTACCCTGGCAGTCTTTTTCCTGTTCCGTTATGGCTTCAAGATCGTGCTGCCGGCAGGTATTTTTACGATTCGATTATAATAAGGAGGATAAAAGATTATGCAGGCATTGGGACTTTTAGGAAGTGCGTTTGTCGGTATTTTACATCCGGCCTCCATCCTTATGATGATTGCCGGTGTTGCGATTGGTATTGTATTTGGTTCTATCCCGGGACTGTCCGCGTCCATGGCCGTAGCGCTGATGCTGCCGCTTACCTTCAGTATGACACCATCTATGGGACTTAATACACTGGTAGCGGTTTATATCGGAGGTATCTCCGGCGGACTGATCTCTGCGATCCTGTTAAATATGCCGGGTACGGCATCTTCCATTGCGACCTGTTTTGACGGTCATCCGATGGCAAAACGCGGTGAAGCCATGAAGGCTCTGGGACTTGGTATTGTGTTCTCGGCTCTTGGTTCCATTTTCTCTTTCCTGATTTTAACCTTCTGTGCACCGCTTCTGGCAGATGTTGCCCTGAAATTTACTCCGGCTGAGAACTTCGGTATCTGCTTCTTCGCACTGACGATGGTAGCGATCCTTTCTTCCGGTAACATGATCCGCGGTCTGCTGGCCGGCCTGTTTGGCCTGATGTTTACCCTGGTCGGCATGGCTCCGATTGATGGAACACCGCGATTCACCTTCGGTTCACACAACCTGATGGCAGGCTTTGACACTCTTCCGACTCTGATCGGTATCTTTGCGATCGCGGATATCCTGGTTACCGCGGAGAGCATGAAGGGCGGACGTGTAGAAACCATTCCGATCAAGAAGGTAAAAGGCTTTGGCTTTAGCTGGCAGGAATTTGTGTATCATCTGCCAAACTTCTTCCGTTCCGCGCTGATCGGTACCGGTATCGGTATTCTGCCGGGTATTGGCGGTTCTACCTCCGGTATGCTGTCTTAAGTAACTGTTTAGAAGATGTCCTTGCATCCGGAGGAGTTTGGTATGGGCTGCCCGGATGGTGTTGTAGCTACTGTGTC